>Ga0210400_10000134_pt1 | contig 98631 bp, 81 predicted proteins | sample IncBWH26MmetaG_FD_155456 | JGI IMG/M metagenome (GOLD analysis project Ga0210400, IMG submission 155456) | Forest soil microbial communities from Barre Woods Harvard Forest LTER site, Petersham, Massachusetts, United States - Inc-BW-H-26-M | ecosystem: Environmental > Terrestrial > Soil >... | reverse complement strand
TAGTAATTTTTCCTTTATCATTATAAAATTTCCAAACACTGTCTAACTGAAAATTTTTACGATTTCCTTCATTTTTTAAAACTCCTGTTTCATAATAATTTTTCCAGTATCCTTCCGGCTTACCGTTAACCATTCCGCCCTCAGAAGATTTGTTTCCGTTATCATAATAAAAAATATTATATCCGTTCGGATTTACCGGATTTTGTGCATGTAAAACCGGTAAAATGCTGACAGAAAGAAAAAATATAAGGTAAATTTTGCGCATAAATTATAATCCGAATTTTGCCGATAATTCAAGCATGCGCAAGATAGGCTTTTTTGCGCTTTCTAAAAGGCTTTTTTCAAGTATTAATTCGGGTTTTTCATATTTTAATGTGAGGTATATTTTCTCAATAGTATTCAACTTCATATGAGGGCAATCGTTACAGGCGCAGGAATTATCGGGTGGTGCAGGTATAAAAGTTTTTCCCGGCGATAATTTTATCATTTGATGTAAAATCCCTGTTTCTGTTGCAACAATAAATTCTTTACAATCTGAGTTTTTAGAATAATTTAAAAGTGCAGTTGTACTTCCTATAAAATCCGCCTTTTCTAAAACTACCGCTTCACATTCAGGGTGAGCAATTAGTTGTGCATTCGGATGCTGTATTTTCAATTTTACGATTTTCTCTAATGAGAAAATTTCATGTACCATACAGGTTCCGTTCCACAACAACATATTTCTTCCCGAAATTTTATTTATATAAGCCCCTAAATTCTTATCCGGTGCAAATATTATTTTCTGTTCCTTAGGTAAACTATTTACAATTTGTACAGCGTTACTTGATGTACATATTATATCTGATAAAGCTTTTATTCCGGCACTGCAATTAATATAGGAAATTACAAGATGATCCGGGTTTTGTTTTTTGAAAACAGAAAATTTTTCGGGCGGACATGAATCTGCTAATGAACATCCGGCATTTAAATCCGGAATTAAAACTTTCTTATCAGGATTTAAAATTTTCGCTGTTTCAGCCATAAAGTGAACTCCGGCAAATAAAATAATATCGGCTTTTGTTTTTTGTGCTTCCTGCGCCAGGCCTAAACTGTCACCAATAAAATCTGCAATATCCTGTATATCGGCATCCTGGTAGTAATGCGCCAGTAACACAACATTTTTCCGGCGCTTCAGTGACTTTATTTCTTCAAATATATCAATTGTTGCATCAATCACTTCCTCAACATATCCCTTATCTACACTATACATATTCTTTTTTTAAAATTTAATATTATTAATACTATAAGTGTTAATTCCGTTAATAAAATTAATTAGTTTGATTTTTTATATCGGAAATTAAGATTCCATTAACAATTTATACAGGGTATAAAATTAACTATTTACTTGGAAAACAGGAATTAATATAGGTTATTAAATGATGTTAATAAGAGTTAATACTGATAACTTAATACTAAAAGCACAGCTCATTGAGTTGTACAAAATGTTAAGACTTGGCCACAAGATTTTCGGTGAAAACCGGCTTTTAACAAATAAAACCGTCCTATAAAAAGCAATGAACAAAACAGAAAAAATTAATTGATAGTTTTAAACAGGACATGAGGTTTTTTAATGTCCAAATGACTGATAAGTAAAATTATCAACCACAGAAATAAACATCTTTTTATAGGGTTTTAAACAGGGTTTACTAACTTTGTCTTATAAATTTTTTGTATGCAGGACTTGTTTGATAAAATTAAAAAGAATATGGGCGAGATAGGCCGTTATTCTAAGGAAAGTCACGGATATTTCACTTTTCCTAAATTGGAAGGGGATATCAGTCCGCGAATGTTGTTTCGTGGTAAAGAGCGTCTTAACTGGAGCCTGAATAATTATTTAGGATTAGCCAATCACCCGGAAGTTCGTAAAGCAGACTCAGAGGCAGGAACAAAATATGGTTTTGCCATGCCTATGGGCGCGCGTATGATGAGTGGAAATACTAACCTGCACGAACAATTAGAAAAAGAATTAGCGGCTTTTGAAAATAAAGAAGATTCTATACTCGTAAACTTTGGTTACCAGGCTATGGCCAGTGCGATTGATTGTTTGGTTGACAGGCATGATGTTATTGTATACGATGCGGAATCGCACGCCTGTATATTAGATGGTGTGCGCCTGCACATGGGTAAACGCTTTGTGTATACACATAATGATATGGCGAGTTGCGAAAAGCAATTACAGCGCGCCACTAAATTAGCTGAAGAAACCGGCGGTTCGATATTAGTTATTACAGAAGGAGTTTTCGGAATGAGCGGAAACCAGGGTAAACTGAAAGAAATAGTTGAGTTAAAGAAAAAATATAAATTCCGTTTATTTGTAGATGACGCTCACGGGTTGGGCACAATGGGAAAAACCGGAGCCGGCACAGGAGAAGAACAGGGTTGCCAGGACGGTATTGATATTTACTTCGGCACATTTGCAAAAAGTTTTGCAATGATTGGCGGGTTTATTGCATCGGACGAAGAGGTAGTAAATTTCCTTCGTTATAATATGCGCTCGCAGATTTTTGCAAAATCTTTACCATTACCATTGGTAGAAGGCGCTTTAAAAAGATTAGAATTAATCCGAAATCACCCCGAATTAAAAACAAAACTTTGGGATATTACCAACGCACTACAAAGCGGATTGAAAGAAGCCGGCTTTAATATCGGAACCACAACTACGCCTGTAACACCGGTATATTTAAATGGAACCGTAAACGAAGCAACCAATCTTACTTTTGATTTACGTGAGAAATACAATATTTTTTGTTCGATTGTAGTATATCCTGTTATTCCTAAAGGACAAATTATTTTACGTTTAATTCCAACCGCCGTTCATACACTTGAAGATGTAAAATATACCGTTGAAGCTTTTTCTGCTATTAAAGATAAATTAACCGGTGGAGAGTATGCTAAAGGCGGATTTGCGAAAGTACAAGGTTAGGTATCACAATATTTTAAAAAAATTGTCGTTTTGTTCTATGAGAACGACAATAATCCTGTTGCTTTTGCTTACATGTACTTTATCGGCACAAACAAGAAAATTTGTTTTTTATTATAATTCCGGAAAAAAAATACCCCGCAACTACAACCAGTTTAAAGACTCTGTAATTAAATGGAGCATGCTGGCCGAAAATATTTCCGTTATTTCAGTAAATGGATTTGCTGACGATAAAGGAAGCGCTAAAAGTAATTTAAGGCTTTCCAAAAAGAGAGCGGACAAAGCAGATGAATTATTAAAGACCCTTAATCTCCGTTACAAAACATATAAAACAAAAGGTTTTGGTGAAGAACAACCCGCCGCAACCAACACAACAATAGCTGGAAGATCAAAAAACAGAAGGGTCGAAGTTGAACTTTTTCTCATCCTAAAAATAAAAACAGAAGAATCCGCGGCAGTAATTCCGCCGGAAACCAAACCAAAAAAAGATTGTGACGAGCGTGACACAATAATTGTTTTGCCGGATGGCACAGAAATAGAAATAGCGGGTTGTTCACTCGATGGTGTTAAATTGAGCGAAATAAAAATTGATGCCGAAGAGTTTTTTGATAAAGACAAAATGATACAAAACGATATGTTTACGCAAACCGCCAACGGGCAATGCCTTTCCACAGGAGGAATGCTTAAACTAAGAATAACCGACAAGAACGGAAACCCCGTTAAGCTAAAGCCTAAAAAAGATTTAACTATACGTATTCCTAAAATCTCCGCCGACACCGCTTTTGATCTTTACCAGATGAAAACTGATAAAGACAAAGAAAACGTTGGTTGGGAAAAGAGAAACGAAAAAATAAAATATAAACCTGACGCACAAAAGTTTGAATTTAAAATGTCAGATCCGGTTATTTCACTTAATTTGGATTTTTTACCAAAACCATTAGGCGGACTTGTAAAACGAAAAACATTTATAAAAACACGCGTTGTAAGGAATGCAAAAGTTTATATCAACGGAGGAGAAAGCGTACTACTCATGAAAAAATTCCGGCCGAGAAAATTTGACATAAGGGGTTGCGACTGTATTCCGATCAATCAGCAATATGTAACCGCCTATGCTAAAAAAGACGGAAAAATATATTATTGCCATAAAAAACTCAGCGAACTTAAAAGGCGGGTTATTATAAATCAAAAGTTTATTATAAGAAAACGTGATTATGTGGTGCTTGATGATAAAAACGCGCTGAATCTTCAAATGAAAGGAGATTTCGCGCGGCGATAACAAACAATAACAATTTTAAGAACTTTATTTGTACAGGAAAGCCTTTTTTACTTTAAATTCGCCATAAATAAACCTCATGAAAAGAACCACGATTCTTTTTATTTTTCCTTTTCTTTTTTTCCTTGTTTCGTGTGCCAGTTTTCACAACGGCGCAATAAGCTCGGGCCCGCTGTTATCTGCAAACGACAAACACGTACGCACCGCCTATGGCCATGCAAAAACAAATATAGTTTTAGGTTTTGGCGGCGGAGAATACGTTGCGCTTGTGCATAATGCAAAACAAGACCTCGAAAAAAACTGGCCGCTTGCCAAAGGAGAATACTATGCAAATTTTACGGTAGATTTCAGAAAAACATTTTTTTTCTTTGCAATAGTTATCACAAACGAGGTCATGGTGAGCGCGGATATCATGAGCGACAACCCTTTTTCCGGGCCCGCCCAAATACAAGGACCGGTTATATCGTTTTATAAAACCGAAACGGACTCTTTTTTCGTGGGGGAAACCATCTACATGAACTACGACGGACAAAACCAAACACCTTTTACTTTTAATGAATTTATAATCACAGGGTTTGACGAACAGGGATTTGTCTATCTTGAGTTTACAAAAAATTCTAAAACCGTGGCAGTTGACCAGGCTTTGTTGTATTACTCAAAGGACAAGCAAACAAACGGGTTTAATGCCGGTGATGAAGTGGTTTTTAAAAAACGAAGAAAAAAAGTAAAAGGAGTTATCCTGGCCACATCTCCAACAAAAGCTCTTATTTCTTATAACGGAGGGTTTTATGAAAAAGAAATTACTGAAATTACGAAGTAAGACTTTTCGGTAGAATATATTTCCGCTAACTTCGCGCCGGACAAACAACAACAAAATGAAAAAATTTCTCAAATGGACTGGAATCAGTTTATTAATACTGATTGTTTTAATTATTGCTTTACCTTTTTTATTTAAGGGTAAATTAATTCAGCTGGCAAAAGATGAAGCGAATAATAATTTAAACGCCAAAATAGATTTCGGCGAATTTGATTTAACTATTTTTTCTTCTTTTCCTGATTTTCGTTTTTCCATTAACAACGTAAGTGTAGTGGGAGCAGGAGCTTTTGAAAAAGACACGCTGGCCTATTTGAAAAAATTGCAACTCGATGTAAATGTAATGAGTGTGATTAAAGGGGATCAGATTAAAATAAAGGAAATTATTTTAACCGAACCGAAAATAAATGCCATTGTAATGCACGATGGCAAAGCTAATTGGGATATTGCAAAACCGTCGGCCGACACGACTAAAGCAGCGAAGGCATCTTCTCCGACAAAATTTAAAATGAATCTGAAGAAATTTGAAATTACCGGTGCGAAAATTTCTTACAATGATATGCAGGGTAATATGAGCGCCTCGCTGAACGATTTTGATTTTAACTTAAAGGGCGATTTTACGCAGGATAATTTTTTACTGGGAATCATCTCCGAAATTCAACAGATGAATTTTTCTATGGGCGGGGTTGCTTATGCAAAAAACATGCATGTAAAATTAAAAATGAATTTGGATGCCGATATGCCGAACATGAAATTTACATTTAAAGAAAACGAATTTAATTTTAACGAACTCGGCCTGGGTATTGATGGTTTTGTTGCTATACCCGACAGCAATATAAATATGGACATGAAGTTCCTGTGTAAACAAACCGAATTTAAAAATATCCTTTCTTTAATTCCTGCGGTTTACTCAAAAGATTTTGCCAATGTACAAACAGCCGGAAAACTTGCTCTTAACGGATACGTAAAAGGAACTTACAACAAATCCACGATGCCTGCGTTCGGGACGCATTTAGAAATTTCTCAGGCGATGTTTAAATATCCTTCGCTGCCAAAATCTGTCAACAACATAAACATAAAAGCGGATGTTGAAAACCTCAACGGCAAACCCGATGCCACAACAATCGACGTAGAAAAACTCCATATAGAAATGGCCGGAAATCCTGTTGACATGGTTATGCATGTACGCACACCGGTTTCCGATCCGAATTTGCACGGGGAAGTAAAAGGTAAGGTGGATTTAAGTAGTGTGAAAGAATTTATTCTTTTAGAAAAAACCGACGATATGAGCGGAGTAGTTACTGCCGACGTAAAACTAAAAGGAAAAATGAGCAGCATTACCAATAAGAAATACGAAGAGTTTGACGCGCAAGGAACGGTTGAAGTTGATAAAATAAAATATACAACCGCAAGTCTTGGCTATGATATAATGATTAATGAAATGAAATTAAACTTTACTCCGCAATTTGTTGAACTTGCTTCATTCGATAGTAAAATGGATAACAGCGATATTAAAGCGAATGGAAAAATCGAAAACTTTATGCAATACATTTTCCGGGATAGTTTAATTAAGGGAAAATTCGCGCTCAACTCTTCGTTGATGGATATAAATCAATTAATGGGAAGTCCAACGGCAACTGTAGCTCCAACAACGACTACTACCGCGTCACCAATGACTGTTGTTGAAGTTCCGCGTAATATTGATTTCGTTTTAAACATCAATATAGACAAAGTGATTTACGATAAACTCGACATTAAAAATATGGTTGGGGAAGTTGTGGTTCGAAATGCACGCGCCGTTATGACAAACTTAAAAATGAATCTGTTAGACGGATCTATGATAATGAACGGCTATTATGATACCAAAAACAAAATGAAACCGGAAGTAAGTTTTAATTTGAGTGTTTCAGATTTTGATATTCATAAAACTTCGAACGCTTTTGTTACAGTTGAGAAATTAGCGCCAATAGCAAAATCGGCCCGCGGAAAATTCAGCACAACGCTGAATGATTTTACTGCGATTCTTAAAACGGACATGACGCCCGACATGAACACAATGAGCGGACGCGGAACATTAAAAACAAAATCGGTTTCTATAGAGGATTTTCCTCCGTTTACAAAAGTTGACGAAGCGCTTCATTTAAATAAACTGAAAAAAGTAAACCTCAATGATGTTTCTCTTGAATACGAGTTTAAAGACGGGCGCATGCACACAAAACCATTCAACACAAAAATTTCGGATATACCGGTTGAGATAAGCGGTTCTACCGGGTTTGACCAAACGATTGATTACCGTTGGGTGATGGAGTTGCCGACTAAATTAATGAGCAACCAGGGACAACAAATGATACAAGGTTGGTTAAGCAAAGCAAACGCGGCAACGGGTGGAACTGCAAACGGAACATTGCCCGATAAAGTTCATGTTACCGCTTTAATAGGAGGAACAGTTACAAAACCCGAAGTAAAAACCGGTCTGAAAGACGCGATGAAGGATGTGAAGAATGAAGTGAAAAATCAGGTTAAAGAGGTCATAGAGCAGAAGAAAGACGAAGTGGTAAAGGGCGCTAAAGCCGAAGCGTCTAAACAAGCTGAGAAAATATTGACTGATGCTCAGAAAGTTGCCGACGACATTAAATCACAGGGCGCAAAATTAGCTGACGATATTCGTAAACAAGGAACTGTTTCGGCCGACTCGGTAAATAATTCCGCCAGCGGCCCTTTGCAAAAAATCGCCGCGAAGAAAATCGCGGAAGGAATTAAAAAGCAATCGGAGCAAAAAGCACAGAAGGTTACTGACGAAGCAAATGCGAAAGCAGATAAGGTAATGGCGGATGCGCATGCTCAGGCGGATAAACTGAAATAAATTTAGGTGGTTATTTACTTTAAGACGTTAAGTGTTTGGGCCACTTGGTGCCCCATACTAAAACAAGCTTGTAGCAAATAACCCCCGGTGGGCGCATCCCAATCGAGCATTTCGCCAATTACGTAATTGCCGGGCAGTCTTTTCAGCTGAAAGGTTTCGTCTATTTCTTCAAGCGAAATTCCACCAACGGTTGAGATCGCTTCATCCATGGGCGCTGCAGATAAAATCGTTAGCGGCAAATGTTTTATTTTTTCGGAGAGCCTTTCGATATTTGTGAATTCTTCTTTGATTAAAACCGATTTTAATAAAGCAATCTGTAATCCATCTAATTTTAGTTCTTCTTTTATTAGTTGTGTTAAATTGCTTTTACTTTTTTGAGATAATTTATTTTTGATTTCGGCGACGGACAGAGTGAGCTTAAGATCTACAAAAACCCGAGCAGATTTATTTTCTTCTAATTGTTTTCTTATTTGCGGACTTAAAGCGTAAACAGCCCCGCCCTCAATTCCGAATTTAGTAATCACCAATTCTCCTTTCTTTTCGGAGTTGCCGCAAGAAAGAGAAATATTTTTTAAAGATTTCCCTTCCCATTGAGAAAGAAAAGCTTTATCCCATTTAATTTCGTAAGCGCAGTTAGAGCCTTGAAAAGGGATTATTTTTACTTTTTTCTCCTCAAAGAATTTTGTCCAGGCGCCATTACTTCCTGTTTTACTCCAGCTGGCCCCGCCCAATGAAAAAACAGTAATATCAGCGACAACTTTACTTTCTGCACCCTTAACATCAAAAAGTAATTCTCCGGTTTTGTTCCAACCTTTCCATTCGTGTAAAGTTTTTACAGAAACATTTTTTCGTTTCAATTCAGTTAAAATAGCATTTAAAACATCAATGGGCTTAATTCCTTTTACCGGAAAAACTCTTTTGCTGCTGCCCACAAAAGTTTCTATTCCGATTTTTTTCAACCATTCGCGTAAATCATTATTTGTAAAAGCGCGTAAACTTTTTTCGATAAAGGAAGCAGGTGTATAGCGGGAAATAAAATTTTCAAGCTCTTCGGAATGGGTTAAATTAAAACCTCCGTCACCGGCGACTAAAAATTTACGTGCCGGAGCGACGTTTTTTTCGTAGATAATAATATCAAACTTATTCTCATCAAGCATACAGGCCAACATTAACGCCGCCGGGCCACAGCCAATTATTGCCACTGATTTTTTCATTCAACACTTTCAATTAAATAAAATGTTCCGTTAATTTCTGTTTTATCGCCCGCCTTAAGCCCGAACAACTTTAATCCCAGAGGAGATTGAGGAGAAATGGCCATGATACCGGTTTCATCCACAACTACCTTCCCCATAGGAATGCTTAAAAATAAAAACCCGTTATTCGTTTTAACAAGACTTCCACTTTTTTTCAATTGAGATTTTTGTTCCAATAAATCTTTTAATTGCTTGCTTATTTTTTCCTGCTCTAATTGCATCATAGCTCGCGACGTTTCATGCTTATCGCCGGCAGAACTTTTGCTGTCGTTTTGTGAACCTTCTTCCAGTTCGGATAAAATCTTTTTGAGAGAATTAATTTTTTCCTCTAACAGAGCAAGGCAGGCATCAAAAACTTTATGCTTAAAGCCCATATTAAAAATATTCCTGCAGACTACCGAAGTAGGCACTGTTCCACCCCTCAACAATATCGTCAAATGTTTCGTCGGGAATATTGCTGTGTCGCAACTCAACCGAAGCTCCTTCGGCGTGAGGATGAATTTTTATTGTTACAATAGATTCTTCTTCCTGCTCACCGAAATACCATTGCTGTACAATTTTTTTATTTTCTACAAACTCAATATTTTTTCCAACGATACTGTCACCCATTATAGAAAACTCACTGCCCGGCTCTGTGCTCATTTCTGCCTCTTCGTTGGTCCATAGTTTTATGGTAAGCGGATTTGTTAAAGCAATGTAAACCTCTTCGGGCGTGGCACTCAATAAGTAGTATTTTTTAAAATCTTTCATTTCAGTATCAGCTTAATGTAGTCGGTTCTTGTCATCTCTTGTTTGGTGGTGTCCAACACAGAGCGCTCAATAAGTAAAGAAGAATTATCTATCCATTTAATTTTTTCCGGCCCCCATTTACTTAATTCCCTGCGCCCGACAAGTTTTATTTTTTTTCCATTTATTTCGTATAAATCGAAACCGTTAATTACAAAGGCCGCAATTAAATCGGTGTTGCCGCAAATAAAATATTTTTTATCGGGACTGAATACCGGTTCTCCGCAAATAAAGGTTGTATCGCCGGAAAGGGGATTAACCAACAAATAACTGAAGGACTCATGAAAAGAACCTAAAATCAAATATTGGTTTATATCCGGAATTTTTCCGAGATAGGTATAGTCGGCATATTCTTCATAGCCCTCTTTCGGATTGTTTTTAAAAACAATGGTTTCTTTGTCTTTACAATTTAAAATTAAAGTTCCGCCAAGCCTGGTAACGAAAGCAGAATCTTTAAATAAATTATTTTTTTCAGAAGTATCGCAACGTACGGGCTCGGGAATTTTATCAAAATCTTCTTTGGAAGCAGGAAAAACCGTAAACAATTTTTGTCCTATGTAAAACGTGTCGAGCTCAGAAACGAGAGAGTCTTTTTTTAATGATACATCACTTGTTTCTTTGGGTTTTTCCGCGTTTGTGCAACACGAAAGCGAGGCAATTAATAGAAGACAGAAAAAAGAAAAATTTTTCATAAACTCGCTTTTGTTTCAAAGATAAGGTATTTGAAACAAAAGCAAGCGTACGGTTATTTTTTTTCGGTGCAGTTAAACATCCAATTGATTCCGAATTTATCGGTACAACTTCCGAAATAAGTACCCCAAAACATATCCATAAGCTCCATAGTTACTTTGCCCCCACCCGATAGTGCGTCAAATAATTTTTTGGTTTCTTTTCTTGTTTCGGGCTCAAGGTTGATGTGCATGTTATTCCCCTGTGTTACTGTAAAGCCCATACTTTCGGGAGCGTCTGTAGCCATTAAAATGTGCCCGCCTGTAATTTCCAGTTCGGCATGAATAATTAATTTTTTGTCATCTGCAGACAAAGGAGGCTGTCCTTCAACAGGAGGAATATCGCCGAAGCATTGCAATCCACCTCCACCGAATTCTCCGCCAAAAATGGATTTGTAAAAATTAAATGCTTTCTCGGTATTTCCCGGGAAATTAAGATAAGTGCTTGTTCTTGCCATGTTTTTTGTTTTTAATTGTTTGTGAATTTTAAGTTGTACTTGCAAATAAGCGCTGAGTTTTTCGATGTTTTGTTTTAAACCCTCGTCGGCTTTAAATGTTTTAATTACTTGTTGTAATTCATCTGCCGATTCAAATAACATTCTCCACGAAAGAAGTGTTTTGTCGCCCTGCTCTGTAAAAGTTATTGTTGTTTCAAATTTTGGTCCGCTTATATGGTCGAACACAATTTTTTCGGGGACAACAATTTCCTTGAACACACTTTTGTTTTTATAATCTGTCCCGTCGGGGCCATGCATTATAAATTCCCAAATTCCTCCCGGTTTCACATCCATTTTAAAAATGGTATTGGTAAATCCATTCGGGCCCCACCAGTTTTTTATGTGTTCCGGTTCAGTAAAAACTTTAAATACTAATTCGAGTGGGGCATTGAGTAGTCGTGAAATTAATAATTCACGGTTTGCGGTTTCTTTTTTTGCAGACATCATTTAATTAAACAATTGTTTTTAAATAAGTTTCAAGTTGTTCAAAAGATCCTTCCATGCCAAAACTCATGCTTTCGTGGCTCGCATCAAATAAAATGCATTCATCTTCCGGCGCGTTGATAGCTTTCCAGTTTACAGTAACTTTTGTTTTATCTCCCAGGTCTTCAAAAGTGGTTGATGAAAGTGTTTCTAAAGGCCAGGTTGGCGCCATTGGGTGACGGGTAAAACCACCATCTTTATCAGAGAAGGAAACCACAAAAACTAATTTTTCAATCGGAACAATCTCCCTGAAAACAAATTTACCCCACATCGTATTTCCATCAGGCATTTGAAGTCCGTAATGGAAAATGCCCTGTGGACGTAAATCCATCTTACCAATGATCATTTTGGTGCCTTTAGGGCCCCACCATTGCAACATATGTTTTTCCTGGGTGTAGGCGTCCCATACTAATTGACGCGGCGCATTAAATATGCGCGTAATAATAAATTCTTTAGATTCATTTTTTTCTGCCATGTTTTTTATTTTTAGTTTGATGTTTATTTTTTGATTGTAATTTTTCTAAATAAATTTCCAGCGAATCCAGTTTGTCTTCCCAGAACTTCCTGTATTGTTCTACCCAATCGGAAACCTCGTTCAGTTTTTTCAGTTTCGCTTCACAAAACCTTTCGCGGCCCTGTTGTTTAATTATAATGAGGCCGCACTCGGTTAAAATTTTTATGTGTTTGGAAATGGCGGGACGACTTATATCAAATTGCTCTGCCACGGAATTTAAATTCAACGCCTTGTGGGCCACAATATTCAGTATTTCCCTCCTGGTTGGGTCTGCTATGGCCTGAAATACATCTCTTCTCATTAGGGAAAATTATTCATATGTAACTAATCGGTTACAAATATATGTGAAACCTTTTGGTTACGCAAATTTCCGGAAACAAAAAAAGCGGAACTTACTCAAAGTCCCGCATAATTCATTGAAAATCAGAAAAATTATTTTTCCGGATTCAGTACAAAGCGTTTAAATTCTTTATCATTAAAATAAAAATTGGCAAGGCGTTTAAAATCTTCACCCTTTAAAGCGTTTACCCACGCGTTATACTCATCGATATCATTAACGGATTCTTTATATGCGTCGGCTTGTGTTATATACGAAAGCCAGAAGCCGTTATCTTTTAATTGTGTTTCGCGCTCTTTTAAAAGCGTTTCTTTTATTTTGCCGAGGTTAAGTTCATTGCAACCGTTTTTCTTTACATCATTGATTTCATCTTTAGCGGCGCCAATAAGTTTTTCCACATTGTCCGGCGCGCAGGCAAAGCGGCAAACAAATTTATAAGCACCTTTCGGGAAATGTTCGAAGGAAGGAGCGATTCCTACGCCGTAAACGCCTCCTTTATCTTCGCGTAAGTTTTCACGCAGTTTAATATTTAAAAGATTTGCGAGCGCCCTTGCTTCGAAACGATTTTTACGTGTATAGGCAATTTCCCCGGTCCAGATTAATTGTACATTGCTGCGCGGATTGTTTCCTTTCTTAAATGTTTTTGAATACTCTCCTTTTAAAGATTTTATTTTTAAATCTTTGCAAACCTCGTGTCTGGCGGGCACAGAAATTCCACCAATGTAAGCCTCAATTAAAGGTTTGATAGAATCCAGATTAAAACTTCCCACAAACGTAAAAGTAAAATCTGTGGGGTCAGAAAAACGCTCTTTGTAAATTTCGTAAGTGCGGCCGAAATTTATTTTTTTCACATCTTCTTCCGTTTCAGGCTTCATGCGGATATTTTTGCCGGATAAAATATAACGGATAGAATCATTAAACACACTATTGGGGTCAGAGGCGGAGTTTTGTAAAAAACCTTTTTGCACTTGTAAAAACGCCAGAAACGCCAATGAATCTTTGCGCGGCATAGTAAATGCGGCATACGTTAATTGCAACATTGTTTCAAGGTCTTTTTTGCCACAACTTCCGTTCATAGTTTCGTTTAATTCACCGACGCCCGCATAAACCGAAGCATTTTTATCCTGCAAATATTTTTCTAAAGCGGTACCGTCAAATTTTCCGTAACCCATTTGCTGTTGAGCCGCATTACTTGCATTGGCCGAAGGAAAATCTTTATCGCTGTATAAACTTGTTCCACCCCAGCTGAATGCCGACATCATAATTTCATCATCTTTAAAATCGGTTGGTTTAAGTAATATTCTTGTTCCGTTACCCAATACCCATTCGGTAATACCGCGGCCCTTATCTGTTGCGGTCATTACTTTTTGTCCATTAGGTTTTATTGGAACAAGAGGTTCGTTTATTACTTTATCCTGATAAGCCTCTATGTTTTGAGAGCCTTCTGCTTTTTCAAAAACAGTACGCACTTCTTCTTCGGTAGGAATTTTATTTCCGTCTTTCTCTGCCATCATCAACACACTCATTCCGTTTTCTCCTTTAGGACGTATCCATAATTTTGCAAGAGAGTTTACTTCCTCCAGGGTAATTCCACCGATTAATTCTTTTAAATAAGTAAATTCATTTTCAGCACCCGGTACTGCTTCTCCGGTCAAAAAGAGTTGTACCAAATCACCAACCAATTGTTTTGATTCGGTTTTGTCGCGCTCATTATATTCCTGTTCTGTTTTGGTAAGTATTTGCTTTTTCATCCTTTCAAATTCGGTGGTGGTAAAGCCAAAACGTTTTACTCGTTCGTTCTCTGTTACAACAGCTTCAAGCGCTTTATCCGCTTTTCCGTTCGGAAACAAAGCAAAGCCGGCATATGCGTTTTTGTTTCTGAGTATGGAAGAGTAGCCCGCGCCTGAAAACATAAAAGGAGCGTCCGGTTTTTTTGCAAGCTCACTCAGGCGGCCGCTGATCATTCCGTTAAACAATTCATATTTTAAACTTTGACGAAAATCGCCGTACGTTTTTGTTTTTTCAGGTTCACTGAAATACAGCATTTGTAAAATATTGTAAGGCGATTCTTTATCGCTCACAACACTTACACGCAAGCCTTTCTGGTCGGGAACGGGCCATGATTTTAACGGGCGTGGATTTTTTACAACGGGAATTTTAGAAAATTGTTCTTTAATTAATTTTTCTACCGCATCTACATCTACGTCGCCAACAACAATTATTGCCTGTAAATCGGGGCGGTACCAATCGGCGTAATATTGACGCAACACACTTTGCTTACAGCCTTTTAAAATCTCGGGTTTACCAATAGGAAAACGCTCGGCATAACGCGCGTCTTTAAACATTACGGGCCAGTACTTACGGCTCATGCGTTCAAAAGCGCCCTGTCCTAATCGCCACTCTTCAGTAACAACCCCACGCTCTTTTTCTACTTCGGCGCTGTCAAAACTTAAATTATGAGCCCAGTCTTCTAAAATTAAAAAGCCTTTTTTAAAAACGTCTTCTTTTTCGGTTGGTATTTGCAGCATGTAAACGGTTTCATCAAAACTGGTGTATGCGTTTAAATCGGGACCGAATTTTGTACCGATTCCCTCAAGATAGTTTACCAAATCATTTTTCTTGAAATTTTTTGAGCCGTTAAAAGCCATGTGCTCTACAAAGTGAGCAAGCCCTTGCTGGTCGTCGTTTTCCATGGTGCTCCCTGAGTTAACCGCGAGTCTTAATTCGGCACGCTTTTCGGGTTTTGCATTATGACGCACATAATATTTCATCCCATTGGGTAAAATGCCGGCACGAACTTTCGGGTCGAGAGGAAGGGCGTCGGCAGGCTTTAAAGTTTGTGCAATTGCGCAGAAACCAAGCGCGACGAGCACCAAAAGAAGAAAATGTTTTTTCATTATAATTTTTTTTTGAGGAAGGAAAGATACAAATTTTATTTGTTTGCCACAGAACTGAATTTCTTTTTAAGTTTAAGAAATGGTCTTTCGTACAAATAATAAAGAAGTGTCGCAATTACTATGCTGAACAATGTTGCTATGAGGGGAATCCATAACACCACGGCAGCACCTTCAGGATGAATATTTTTTTTGAGCAAATAATTTATAAGCACATTGATAATTACAGTGTGAACTAAATACATGGCATAAGAAATATTCCCTGTAAAGCGTGAAGGAACAAGAGGAAGTTTAAAAATGAAATTTGTGCGGCTTGCTGCGGCCACCACATAGGCACCAAAAAAACCGCACAACAAAAGCCAAACAGGAAAAGCATAAACTCCCCCTGGCAAAAAACTAAAAACATATAAAACAAGTAAGGAGCATATAACCAGTTGCCCGGGAATACTAAAAAGCGATTTTAATTTTATAGAAGCAATTTGCGAATGAAAAAGTGCAAGAAACATACCTAAGCCGAAATAATAAAAATAGCAAAGACAGTTAAAATAGGGGGCGAAGCCCCTGCCCGACGAGTGAAGATAACTGAAGTAGAACCACGAAGCCAGTCCGAGAAAAATTAAAAAGAGAGAAAGTATCTTAAAATTTTTCCTGAAAACAAAAAGAAGAAAGGGAAGAAGTAAATAAATGTGCTCCTCTATACAAACTGACCACAAGACAGAGTAGGTTTTGGCAGTTTCATTAATCATCAATTGAAAATTGACAGAGAAGCCCAGGGCGTAAAAGGCGTTTGTTTTAATAATTTCTGAAGGACTGTGTTTTAACAAAGGAACCAGTACAATAAGTACCAACACAATAAAAAAATAAAGAGGCCATATGCGAATGATGCGCCTCAGGTAAAAGTTTTTTAAATTGTATTTGCCGCTTTCATTCTCTTTCATTAAAATGGCGCTGATTAAAAACCCACTGATAATAAAAAATACATTCAGGAAAAAAGGACCGGCTAAGATTTGTGAGGCAACAGATGAAGCAATTAAACCCCTCTCAAAAAGTTGTTTTGCGGTGTGATGAAAAATTACCCCGGTTGCGCAAATAAAACGCAATACATCCAACCCCGGAAAGTACCCGATAGACAAACCCGCTGTTGGAACAATTTTTTTTGCACACATTTGTAAAGGAAATGTACTACAATTAATTTGTAATGCGTATAGTTTTGTTGTTAATTAACAAAAGAGTATAGAAAAAAGAATCGTTTTGGATTAACTTTCTTTTTTAGGCCCGCGTAAATGTATAACAAGCCCGTTTAAAAAGTTGCGTAAAATCTGTTCGCCGCACTCGACATAATTTGGATGATCTTCGGCGCGGAATAAAGCCCCGAGTTCGCTTTTGGAAATATTGAAATCAACCAGCTTTAAAATTTTAATAATATCATCATCCCTGAGATGTAGAGCAACGCGTAATTTTTTAAGAATGTCGTTATTGGTCATACTAAAGCCAGCCGCCCATATTGGTTTTAACTGTTTTCTTGCGTCCGTGGCAGTCACGTGCGCGACAGGAAGAAGAAACAACGCTTATAAAAACGATGGCAAGAAGAATATATGTGGCAGTTTTTTTCATACGCTTTGAGAATATAAAGGTACAAAAAATTATTCAGGGCAGGAAGCCGTCCGGTATTCTTTTTTTATGGCGGGATTATCTAAAACCTGGAAGCTCATAAAGGGCTCACCGAACAATTTGCAATATTTGTCTTTATTGAGCGCTTTAATTTCGCTTAACGCATTGGCAAATTTATGTGAGAAAAACTTCTCAGGTACATGCGAGGCAATTGAAACATAGGCGTACAAAACTTTTTCCTCCGGCTTATCCAGGTATGGCTCTAAAATGCCGGCTGCGAATTTAAAGTCTTTCGCCCTTGCAAAAGCGTAAGCAAGTTTAACGGCGTTTTGCCAGGTTGCGTTTTTAAAGTCGTAAAAAGATTTAATTTTATCAATGCAGGCTTGTCTTTCCGCGTCGGCACCCTCTAAAGTATCCAGCGCATCCATAATTTTAAACTGCCACTCGATGTTCAGCGCGTCAATAATGTTTTTTGATAAATCGGTTTTGTAGAGGTCATCAATTTTTAATTGCATTTCGGCTTGCGCGGTTTTATCACCAATGGTACTGTCGACCAGAACTTTGCAAAACAGAGAATTATATTTAATAATTGTATTACTGCCATCTGCTTTTAGTAACTCCATCACGCCATTATATTCTTCCTCGTTCACTACTTTTCCGCTCAGGAGATATTGGTAATAAATTTTATTCATTTGCAAGCCAATAAACTTACTCTCTGCAGGAATTTGAATTTTATCAAAACTTTCTTCAGTATATTTTTTCTCTAATACTTTATTGGCAATGTAATCCATAATGCGGTAAGCCTGCCGGATATTGCCTCCTTTTACAGCGCGGTTAAATTGTACGACCGAAAACTTTTCTTCTTTGCTTCCGCTTATATCGTAAGTGACATCCATTACAATTTGCGCAAAACGTTCTTTAGACAAGAAGGGCTCGAGCTCTTCTGTTAATCCTTTAGTGTGATTAATTGTTTTAATGGCTTCCTGCTTGGTCATTTTTGTAAGGTGGTCGTATTTTCCGTCCTCCATTTCTAACACAAATAAATTCCAGGAGTCGTTGGTCATAATATTAGGTGCAATTTTATTTTGCTGCATGGCTTGTAAAACTTTTACCACACTCTCCGCACGTTTACGTTGCAGTTTTGTGTTAGCGTTAGAATCTCCCTCTATTGAAGAGTACGCGTAAATATATAGCCCGTCAATAATAAAATCGGGCTCCTGCAAGGCGTCAATAAAAGGCTGAACATCTTCTTTTTTAAATTCAAATTTATTTTTCTCGAACGGAATTGTAAAACTCAGTAAGGAACTTTCCGAGCGCGGCTCAAAGGGAGGTTTTCTTGCCTCGAGGCTTTCGGGCATTGGGAGCATTTCAAAAGGAGTGTTGCTTTCCTGGTCAACAAACTCCGTATAACTGCGCAACACGGTTTTACAAACAATTCCATCTTGTACAATCAGAAGGTTCATTTCAAAAGGGCCTTTAATTTCTTTCGGAAAAACACCCATTTCTACTTTTAATTTATTTACTTTTTTGTTTTTCTTTTTCGGGTCTTCGGGCTTGATTAAATTTTTAGAAAATAATTTATCTTTCTTCACCACTTTAAGCATAACACCCTTGTTGCGCACCGCGTTATCCATGATGTTATAATCTTCCTTGCTGTATTGTTCCTTCTGAATAATATCCACCGCCAAACCATCGGTACTTTTTTTAAGAAGGCGCTTCAGGTTTTTTATATTGTTGTAACTTAGATAAACTTTTCCGTTCTCAACGCTTAATCCCGCTTGCAAGACTTCAGCATCTTTAAATTTCTCGCAATTTTTGCATTTACGCGGATCGGCATCCTTTAACTTTTTTGATTTTGTGTTGAAAGGAACTTTTAATTCTTTTTTATGCTTGGCCCCTTCATTAAAGCTCTGAAAATTTCCAAACACCACAGAGATATAAATTCTTTTATCGGCTTCGTCTGTTTCGCCGCTGATCCCCACGTAAGTGTTACTTGATTTTAAAATCACATCACGTTCTTTTTTGCTTGCGGCCCATTTTGCCAATATAACTTTAACAACTTCTTCGGGCGTTGCCGGATTTTTTCCTTTTCCGTTGGGCGTAACAATGATGATTTCTTCTCCCTTTCCCGAACCTCCCGATTTTTTCAGATTTTTTGGTGTGGTAGAAGCCAGGCCTTTTGCATCTGCTCTTTCGGCTTTTGCCATTGCAGACGAACTTTTTTCGGAAGCTTTTTGTAAAATTTCCTGCGCATCAAGTGTGTCCACGCCATTCTCAACTCTGAATTTGTTCAGCCCCTTCAGCAATAGTTTATTAAATTCCAGGAGGTCAAACGAAGAGATACTCCCGCCCTTTTTACTTTGCGAAAAGGTGCTCGGCGCAAGTAAAACCAATGTTATTAAAATACAGGCAAGGCGGCGCATAAATTAATTTTATGCAAGTATATGCAAAACCCCTTCTTTTTACAAAAATATCAGCTGTTTTAAAAAATTCATTTTCTATCTTTGCCACCTTATGCAATTCGAGCTAAGCAATGAGTTATTAGAAAAACTGAAGTTATCGGTAGAAAAAAGCGATATCGAAGCGGCTAAATCACTTTTGCATGATTTATTTCCGGCGGATATTGCCGAAACACTCAATCAGCTTTCATTTGAGGAAGCGGCGTATTTGTATGAGTTGCTCGATGAAGAAACTGCATCGGCCGTACTGATTGAATTACGCGAAGAACTCCGTGAAGAATTATTAGCCACACTTTCCACCAAAGAAATCGCCGAGCAGTTGGATAACCTTGCTTCGGATGACGCGGCCGACGTAATTAATGAATTACCGGAAGAAATCCAGGACGAAGTACTCGCGCAAATAGAAGACCATGAGCAGGCGGGAGATATTGCCGACCTGATGAATTATGCTGAGGGAACCGCGGGCTCATTGATGGCGAAAGAATTGGTGCGTGTTTATTATTACGATTCTGTGAGTATGTGTATTGATGAAATACGCAGGCAGGCCGATGATGTGAGTGTTATGTATGCGGTGTATGTGGTAAATGAAAAAGACCAGCTTATCGGAATGTTGTCACTTAAAAAATTATTGATTGCACACCCCATAGCCCGGATTGAAGAAATTTATGACCAGGATGTAATAAAAGTTGCCACAGATACTTCAACCGAAGAAGTCGCAGAAATTATTCAGAAATACGATTTGGTGGTATTGCCCGTGGTAGATAATTTAGGAAGATTGGTGGGGCGCATCACCATTGATGATGTAGTGGATGTTATACGCGGAGAGGAAACCGACGAGGCACATAAAATGGCCGGTATCGAAAAACTCGATGAGTCATATATGGCCACTTCTTTTTTTGGATTAATAAAAAAACGCGCGGGTTGGTTAGTGGTTTTATTTTTAGGAGAAAGCCTTACCGCAACCGCAATGAGTTATTTTGAAGATCATTTGGCAAAAGCAGTAATACTCGCTTTGTTTGTCCCGCTGATTATTTCCAGCGGAGGAAACACCGGCTCGCAGGCATCAACTCTTATTGTTCGCGCGTTGGCTTTGGGAGAAATTTCGTTCCGCGATTGGTGGAAAATTTTCAAGAAGGAATTAGTTGTTGGTTTAACACTGGGAATAATTTTAGGAATCGTTGGATTTTTACGTGTCGCCATCTGGTCGTCTTTTATAGATGTGTACGGGCAACACTGGATTCCAGTTGGCTTAACGGTTGGAATAACTCTGGTGGGCGTTGTGCTTTGGGGAAATTTAGCGGGCTCGCTCTTCCCGATTTTTTTAAAGAAAGCAAAATTAGACCCTGCTGTTTGTTCTGCACCGTTTGTTGCAACACTGGTTGACGTTACCGGATTGATTATTTATTTTTCTATTGCCAGTGTTATTTTACGAGGAGTTTTACTCTGATGCCAAAGATTTTATTTATAGACAGCAATCATCCCCGTCTGCACAAAATGCTTTTAGAAAAAGGTTTTGTTTGCGATTTATTTTATGATAAACCGGTAGAAGAATTAAAAAAATTGATTCCGCATTATGACGGAATAGTCATCCGCAGCAAATTTAAAATCAACAAAGAAATTATTGACTCTGCACCAAACTTAAAATGCATTGCGCGTGCCGGAGCGGGAATGGAAAATATTGATGTGGAATATGCTACGAAAAAAGGAATTATCTGTGTAAACTCCCCCGAAGGAAATCGTGATGCTGTTGCAGAACACGCGCTGGGAATGTTACTGATGCTTTTTAATAATTTGAAAAAGGCAGACAATGATGTGCGCGAAGGTAAATGGCTACGCGAAGAGAACAGGGGAGTAGAGTTAGGTGGGAAAACCGTTGGGATTATAGGTTGCGGAAATGTGGGCGCCGCTTTCGCAAAAAGATTGCAGGGCTTTGATGTTGAAATTTTGGCTTACGATAAATACAAAAAAGGGTTCGGGAATGATTTTGTGAAAGAAAGCAGCCCTGAAGAAATTTTTGAGAAAGCGGATATACTCAGCCTTCATTTACCATTGACGGAAGAGACAAATTATTTAGTAAACGACGCTTACATAAGTAAATTCCAAAAAAATATTTACGTAATTAATACCGCCCGGGGAAAAAACCTGAATACCGCGGACCTGGTGAAAAATTTACAAAGCGGAAAAATATTGGGTGCCTGTTTGGATGTTTTAGAGTACGAAGCCGTTTCATTCGAGAAAATGGATTTTGAGAAATTGCCCGCGCCAATGAAATATTTAGTAAAATCAGATAAAGTTGTTCTTACTCCCCACATCGCCGGTTGGACGCACGAATCGAATATTAAAATTGCGGAGGTGCTGGCTTCTAAAATAATTAACAGCTTCAGAAAAATTGGCGATTAAAAAGGAACGCATGCCCGGCTCCGGGCACACAGATTACTTATGATTTTTTAAGATTTTATATGAGAGTTGAAAAAAACAATCCACGGTTATCATAATCATCTGGGTCATTTGCGTTACGTTTACAAGCTTAGGAGATTGCTTATCTCCCCATTTCTTTTTCTAAATAAACTTTAAGTTTTTCAAGATTTAAATTAGAACGTATGGTTCCGTTAACCGACATAGAAACCCCGCCGGTTTGTTCGGAAACGATTAATGCAATCGCGTCGGTGCTTTCTGTAATACCAACTGCCGCGCGATGCCTCATGCCGTAATGCGCGGGAAATTGCTCTTTCTCCGTAACCGGCAAAACACAGCGTGCCGCAATAATTCGGTTACCCCGAATGATTACCGCACCATCGTGTAAGGGAGAATTTTTAAAGAAAATATTTTCAAGCATTCGGTCTGTCGCAGCCGAATCAACAGGTTCTCCGCTGTTGATGTAAAAATTTAAATCGCTGTTACGCGCTAAAACAATTAACGCGCCGGTTTTGGTTTCGCTCATTTTAAAACAAGCTTTCATAAGCGGGGTAAAATCAACTTTTGCGTAAGCTTCGGCATAGCCGCTCTTTGCGGGATGAAACACGCGTGCAAGAAATTTATTGCGACTTAAAAATTCGCTACTCCCGATAAATAATAAAAATCTTCGAAGTTCTTGCTGGAACACAACGATAATTGCAATCACACCCACGTCAATAAATTTTCCGAGAATAGAGCCGAATAATTTCATATCAAGAGCCCGCACAAAAATCCAGAAAACATAAATGGTAGTGATGCCTAAAAAAACACTAACAGCCGGAGTGCCCTTAATAATGTTGTAAAGCTGGTAAAGTAAAATGGCTACTAAAAAAATATCAACGGCGTCTATCCACCTGAAGGTTATGAACAAGATATGTTGTGCCGACAAATGCATGATCAGCAATTTGTTTCGTTAACAATATAAAGCGGGCGGTTGCGGATATCGGTTTGCAAACGGGAAATATATTCCCCGATAATACCAATGCAGATTAACTGCACGCCGCCGATAAATGAAATAGCAATCATCAGGGACGCCCAGCCTTTAGGCATTTCGCTCTTAAAAAAGAAATAGCCAACCAGCGCATATAAGATAAGCGCCAAAGAAATTCCCGAAACAACAAAACCCATAATGGTTGCAATGCGTAAAGGAACATTTGAGAAGCCCGTTATTCCGTCGAATGCCAGCTTAAATAATTTTTTATAAGTATAGCCCGGTTCTCCCGCGGCGCGAACATCCCTGTCGTATTCTACAAAAGTTTGTTTAAAACCAAGCCAGGCAATTTGTCCGCGCAGAAATTTATGTTGTTCGGGCATATTTTTTAAAACCTCAGCCACTTTGCGTGTCATCACCCGGAAATCGCCTGTATCAAGCGGGACTTCCACATTAGAAATTCGCGCAAGCAAACGGTAAAAAGTTTTATATGCTGCTTTTTTCAGAATGTTTTTGTCTTTACGCGAACGACGTTTTGCATACACTACTTCATTACCCTGTTTAATTAAAGCAATCATTTCTTCAATTAATTCGGGCGGATCCTGCAAATCCGCATCAATGATTGCAATGATATTTCCTTTGCAATGATCGATACCGGCAGTTACAGCAACCTGGTGGCCAAAATTCCTGCTGAAATCAATATAGCGCACATGACTATCGGCTTGCGCCAAAACTTTGATAAGTTGTAATGATTTATCGCTACTGCCATCGTTTATAAATAACAACTCGTAACTCATGCTGGTTTTTTCAACTACGGGCCTTAAGCGCGTAAGTAAATTCGGAATGTTTAACTCCTCGTTATAAATGGGAATGATGACAGAAAACTCAACCATAAATTTTGTTATAGCCCGTAGGTAAAGTGGTTGTGCGTATCTCCGTCACGCCAGTCGGCCTTAAGTGTGTTGCCGTCGCAAGATTCAATTTTAATAGGCAAGGCTTCGCTGCCATCGGCGGGTTTTAAATTTAGCCAACCACCTCTTGAATAAGTTCCGGTTTTTTCAACCCCCTTTAAAATGATTTTAAAAGTACCGTCGGTATTTAATTGTAACATATCCCCTTTTTGATCAGCACCAGGATCGTTAGTGACACCAAATTTTTCAACCTTAGCTAATTTCCAGGTCTTGCCCGCATAACATGAAGGAGGATTAGTGGTCGTACCATTAGTGCTGCTTCCGGCAGAAGTAGAGGCAGAACTTTTTAGCCCCGGCGTAATAGTAGATTTTGCTTTAGCTGCCGGTTTTTGCGCAAATAAATTTGTTCCGAGGAACAATGCAAACGAAAGGAGGATTACTTTTTTCATTTTATAGTTTTTATAAGGTTAAACTTTGTCTTTCTTTTTTACTAAGATATGTAATTCATTTAACTGCTCGTCGCTTATGTTGCCCGGACTGTCAATCATTACATCTTTGCCCGCATTATTTTTAGGGAAGGCAATAAAATCGCGGATAGAATCCGCACCGCCGAATAAAGAACACAAGCGATCGAAACCGAAAGCAATGCCTCCGTGAGGTGGTGCGCCAAATTCAAACGCGTTCATTAAAAAACCAAATTGATTCTGCGCTTCTTCTTTAGTAAAGCCAAGCACTTCAAACATTTTTGCCTGAAGTTGTTTGTTATGAATACGTATTGAACCGCCGCCGATTTCCACGCCGTTAATTACTATATCATATGCATTAGCACGAACCGTGCCAGGGTTTGTATCTAAGAGCGCAATATCTTCAGGCTTTGGTGAAGTAAAAGGGTGATGCTTTGCCACCCAGCGGCCGCGCAATGATTCTAAAAGATTTGTATCACCCTCATTCCATTCCAATAAAGGAAAATCAATTACCCAAAGACAAGAGAATTTATTTTTATCTCGTAAACCCAAACGCGTGCCCATTTCCAAACGCAATTCTGATAAAGCCTTACGCGTTTTTTGTTCCTCTCCTGCTAAAATTAAAATTAAATCTCCTGCTTGCGCATTAAACGCCTTCGCCCATTTTTTTAATTCTTCTTCGTTGTAAAATTTATCTACGGATGATTTTATAGTTCCGTCAGCATTAACACGAGCGTAAACCAAACCTGTTGCGCCAATTTGCGGACGCTTTACAAATTCAGTAAGTTCATCTAATTGTTTGCGGGTATATTCGGCAGCGCCTTTTGCGCAAATACCAACGACTAATCCCGCATCATCAAATACTTTAAAGTTTTTCCCTTTTACAACTTCGTTTAACTCCACAAATTTCATTTCGAAGCGTGTGTCGGGTTTGTCGTTGCCATAATACTTCATGGCATCGGCATAACTCATGCGTTGTAACGGCGGAATATCAATTCCCTTAACGGTTTTAAATAAATGTTTTGTCAAAGCTTCAAAGGTTTGCAGAATGTCTTCCTGTTCAACAAAACTCATTTCACAATCTATCTGTGTAAACTCCGGTTGACGGTCGGCGCGCAAATCTTCATCACGGAAACATTTTACAATCTGGTAATAGCGATCAAAACCACTCACCATTAATAATTGTTTAAATGTTTGTGGCGATTGCGGAAGCGCATAAAATTCTCCTTCGTGTACGCGTGAAGGCACCACAAAATCGCGCGCGCCTTCGGGAGTGGATTTTATAAGAACAGGAGTTTCTACTTCTAAAAAATTCAACTTGTCTAAAAAATTTCTTGTTTCAATTGCTAAGCGATGACGTAGCTCTAAATTTTTTCTAACCGGATTACGACGTAAATCCAAATAACGATATTTCATTCGTAACTCATCACCTCCGTCGGTTTCATCTTCTATGGTGAAAGGAGGGGTAATCGCGGAATTAAGAATTTTAAATGAAGCAACTTTTATTTCAATTTCGCCTGTTGCAATATTTTTATTTTTACTTGAGCGCTCAATAACTTCTCCAACAGCAACTACAACAAACTCTCTTCCTAATTTATTTGCAACTTCAGAAAGTGCAGCATCGTTTTCTGCATTGAAAGAAAGTTGTGTAATTCCGTACCGGTCTCGCAAATCAACAAAAGTTAATCCACCCATTAAGCGACTTTTTTGCACCCAGCCGCAAAGCGCAACTGTTTTTCCAATATCACTGATTCGTAATTCTCCGCAGGTATGTGTTCTTAAATTCGTTTTCACAATTCTTAAAATTTATGTTGTAAAGCAACTTTTATTTGCTCTACGTGATGTTTTCCATGCCAGGCATATAAACCAAGTAACCAGAATAAATTAAAATCTTTTTTATTTTCGGGATGATGATACTCGCGCGAAAAATCTTTTTCATTGAGTGTTTTTAAAAGTTCAACAGCGCGGCCGTGAACACCTTTAATAATCAGCAAAGAAAAAGTTAAATCATTACTATTCCCATCAACTAATTTTGCCCATGCATTTTCGTCGTAAGGTTTTATAGTTGGTTTTTCTTCGGTAAGTGTTAAACGCAGGCGCGTATGAAAATTCAAATGGCTATCGGCAATGTGATGCACAATTTGTTTAATGTTCCATCCGCCCGGACGATAGCAAAACAAAAGCTCTCCTTCAGAAAGTCCTTTTACGGTTTCTTCCAGATAGGTCGGGAGCACTTCCATTTGTGTGATGAAATTTTTTACCTCATCCGTACTGAATGCGGCCGGCGGACTAAATTTACCTACGGGGTATTTTAGTTTTTCTATGTCTATTTGTGTTTGCATGTTTTGTAAAGAAAACAAAGGTAATATATTATGGCAGAATTTTAATGCCGGAAAATGCCGTATTTACGTTAGGGATTGAGCAACGGTGTTGGAGCACATGGCGCTTTATGTCGCTGCGCCATTGCGACTTGCGAAAGCCCGGCCCGCCGAAATTATAATTGGAAGAGAATTACCAATGCGGGAAACGCCCAAATTAAACTGTAAAAAACCCGAAATCTTTTTTACTTTCGCTGTGTGGAAACATTAATAAATAAAACAATGGAATACCGTACAGAACACGACACAATGGGCGAGGTAAAAGTACCTGCCGATAAATACTGGGGCGCACAAACCGAGCGCAGCCGCAATAATTTTAAAATTGGACCCGAGGCGAGCATGCCAAAGGAAATTATACACGCATTCGGCTATTTGAAAAAAGCCGCGGCAATGGCTAATTGCGAGTTGGGTGTTTTATCGAAAGAGAAGAGTGATTTAATTGGTAAAGTTTGTGATGAGATTTTAGCGCACAAACTCGACGATCAGTTTCCGTTGGTAATCTGGCAAACAGGTTCGGGTACCCAAAGCAATATGAATGCGAATGAGGTAATTGCTTACCGCGCGCATGTACTTTCGGGTGGAAAATTGACGGATGAAAATAAAGTTTTGCATCCGAATGATGACGTAAACAAATCGCAATCAAGTAACGATACTTACCCAACTGCTATGCACATTGCTTCTTACAAGCAGGTGGCTGAAATTACTATTCCGGGAATGGAAAAATTACGCGACACATTAAAAAAGAAATCGGAAGAATATAAGACAATTGTAAAAACAGGACGTACACATTTTATGGACGCTACTCCTCTAACACTTGGACAAGAGTTCAGCGGCTACGCGCAGCAAATTACCAATAGCATTCGCGCATTAAAAAATGCACTTGAGGCAGTACGTGAGTTAGCTTTAGGCGGAACCGCTGTTGGAACCGGATTAAATACCCCTAAAGGATATGACGTTTTGGTTGCAAAAAAAATCGCGGAATTAACAGGGCTACCTTTTATTACTGCTCCCAATAAATTTGAGGCACTTGCCGCGCACGACGCGATGGTAGAATTATCAGGAGCATTGAAACGTTCGGCTGTCGCATTATTTAAAATTGCGAATGATATTCGTATGCTAAGTTCTGGTCCGCGCTCGGGAATCGGAGAAGTTGTAATACCGGATAACGAACCCGGTTCTTCTATTATGCCTGGTAAAGTAAATCCCACTCAGCCCGAAGCAATGACTATGGTTTGCGCGCAGGTGATCGGTAATGATGTTGCCGTTTCTGTTGGCGGAAGTATGGGCCACTTTGAATTGAATGTATTTAAACCGGTTATTGCAGCAAATGTTTTACAAAGCGCAAGACTGATTGGAGACGCTTGCGTTTCTTTCAATGATAAATGCGCGATTGGAATTACTCCGAATCTTGATATTATTAAAAAACATATGGAGAATTCTTTGATGCTGGTTACTTCTTTAAACACACATATCGGGTATGAAAAAGCCGCAAAAATTGCCAAGAAAGCGCACAAAGAAAACAAAACTTTACGAGAAGCGGCCGTGGAGTTGGGCTATGTTACCAATGAGCAGTTTGACCAGTGGGTGAAACCGGAGGACATGGTGGGAAGCATGAAGTAATTTCTTTCTGCAGAGACCCATCCCGGGCATGGCAAGGAAATTTTAATTTATAGAATTATAACGAAAAAAATCCGCGCACATCATAGTAATCCGCGTTCTATTTCTTTAGCTTTTTATAAAATTCCCAAAGCACCACGCCTGCACTTACTGCAATGTTTAAAGAGTGCTTTGTGCCACCCTGGCGGATTTCTATACAGCCGTCACACACATCTACTACTTCCTGTGCCACGCCGTTTACCTCATTTCCAAAGACAAGGGCGTATTTTTGATTTTTGAGCACTTCAAAATCTTCCATAAAAACAGCATTTTTAGCCTGTTCAACAGCAAAAACGGCCATTTTTCGCAATTTTAATGTTAAAATCAGCGAAATTATGTCTTTTTCATGTTTCCACTCAATGCTTTCGGTTGCCCCGAGGGCGGTTTTATTAATTTCTTTATTGGGGGGAGTACCTGTATAACCACACAGGTATAAAGTTTCAACCAAAAAAGCATCACAGGTACGAAAAACCGAACCCACATTATGCAAACTACGCACATTATCAAGCAGAACAATAAGCCCTGTTTTTTCCGTGTTTTTAAAGTCTTGTGGGCTTAATCGGCCCAATTCTTCGTTTTTCAGCTTAGTGTTCATTGGGGCAAATATCAATAATAAAAGGGCTGTCCCTGTATGAAACCTTGAAATTATCCCTAAAAACTTATTTAAAACCGCTGCTAATTTTAATTTTTTTATTTAACAAACTATGTTTATACTTGCGGTTTGAAAAATACATCATTTTAAAAATCAAAAACATGCAAAAGAATGCTATTAAGTTGTTAACAGTTATCGCAGGGTCGGCAGTGCTACTTACCGCTTGCGACGGACTGGGAAAAATGATTAAGAAACAGAACCTGATTACCCATGAGGTTACTCCGAAACCCCTTGAAATGCACGGCGACACAGTGGCTTTTACCGTTACCGGTAAATACCCGGCAAAGTTGTTTGCTAAAAAGGCAATTGTAACCTTAACCCCGGTAATAAAATATAACGGAGGCGGCGAAAAAGCTCTGGAGCCTGTAACCTTACTTGGCGAAAAAGCGGTTGGAAACGGACAGAAAATTGCTTACGAAAAGGGAGGTACTTATTCTAAATCTTTCCGTACTGTTTACGAAGGCGGAATGAAAAATGCAATCCTTGAAGTTCGTGCTTCGGGCGCGGTTGGAAAAAAGAAACCGAAAGAATTTAAAGCAGTTAAATTGGCTGATGGTACTATCATTACCCCCCTTTTAGTCCGCAACGATGAAAAAGGAATTTTAGCGAAAGATGCTTTTATAAAAGTTACCCCGATGAACCAGGTAACACACATTTATTACGTGATAGCTCAATCAGTGGTTCGCCCTACGGAAATGAAGAGCGAGGAAATGAAAAATATTTCTGCGTTCATTATGGCAAACCTGCACAACACATTGTGGTATGATTTTAAAGGAATCGATGTGTCTGCTTACGCTTCCCCTGACGGAGAAACCGACAAGAACGAAAAGTTAGCACAGGACCGCGCGAAAACAGCAACTGACGCGATGGTTGGCACTTTCAGAAAACACGAAAAGAAAGACATCACTTTCGGTAAAACAAAAGAGCAATACAAAACAATAACAACCCGCGAAGACTGGGAAGGTTTTAAAAGCATGATGGAAGCTTCCACTATGAAAGATAAAGACCTTATCTTACGTGTGCTTACTATGTACAGTGATGCTGACCAACGCCGTAAAGAAATTAAAAATCTGGCTGAGACCTATAAGGAATTAAAAGATCAGGTTTTACCAAAGTTACGTCGCGCCGAAATTACCGTTATGGTTGATAAAAAATCCCGTACAGACGAAATGATTACACGCCTTTGCAACAGTAACCCCGATTCATTAAGCATCGAGGAGTTATTATACGGCGCTACTCTTACTACTGATGTAAACACTCAAATGAATATTTACAAAGCAGCAGAAAGGTTATATCCTAACGATTGGAGATCTTCTAATAACTTAGGTGTTACTTACCTGATGACTAATAAAACGGATGATGCTAAAGCTGCATTTGAACGTGCTGCTAAAAACGCAAGCGGAAATGCAATCGTAGCAAACAATCAGGGCATTATTCTTGCTAAAGCAGGTGATCGCCGTGGTGCTATGGATATGTATAACAAGGCAGGCGGAGCAGGAAGCGAAGTAAATTATAACAAAGCTATTGTACAAGTTCGTGATGGTAAATACGCTGATGCGGTAACCAACTTCGGAAACTACAAAGGATTTAACTTAGCTCTTGCTCAATTACTGAACGGTAACGGAGAAAGCGTTGGCGCTACTTTAGATGCAAGCAACGAAAAAGATATGGCACTTAGCTATTACTTACGCGCTATTGCTGCTGCACGCAAAGGCGATGCAAGCGGATTGACTTTTTTAAAAACAGCTATTGAAAAAGATGGATCTTTAAAAGCTATGGCAAAAGACGATTGCGAGTTTTTAAAATGGAGAGAAAATGCTGACTTTAAAGCAATGACTAACTAAGATTTTAATGATATAAAAAAAACCCTCGCCTTAAGCGGGGGTTTTTTTATGATTTTTTGTAATGAAAAAAACAGGATACATATTTTTTGGGATAATACTTTTTTGTTTTTCTGTGCGCGCAAATAATGCGGATACCATCCGCTTAAAGCAGCATCTTGAAAAAATAATTAAAACCAGGGGGCCAAGGAATTATATAAATACGGCAGCGCTGGATAGTGTGGCGAAATATATTTATTCGCAATTAAATTTGTATGCCGATAGCGTTCATTACCAGGAATACCGGGTAGGATTGAAAACTTATAAAAACGTAATAGGGCGGTTTTTTTCAAAAAAAGAAAAAACCATTATGTTGGGGCCGCATTACAAAGAAAAAACCATTGTTGTAGGAGCACATTATGATGTGTGCGAGAACCAAGATGGGGCAGATGACAATGCGAGCGGTGTTGCCGGATTGTTGGAGTTAGCGCGTTTGTTAAAGGGGAGCGAACTTAATTATTCGATTGAACTTGTAGCTTACTCCCTTGAAGAACCTCCTTTTTTCAGAACTGAACAAATGGGAAGTTATGTGCACGCGAGATCATTATACAGAAAGGGCGTTCCCGTTTACGGAATGATTTCTTTAGAAATGATAGGTTTTTTTAAAGATGAAAGAAAAACACAATCATATCCTTTGGGGTTCTTAAAATTGTTTTACGGAAGCAGGGGCAACTATATTACGCTGGTAAACAAAAATTTTCCCGGTAAATTCTGCAGAAAATTTTCAAAGCAATTTATACAAAGCAAATGCATCCGAACGAAAAAATTCAGCGGACCTAAATTTTTACCGGGAGTGGATTTTTCAGACCACCTGAATTACTGGAAGTTTGGTTATCGCGCATTAATGATTACCGACACTTCGTTTTACCGTAATAAAAATTACCACGAGTCAACGGATACCATAGAAACACTTGACTTAAAAAGAATGGCAAAAGTAACTGAGGCGGTTTTTATCGGATTAACCGGATTAAAATAATTAGCGTTGTATACTTATTACTTTATACACAGGCCGGGCTGCGCCGGCGGTAAGAGTAAGAAAATAAATACCATTTTCTATATCTGAAATAGTAAAAGAAAACTCGTTTTTTCCTTTAGATGATTTACGTACGGGAAATTTTTTTATTTCCTGGCCGAGGCTGTTTACCAGAGAAAAAATTAATTCTGTTTCAGTAATTGTTTCTGTGGCGCAATTTAAAACATTTGTTACAGGATTAGGAAAGACATAGAATCCGGTATTACCGGAAAATTCCTGTGAGCCCGCCGTGCAACAAATGCTTGAATAATCGCAGGTATCAACTACGTAAACCTTTACACTTCTTACGCCTCCATTAGCAAGATAAAAGGCGGTGCTGTCGTAGTATACTCTCGTGCCGTCGTCTGATTTGCAGGAAAGCAATTCGCTGTAAGCAAGGGCGGGACAGGAATTAGTTATTGTCCATGGCTTCAATATTCCGTGCGTAAACCAATAATATAAAAACAAAGGATGATTTACGTTGCCAATACCTTCAACCATTTCTAAAACATTGCTGTTTGTCGAATGATTGGAAAGATAAAAATGCCGGTGATATAAATTTGCGTAATCGTGCAGGTATTTAATGGAATCAACCGTAAAAGTGCCGCTAACAATAAGCCCGGCGGTAGAAAAAGGAAAATTATAAGTAATGTTTCCGCCTACAGGCAAAGAAAAATCGTAAAGAAGGTCTTCATTTGTTGTGTCGCAAAAAGCCCGGAAATAAATTTTTCTTGTCAGAGTATCTTCGCGCATAATACCCGCAAGAATGCCGTTACCGTATATGCGCCGATAGGTTTTGTTTTTATAAATGGTATCGCCGCTCGCCTGCCATAAACCCCAATTAGCGGAAACGGGCGTAGACACACAACCCGGAATTTTATGTTGCCCGGGCACAGGTTTTGCCAAAAAACCAAGATTGACAACATTGAAAGTATTAATCGTACCTGCCAGCATTTTCTGATAAGGCTGTGCGCATAATGAAACAGAGAAAACGAGAAGGGCAAAAAGTATAAACTTTTTCATACCTTTAATTTTCACTAAAATAGAACAATTTAGCTAATAAAAAAACCCAACCGGTATGGCTGGGTTTTAAAAATGTTAAAGGGCTTTATTTGCCTGTACCGCCGCCCGTGGTACCTTTAGGCTGAGGTTTAGGACCATCTTTTTTAGGAGCGGTGCCTGGTAATACCGCAGGAGGCATAGTCTCCATTTTCTTTTTTACCAATAGTAAAATATCATCGCTTGCTTCCGAATATAAAACAATACCGGTGCTTGTATCAAGTACATATTTGTATCCGTTTTCTTTAGCAACCGCGTCTACAGCCTTTTTAGCTTTCTCCTGGATGGGCTTAGAAAGTTCAACATATTTTTTCTGGTAATCCTGTTGTGCCTGTTGTTGAAAATCCTGAATACGCTGATTTAAGGTTTGAAGCTCTTCCTGTTTGGTTTTCTTTACCAAATCGCTGTAAGAAGCTTCGTTCGCCAGGTAATCCTGATATTTTGTATCGAATTCTGTTTTCATGCTGGCTACCTGTTTTTCAAGGTCTTTTAAGTAAGCCTGAGCAATTTCCATTGCTTGTTTTGTTTCGGGCATCAGTTGAATCAAAGAATCTAACTGGACGTGGGCCATTTTTTGAGCCACACTAATTTGTTGCGCGCCAACAACGAATAATAGGGCGGCGATTGTTTTAAAAAGTCTGTTCATTTTTTTTTAATTAATGGATTGCAAATGTACTAATTATGCCTGTAAAACCAATAATGATGCCAAACGGGGAGTTTTTATCCTTTCATATCCTGAATATCAAGCATTCCCACGGGTTTTCCGTTATCCAAAACAAGCAGGGTATCAACGTTGGTTTTCTTAAATATTGCAGAGGCTTCATTTAAAAGCGCCCCGGCCTCAACCGAATAAGGCGTGTTAAAGGTTAAATCACTTAATTTTTTCTGAAGCACGCCCCTGCCTTTTTCGGCAATGGCGCGGCGCAGGCCCCCATCGGTAAATACACCTATAGCTTTGTTGCTTTTATCAACTACGGTAATAGCGCCAAAACCAAATTCAGTCATTTTAATAATAGCATCGGTAAGAGTTGTATCAGCAGATACCAAAGGATTAACCCCGTTTATTGCCTCGCTCACGCGTACCGTCATAAGGCGGGTGTCGGTAATAAATTGCTCAGTACCTACCGTAGTGAAATTATTTTCGGTAAGTTGTTTCATTATTTTTAGCGGAACAGTAATAGTATGCACACCAATATTTATCGCGTTGCGAACGTGTTCAACTGTGCGAACGGATGAGAACATAATTTTTGTATCATATCCGTAATACTCAACCGCATCAACGCATTGCTCAACTAAAGTTAAAGCATCGTGACCCTGGTCTTGCAAGCGGCCCACCAACGGACAAACATAAGTTGCACCGGCTTGCATAGCCATATAAGCTTGTTGCAGGGTGTAAACTAAATGCACGTTTACTAAAAGCCCTTCGTTACGCAACATTTTGCAGGCGCGAACGCCCTCCAAAGAAACGGGGATTTTAAAAACCGTTTTGTTTTTATCCAAACCTAAAGCCAACTGGCGTTTCGCTTCTTTTAAAATTTCTTCGGCTGTATCACCCAGAGCCTCGATCTGTAAAACTGGAACAATTTTACTGAGCTTAACGATGGTTCCGTCAATATCGGTGATGCCCTCACGCTGCATGAAGGTTGGGGTGGTGGTTAATCCGTCTAAAAAACCAAGTTTAAAACCCTCTTCAATTTCTTTGAGGTTGGCCGAGTCTAAGTATAATTCCATAATTGTTTTTTTAAATTAATTTTTTTTCCGAACAGTACGTTGCTCGATGCGTTTTTCGTAATTATTTCCCTGGAAAACACGGTGTACATAAATTCCGGGAGTGTGAATATAATCGGGATTTAATTCTCCGGCAGGCACTAAATGCTCCACCTCTGCAATGGTAATTTTTCCGGCCATAGCCATCATAGGGTTGAAATTACGTGCGGTAGAGCGATAAATTAAATTTCCGGCAGTATCGCCTTTCCAGGCTTTTACAATAGCAAAATCGGCTTCAAAAGCTTTTTCCATCAGGTAATCTTTTTCCTGCCCGTTATAAGTGAACTTACGGACTTCTTTTCCCTGTGCTATTTCAGTTCCTACCCCCGCAGGAGTATAAATAACAGGCATTCCGTATCCTGCGGCAAGGCAGCGTGTAGCTAAAGTTCCCTGTGGAATTAAATCTACTTCAAGCTCGCCGGTCAACATTTGTCTTTCAAATTCAGCATTTTCTCCTACATAAGAGGAAATCATTTTTTTAATTTGCTTGGTTTGCAATAAAAGGCCCAACCCGAAATCGTCAACACCCGCGTTATTACTGATGCAGGTAAGATTTTTAGCCCCGTTTTTTACAAGGGCAGCGATACAATTTTCAGGAATGCCGCATAAACCAAAGCCACCAACCATAAGGGTCATGCCGTCTTTAATCCCGGCAATAGCCTCTTCGGCGTTTTTAACCACTCTGTTAATCATTGCACAAAAATACTATTTTATTTCACCTGAGAATAGCCTCAAAAAACCCCGATATTTTTGGGTAATTTGCGCAAAATGACCGTTTTTACGAAGCACATACCTCTTCAGCAAATAGCCTTGCCCGGTAATGTAAAACTATGGGTGCTGAGGCTGGATACAATTGACCACTATGCCGGAGGAAACAAGTATTTTAAGCTGAAATATAATTTGGAGGAAGCCAAAAAACAGGGGCATTCAAAAATTTTGACTTTTGGAGGGTCGTGGAGCAATCATTTAGCAGCAATAGCTACGGCAGATAATTGGCGGGAAGCTGGGGGCAGCCGTGTTGCTGTTGTCAGGGGAGAAGAACCAGAAGTATATTCTGAGACTTTAAAATTTTGTCAGGAAAAAGGCATGCTTCTGCATTTTGTATCACGGGCAGATTACAGAAGAAAAAATGAACCGGAATTTATAGAAGAACTAAAAAATAAATTCGGAGATTTTTATTTGTTGCCCGAAGGCGGAAGCAACGAATTAGCTGTTAAAGGTTGTCACGACATTTTAAATTACATTAACATTGATTTTGATTATGTATGTTGTCCTGTTGGCAGCGGAGGAACGATTGCGGGAATTGCTGGTGTGCTGAAAGAACATCAAAATGCTATGGGGTTTGTGGCGCTTAAGGGCGGCGAATATCTTTCTTCCGTTGTTGTAACTTTAAACCCCAAAACCTCAAACTTTAAACTTATTCACGATTATCATTTCGGAGGATTTGCCAAAACAACACCCGAATTAATTTCATTTAAAAAAGAATTTGAAAAACAAAACGGTTTTGAGTTGGACTACATCTACACTTCAAAAATGTTTTACGGCATTTACGATTTACTTAAAAAGAATTTTTTTAAACCCGGCTCGACCGTTGTTGCTATTCACACAGGTGGATTGCAGGGAAACAAAGGGTTTGAATAATCTTCTGGATAATAAAAATACGAGGACAATTAAACACAAATATATAAAATCTGCGGGAACCTTTTCAAAGCCAATCCCAGTCGGGGAAATGTTTTAATAACTCTATCCCATTATAAACTTTACAAAATGTATTTTTGCTGAGGTGAAATTTTTAATCCGGATAAGTTTTTTTATAGTCGCGCATTTCGCGTTCAGCGTTTTATCCGCGCAGATCAAAACTGACGATAAAAAAGATTTTACAAACGGAAAAAAATACGACGCGACTACCACCACACGCATCCTTTTTATTTTTGATGATTCTTTCAGTATGTACGGAGGCTGGGGCAGTGGCACCAAAATCGACATGGCTAAAAAACTGATGGGAGAGTTTTTAGATTCTTTACAAAACACTCCCAAACTGGAAATTGCTTTGCGATGTTACGGCCATCAAACACCCTTTAAACCAAAACGTAATTGCCAGGATAGTAAACTGGAAGTCCCTTTTGCCTCCGCCAAAACAAACTTTAAATTAATAAAAGAGCGAATCAATAAATTAACTCCAACCGGAACAACACCTATTGCTTATTCGTTGGGGGAATGCGCAAATGATTTTACTCCTTGCGATAATTGCCGCAACGTGGTTATTTTAATTACCGACGGAATAGAAGAGTGTAATGGCGATCCCTGCGCGGTATCGGTTGCTCTGCAAAAAAAAGGAATTTTCCTTCGTCCGTTTGTAATTGGGGTTGGGCTTGATGTAAAGTTTGCCGATGTGTTTGGTTGCATGGGAAAATTTTATGATGTAAGCAACGAAGCAAATTTTAAAACGGTATTGAATTTAGTTTTGATTGAAGCGGTTTCCCAAACAACCGTGCAGGTAAATTTAAATGATGTTTTTAAAAAACCAACCGAGACTGATGTTACAATGACTTTTTACAATCAGCAAACGGGCGACGTGTTGTATAATTATTTACACACACTTAATCACAGAGGAAATCCGGATACGATTGTTTTAGACCCGGATATTACTTACAAAATGGTTGTACATACAATTCCACCGCAGGTAAAAGAAAACATTACTCTGCAAAAGGGAAAACACAATATTGTTTCGTTGGATGCACCACAGGGATTTTTGAATCTGCAAACGGAAGGGCCGAATATTTACAAATCACTTTCTTGCCTTGTGCGAAAAAACGGCGAAATGAATACACTTGTTGCGCAGGAATTCGGCAATACCGAAAAACTCATTGTGGGGAAATACGATTTGGAAATTCTTACTATGCCTCGCGTAAAAATTCCGGACATAGAAATAAAACAAAGCAGTACCAATACCGTAAAAATTCCTTCGGCAGGGATTTTGTCGCTTAATAAAGGAGGATTTGGTTACGGAAGCATATATTCGGAAGACGGCAAGAAAATAGAATGGGTTTGTAATCTTAATGAAAACCAGCAAACTGAAGTTTTTTATTTACAGCCGGGAAATTACAGGGCAGAGTTTCGCTTAAAAAACCAACCGGAATCGGAAAAGACGGTTGAGCGTAAATTTACCATTGAACCCAATAAGACTAAGGCGGTGAATATGTTTTGATTCCTACTGTGTCATTCGGAGTCTTCGAAGGAGTCATGTTTACGTGGAATCTACCCATTTTTATGAAAGAGAAATACTCAGACAGATTCCTCGCAGGGTAGCGGGGCTCGGAATGACACATAAAATTGAATAAATTCTCAAAAAATCCCTCAAAAAAATCCCTTCAAATTACGGATATTCGCGGTAAATAATTTATAATGAGTTCAGCCGCCGCCACTATGAGCAAAAAATTTACTTACACCGAAAAAAAAGATACCCGTTCCGGTTTCGGTGCGGGCCTGCATGAGTTAGGAAAGAAAAATCAAAATGTAGTGGCGTTGTGTGCGGATCTGACAGGCTCCTTAAAAATGGATGCCTTCCAAAAAGATTTTCCGGATAGATTTTTCCAGGTTGGAATTGCAGAAGCAAATATGATTGGCATTGCGGCGGGATTAACCATTGGAGGAAAAATTCCTTTCACCGGAACTTTCGCAAATTTTTCCACGGGGCGTGTTTATGATCAGATTCGCCAGTCGGTTGTGTACAGTGGAAAGAACGTAAAAATTTGTGCATCACATGCCGGATTGACTTTAGGAGAAGACGGAGCCACACACCAAATTTTAGAAGACATTGGCTTAATGAAAATGTTGCCGGGCATGTGTGTAATTAATCCTTGTGACTTTAATCAAACAAAAGCAGCTACTATGGCAATCGCAGATTACGAAGGTCCGGTGTATTTGCGTTTCGGAAGGCCGAGTGTTCCTAATTTTACTCCTGCTGACCAAAAATTTGAAATAGGAAAAGCGGTTTTATTACAGGAAGGAAAGGATGTTTCGATTTTTGCAACGGGCCATTTGGTTTGGAAAGCAATCGAAGCAATCGAAATTTTAGAACAGAAAGGAATCAGTGCGGAACTGATAAATATACACACTATTAAACCTTTGGATGAAAAAATGGTTTTGGCAAGCGCAAAAAAAACCGGGTGCGTGGTTACTGCCGAGGAACATCAGGTAAACGGCGGACTTGGCGACAGCATTGCACAATTACTTTCTCGCAACATACCTACTCCGCAAGAATTTGTTGCTGTTAACGACAGCTTTGGCGAGAGCGGAACTCCCGATCAGTTAATGACCAAGTACGGACTGGACACAACAAATATTGTTGAAGCCGTACTGAAGGTCATCGGAAGAAAATAGGTTAACCCTGGTTTTTCCTTCTGTATTTTAAGATATAGACGATTGGTAAAATTCCTGCAGTATTAATAAGAGCAATACAAATAAACCACGCGAGGTGGTTGTTTCTTCCTGCTTTCCATAGCGCAATTAATTTCCACACAGCTTCCCAAACAGCGAGTGCAATAATAATTGGAATAAGATTAACTAACGTTTGTAAGATTTGATGATCCATTTTGTTTTATTGTTAAGGGGTTAATTTTTTTAGCATTAATAAAATCTCATCGATCACAAGCCCCGGCTCTTCTTCATGAATGAAGTGCCCTGATTTGTCTGTGAAAATTAGTTTTATTTGTGGTGCGGTCTTTAAGTAGTTTTTCAGCAACTCAGTTTTAATTTCATTATCCTCTTCGCTGTATTTTTCTTTGGTTATTTTGGCCGAGGCAATAATAGTCGTTGGAATATTTAACGGAAAATTTTTACCGGAAATGAATGCCGAGTCCGGCGCGCTGAATTCACTTCTTATGGTTGCAGAATATTTAGTGCTGTCGGTACAAAACGAATTATGATACTTATCAAACTCCATTTTCTCTTTTTCTGTTCGCAACATTCTTTTTTTCCATCTGAGCTCGGGTATGGCGGGGTCAATTAAAATTAGGCCGCACACTCTTTCGGGATATTTGTTTGCAAAATAGCGTACAATTAACCCGCCGCGGGAATGCCCCACTAAAACACAAGGCTTGTTTAAGCCAACTTTATCTAAAAGTTCTTTTAATTCATCAGAGATGTTTTCAAGATTGCGTTCGTTGTTCAGCGGCTCAGATTTTCCAATTCCCGCTCTGTCATAACAAAGTACCTTCGTTGTCTTTGCAATTTTATTTTGAATTCGAAAAAAATCATCCATTGTGGGGCCGAGGCCCGATACAAATATAACGGCCGGGCTCCCCACGCCTTTACTTTGGTAGTATTGCTTTTTGCCCTTTATTTCTACAAATGATTCTTTGTCTTTACCGGGTTGTTGATTGGTAAAAGAAAGACAGAATAGAGAAAATAAAAGCAGTATAAATCGTATCATTTTTTTAAAGATACAAAACTCTTCTCTTTTATTCGTTGGGCGGAGAAATTTTGTCATTGTACAATAACTAATTTTTTATTTGTAATTCTATCAACCGTTTAATTTTCATTGCATAAATACCTTCTTCTAAGTTTGTGACATCAATATTTGATTTGTTACTTACTCTTTTGCTAAACACGTGTTTACCGTTTATGTTAAACAAATCCAGCGCTAGTTTGTCGCCTGGGTTTGTATCAATAAGAAATGAGTCGCTTGTTGAATTTGAGGTCGTATTTTGCCATTTTCAAGTCTTGAAATATAACTTTTTTTGTTTAAAGCAGTAAAAGGTAAAAATTATATTCCAAAATGGCATACTCAATAATTGGTTATAATATTGCATTTTGGAATATAAATTAATTGGTAAAGACTTCATATACCCAAGATCGCAGATTACTCTGTTCTTTACTTGTTAAGGCAAGGGAAGAAGCCAATATGACGCAAAAGCAAGTTTCCGACACTGGCATTGTAAGTCAAAGTGAAATTTCTAAGATTGAAAATGGACAAAGAAAAGTTGAGTTTATTGTGCTGTTGAAGCTTGCCGAATTATATGACAAAAAAATTAATTTTTTTAACCCTAAAAAAACCAAAGAATATTAAACGAGGCATTTTATCAGGATGGCAAATACAAAAACAGAGATTATCATTAATGAGCTAAAACCAAAAATTGTCGCTTTAGTAACTAAAAAATTAAGCTCTGTAAAAAACAAAACGCATGATGTTGCAATTGCTTGGAAAAAAATGCAGGACGATGCTGCTAGAGAAATAACAAGACTTTTACATGAGCATCTTCCCAAGTCAGAAATAATAATCCCGGCATCTAAAAGCACATATCCGGATATTAAAATTATTAATGGAGAAGGACAGTTTGCAATTGATATAAAAGTTAATGAGTAAGAAAACGTTTAACTGTTTCCTAAAAACACAAGATTGTTTAACTGTACCTCGGTGCTGTAACGTTTAATGCCTTCTTTATCGAAGTAACTGTTGTTTACTAATTTTCCTTCAATGGCAACCTTGCTCCCTTTCTCAGTATACTTTTCAAGAATGCTTACTAATGGTGACGATTTTTACTTTTTGGTTCACCGTAAGGAAGGAGAATAAAATAACGTTTTTTAACACAAGAACCCGTTTTTGTGGAATAATAGCTGTTTAACTTAGCTATATGTTTTCCCGCATACTTTTTCTCTTTTTCTTTTTTCCCATTATTACTTTCGGGCAAACACAATTAATTTTAAATCCTGGCATTGAAGACTCCCTTAATACACAACCCTCTTCCGGCAGAAATAAAAATTTTTGGTTCGGATACCAATTAACAAAAGGTTGGTGGCAGGCAGGCGGGTCGGTAGATTATTATAATTCCGATTTCTCTACCGCAAGCCGCGGCGTTCGTGTACATAAAGCACATACCGGACAAGGGCGTTTAGGAATTATTCTTGGAAGGGCACAAAGCGCAAACACTCCGGCCAGCCAAACAGGTTATCGCGAATATGCACAAACAAAATTAACCCAACCCATGAAAACCGGCACGTTATATAGCGTGAATTTTTATTTTGTGCGTGATAAACGTTCCATTTTCTACGCGCCCGAAATCGGCGTTTATTTTAGTAACGGAATGATTTCAACAGGATATAATTACTCAATGCAGGTTTCATCGCAAGTAGCGGTATCCGATTATAAAAGCATGGCTAATTCTTCCAAATGGACATTGGCTCATGGGTATTACAGGGCAAAAGGCGGAGAAAATTATTTAACGCTCGGAAATTTTAAACCCGAAACACCATTGTATATGGACGATGGAAAATTTGTTCCGGCCATTGTAAGAAATGATTTCGGATGGTTTGCTTACTATTATGTGGATGATATTTATGTATACGAAGTGCCCGATACACTCTCAGATAATTTTCGCAACGTGCTACCCAAAACTATTGATGCACAACCCTACAACAACCTGGTTTTCGTTTTAGACGTATCAGCATCTATGCAGAAAGATGAGAAAATAAAAAAACTGAAAGAAGGCGTAGACGGATTTATTTCCGGGCTTGACACTAACGAAGTAATTTCCATTATCACATTCGACGCGATGCCTAAAGTTTTAGCACGTCATGTAAAAACATCTCACGGAAGAGAAATAATAAATGCTATTGACAGTTTAAAAACAGGAGGCGGAACAAACGTGAACGGGGCTATTTTAAAAGCTTACTCGCTTCTCGACAGCTCTTATATTCCCGGCGGAAATAACAGGGTGATATTAGTTACAGACGATGGCTTTAAAGTTTCTGATCATACAAAAGCAACTATTGAAAAACACGCGCGCGATAAAAAAATGGGATTTTCTACGCTGGTGTTTAATGATGTGAAATACCATAGCTTAAAAAAACTATGTGATAAAAATAACGGAACATATAGTAATATGAATAATGCCAATACAAGCCTTGCCATAAATTCGCAGGCAAAAGAAAGAAAGGTGGAAGACTATGGTCCGGGAAGAAATAAAGCGTACACTTATTTATCATCGAGACTGATAACAATTGGGTTGCTTGTGGGGTTGATAATTCTTGCTAAAGTAAAATAATCATCAGGAAAAAATTTCCTTCACAACAACATCATTCATACAGGCAAAGTGCCCTTTCGGGCATTTTTTATAACCCAGCTTGGAGCAGGGACGGCACTTTAAATTTTTTACTTCTAAAATCTTACTTTTTGCACCGGGCAGGTAAGGCGACATGCCGAATTCGGGAATTGTATTCCCCCATACGGAAAAAACATCTTTTTTGTAAGCCGAGGCAATGTGCATTAACCCGGTATCGCTGGTAATTACTTTATCCGCTTGTTGAATGATGGATGCCGACTGGTTAATACTGAATTTCCCGCAGGCCGAAAAAACTTTGGTGCTAAATTCTTTTTCCAACGATTCTCCAATGGCAATATCTTCTTTTCCGCCCAACACAATTATTTTTTTATCGCTTAAGGTACAAATCTCAATCAGCTTATGAATGGGAATTTGTTTGGTATAATAAGAGCCTCCTGCAACCAACGCATGATAATTTCCCGGCCCAACGCCTAAACGGGAAAGCGTATTTACCTTTTCTTCTTCCGTAATAAAATAATCGAGCCCCGCATTGTCATTGGTAACACCCAATGATTTCACAGTTTCAAAATACCTGTCGACAATATGAATATTCGGTAATTTATTAATCCGCAAATTAACCAGTAACCATTTTTCAATGTTGAGTTTATTAAAGCTGAACGATTTTGCTTTAAGCGAGCGCTTTACCTGTGCCGAACGGAAATTATGGTGTAAATCGATAACGTAATCAAATTTTTCTTTTCGTAAATCAGGCAAACATTCACGCACGTTGCTTTCCATGGCATGAATTTTTGTGATGTAAGGATTATGGGCAATTACCGGAAGAAAAGTTTTTTTAACGATAAAATGTATCTCGGCATTAGGCAATTGTTTTTTAAGACAGCGAATAACCGGTGTTGTAAGCACAATATCGCCAATAGAAGAAAAACGTATAATTAAAATTTTCACTTTATTTTTCTGTGTATCGAGAACTGGTATTATTTAGTCAGCCGTTTAAAAACATCTTCCAGTTTTTGTTCCTCTTTCTGAAGTGCCAGAACACTAAGCCCGTTAGCCACGGCGTAATTAAAAATTTCCTTGCGGATATCTTTATCGCTTGCGCTTACAATATGCCAGGTATTACCTTCCATTAAAATCACGTCTTCAACACCTTCAATTTTCTTCAAAGAATTTTTGCTTACTTCTTTATCAAACTCCACACGCAAAACAATTTTTACGTTCGAACTTTGCTGTAAATGCTGCGTGTCGTCGTTAGCAACAATTTTTCCGTTATTGATAATAATCACACGGTCGCATACCGCTTCTACTTCCTGCATAATATGTGTGCTGAGCATTACGGTTTTTTCTTTGCCGGTTTTCTTTATCAGGTTGCGGATTTCTTCCAGCTGATTCGGATCTAAGCCGGTTGTAGGCTCATCCAGAATTAAAACTTTCGGATTGTGTATAAGAGCTTGCGCCAAGCCAACACGCTGCCGGTATCCTTTAGAAAGCGCGCCGATTTTTTTATTTTGTTCAACCTGCAAACCAACCATGTCAATCATTTCCTTAACACGCCCGGTTTTATTATCTATATGATGCAGGCCGCCTATAAAAGATAAATACTCTTTTACATACATGTCTAAATAAAGCGGATTGTGCTCGGGCAAATAACCCACTTGTTTGCGCACCTCTAACGATTGTTCTTTTACATCAAAACCGCATACTTCTGCCTTACCGCTTGTTTGCGGAATATAACAGGTAAGAATTTTCATAAGTGTACTTTTTCCCGCGCCATTAGGGCCAAGGAAACCTACAATCTCTCCGCTCTTCACTTCAAACGAAACATCATCCACCGCTTTTTGCGCGCCGTATATTTTGGTTATGTTTTCTACTTTAATCGACATGTTTTACAAAGATAAGGCACTAAAAACAAATAGTTCAAAAAATCTGTGTTAAACTGTGAAATCTGTGGCACTAAACTAATTTCATCAACCTTAAAACCTTCTCCACATCTTCGGGCGTATCAATACAATGACTATCAAAATTCGTAACAGCTAATTTTATTTTAAAACCATTTTCCAACCAACGTAATTGTTCTAAAGATTCTGCTTTTTCAAGCGTAGAAGGCACAAGCATAGTAATTTTTTTAAGAATATCACTTCTGTAAGCGTACATTCCTACATGGCGGAAATAACTGAAATGTTTATGCCATACTTTTTTGTCAACTCCTTTTATGTGTGGAATAACTTCGCGACTGAAATAAAGTGCCTCAAAATCTTTATTGAAGGTAATTTTTACTTCGCCGGCGTCAAACAACACTTCATGCGAGTCAACCGGAATCATCAGTGTGGCAAGCTCAGTTTCTCCGTTACAAAGCCCGGCCAGCAAATCAATCTGCGAAGGGTCAATAAAAGGTTCGTCGCCCTGAATATTAATGACGTATTTATAATCAATTCCCGTTTTACGCATTGCCTCAAAACAACGGTCGGTACCGCTTGGATGCGAAGGTGCGGTCATATAAGCGTTACCGCCAAAATCATTTACATGTTTGAAAATACGTTCATCGTCGGTAGCTACAATTACATCGCTGAGTTTGTGCGCTTTTTTTGCCTGTTCAAACACGCGCTGCAGCATGCTTTTTCCCTGTATATCAATAAGCGGCTTGCCCGGAAAGCGGGTAGAGGCGTAGCGCGCGGGTATAACTCCTAAAATCATTTTTTAAAATTATTCAAAAATTTGAAACATTCTCTGTATTTCGTTAATAATTATTTTTCCTCTCGATGTCAGATTGAGCTTGTCGAAATCCGTGAAATAAACAAGGGCTTCGACAAGCTCAGCCTGCCCTAATATTAGTAGATTTGAGAGTAATTCACTATGAAAAAGCGTAAAATTAATAGCTATCTTTGCCCCCTATGTTAAAAAACGATAGATCAGTCGCCTTATTTGAAAAAGCAAAGAATTTTTTTCCGGGTGGAGTAAATTCACCGGTACGCGCTTTCCGTTCGGTAGGCGGAACACCCCTGTTTATTAAAAAAGGAAAAGGCGCATATATTTGGGATGCCGACGATAATAAATACATTGATTATTGCTGCAGTTGGGGACCGCTTATTTTGGGACATGCTAACGACGTTGTTTTAAAACCTGTTAATGAAGTGATGCAAAACGGAACTTCATTCGGTGCACCGACGGAATTGGAAAATAAATTGGCGGAATTAATTATTTCCAATCATAAATTCATTGAGAAAATTCGTTTTGTAAGTTCTGGTACCGAAGCAGTGATGAGCGCCATCAGGTTAGCGCGCGGTTACACAAAGCGGAATAAAATTATAAAATTTGAGGGATGTTTTCACGGCCATGCCGATAGCGTATTGGTAAAAGCGGGCTCGGGATTAGTAACTTTCGGAAACACTTCTTCGGCCGGAGTACCTCAAAGTTTTGTGAATGAAACTCTGGTTGTAAAGTTAGATAATGAGACAGCGGTTGAACAAGCTTTTAAAGAACACGGAAACGATATCGCCTGCATTATCATTGAACCAATTCCTGCAAATAACGGGTTGCTATTGCAGCGAAAAGAATTTTTACAATTCCTGAGAGACATTTGTATAAAGAATGGTTCTCTTTTAATTTTTGATGAGGTGATTTCCGGATTCAGAATAGGGTTTGAAGGAGCGGCAGGTTATTATGACATTAAACCCGACATCATGACTTTCGGGAAAATTATTGGCGGTGGGTTTCCTGTTGGAATGTATGCATCAAGTAAAGAAATTATGAGTAGCATTTCTCCCGAGGGAAATGTGTACCAGGCAGGAACTCTTAGCGGAAATCCTGTGGCAATGGCAGCAGGTATAGCGCAATTAGGCGAGTGCCTGAAACCAAATTTTTACTTGCAATTAGAAGAAAAAACAAAAAAATTATGCGAGGGAATTTCCAACGTATTTAAAAATAAAAATTGGGACTTCAGAATATTTCAGATAGGTTCAATTTTCTGGATGTCGTTTTCAAAACAAGAATATGTGCGAAATGCAGATGAAATAAGTACCGGTGGAATTAAAAGGTTTAACGAACTTTATCACAAACTTCACGCGCAGGGAATTTATTTCGGGCCCTCTGGATATGAAGTTGGTTTTGTAAGTTCGGCACTCAGCAACGAAGATATTGAAGCTACAATCAAAGCTTTTGAAAAGGCAATTGCATAATGAAAAAACTTCTTTTGTATATTTTTATTCTGCAGGCAATCGTATTTTTTGCGCAAGATGGTTTTGTTCCCGGATACGTTGTTACCTATAAGGGTGACACCATGAAAGGAAAAATAAAAGACCGTAAATATCCCAAGAGTACGACAAGCTGGCAAAAAATAGATTTTATTGACTCGGCCGGAAATAAATTCGGTTATGACCCCGAAGAAATAAAAGAATATATCCGTATAGGAAAAACACGATATTACTCACTGAATATAGGTGTAACAAGCAAGCCCACATTTTTAGAAGTTCAGCAGGAAGGCGCTGTAATTTTATATGCGTATAACCGCGGCACATGGGGCGGTGCAGGAATGGCCATCGTTGTAAAAACAAGTGAAACCGGCCCGAAAGAACACGTAGAATTTTTTTTACAAAAGAAAAATCAACCCAACAGTTTAATGCAGTGGCGCCCGGGTGACTATGAAAGAACAGCAAAGGTTTTTTTTAAGGACAATGAGGAGTTGCTGAAACAAATAGAAACAGGGACTTTGAAAGAAGAAGACATATTTGAAATTGTAAAAAAGTACAACGAGAGTAAAAAATAGTTATTTGCTTTTTTCCTTATAAGCGTACTCATCAAACAACAATTGTATATCGGCAATTAAACGGCTCACTTCTGTGCTGTCAGTACCGTCATAATATCCCCGAATGTGTTTTTCTTTATCTATCAAAGCAAAGTTTTGTGTATGAACAAATTCTTCTTCATCCGCGTTAGGATCATCGGTTAAAAAATAAGCCTTGCGCGCCATGTGATACAATTGCTTCGGAGTCCCTGTAACAAAAAGCCATTTATCATCGGTAACGCCATGCTGTTTGGCATAATCCAATAATTTCGGAACGCTGTCTGTTCCCGGTTCCACGGTGTGAGAAAGAATTAAAAAATCATTTCTGCTTTTATATTTCTCGTAAACTCTGATTAACTGATTACTCATTTTCGGGCAGATAGATTGACAGGTGGTAAAGAAAAAATCGGTCACGTAAACTTTTCCCTTAGTAGTTTTTTGGTTTACTTCCTTTCTGTATTGGTTGGTGAAAGAGAAAGGTTCTATGCTATGATGCCCTTCTTTTTTCACACCCGAATAATTTTTCGGATCGAAGTAATCTAAAGTACGTAGCGGACGGTTTTCTTTTTTTCCGGAAAAGAAAAGAAACAACAGGCATGCAATTACCAGTGAGAGAACTATAACCAATACACCTTCTTTCTTCATCACAAGTTATAACTCACTTATTTTTAAAAAATCTTTTTGGCGAATGCCACGCTCAGTATCTTCTAAGCTGCAACATTCATTCTTTGCATCGTGCTCAAAGAAAAGCATCCATTTTTCGCTTACTGCCCTCGGCAAAATACTTTCTTTTTCTTTAAGTGTTTGCAGTGGGCGTACATCATAACCCATAATGTAAGGCATGGGAATATGGGCGTAAGAAGGAACAAGATCCGCGCAATAAAGTATTTTGGTGTTTTTATAAGTAATTAACGGAAGCATCATACTTTCGGTGTGGCCACTGACAATCAAAGTCTCAAAACCGGGCAACCATTCGCCTTCTTTATCAATAAAATTTAATTGGCCACTTTCCTGAATGGGTAAAATATTTTCTTTTAAAAAACTGGCTTTTTCTCTGGAATTCGGATGTATGGCCCAGTCCCAATGTTTACTGTTGCTCCAGTACTTAGCGTTTTTAAAAACAGGCTCTAATTTAGTGCGTGACGAATCGGTATATCTCACGCTTCCACCGCAATGATCAAAATGTAAATGCGTTAAAAAAACATCGGTAATATCATCCACTCCGAAACCGTGTTGTTTCAATGATTTTTCAAGCGTGTCGTTTCCGTGTAAATAATAAAATGAAAAAAATTTTTCACTTTGTTTATCTCCCATTCCGTTATCAATTAAAATTAAACGGCTATCGGTTTCAACCAATAAGCACCGCATCGCCCAACTGCACATATTATTTTCGTCTGCGGGATTTAATTTGTTCCAGATAGATTTAGGAACCACGCCGAACATGGCGCCTCCGTCTAATTTAAAATAGCCACTGTTTACAGAATAGAGTTTCATGAGTTTATTTATGATTTTAAGATTGACAATTTACAGATTTAAATACAAAAATCGTAAATAAGTAAACCGTCAATCTTTTAATTTAGTATTGTTTTTATGCCTCTCGCTATCGCGCAAAGTTTTTTTATTTAAATTTTCATCCAATGCTTTTTGTAAATCAACACCGGTTTGATTGGCAATGCAAATTAACACAAACAAAACATCAGCTAACTCGTCTTCCAGTTTTTTATCTTTATCACTTTCTTTTTCCGATTGTTCTCCGTAACGCCTTGACATAATGCGCGCAACTTCGCCAACTTCTTCGGTAAGAATAGCCATATTGGTAAGTTCGTTAAAATAACGCACACCGTGTGCCTTAATCCACTCATCCACTTTTTTCTGCGCAGCTTCTATTGTCATTCTTTATTTTTTGAATCTATAATTATTGTAACGGGACCATCATTTACCAAAGCTATTTGCATATCAGCACCGAATACTCCTGTTTTAACTGTTTTGCCAAGCGCTAAAGATAAATCCGCCACAAATTGTTCGTAATGCGGAATGGCTGTATCAGGTTTTGCAGCTTTTAAATAAGAAGGGCGATTTCCTTTTTTGGTTGAAGCATGTAAAGTAAACTGGCTTACCACCAAAGCCTCACCGTCAATATCTTTTACACTTAAATTCATTTTTCCTTCGGCATCTGCAAAAACACGCAGGTCGGCAATTTTTTTGGAAAGCCACTTAATGTCTTCATAAACATCTGCATCTTCAACACCAACAAGAATTAAAAAACCTTTTTCTATTGAGGAATAAAGTTTTTTTTCAATAGTAACACTTGCCGATGATACTCTTTGAATAACCACGCGCATAATGCAAATATAATACGGAAAACTTTGTAAAAGCCAAATGTAATAAACAAGGCGTTTTTGCGTTGTAGTACCGTTATATAATATACCGAATGAAAAACGTTATTTTTTCCTTACTGGTTGTTTTTTCTTTTGCCTGTTTTGTCAGTTGCAAAAAGGATCAACCAATACCACTGTATAAGAAAAAACTGAAAATGGAAGTTTTTATAAAAAACCTTGAAATTCCGTGGGGAATGGGCTTTTTGCCCAATGGAGACTTTTTATTTGTACAGCGCGGCGGTAACATTGATCTCCGTAAAAAAGGGGCTGGCGATTATAACCTCATTATGTTTCGCCAGGTAAAAGTTTCGGAAGGAGGTTTGTTGGGCCTGCTTATTGACCCGAATTTTAACACGAACCACTACGTTTACATTTACGAAACCAATACAGATACCACCAATCAGTTAGTGCGTTTGATAATGAATAATGATGCGCTTGTGCAGGATAAAATTATTTTAGGCAATATACCGGCTTCTTATAACCACGATGGTGGCGGTTTAGGTTTCGGGCCCGATGGATATATTTATGTAGGAACCGGCGATGCGCTGAAACCCAATAATGCACAGGATAAAAATTCCTTGTCGGGAAAAATTTTGCGGATGGATCGCGACGGGAACTCTGCTCCCGGAAATCCGTTTAATAATTATGTATGGACTTATGGTCATAGAAATATTCAAGGTTTTGCCTGGAACTCGGCGGGAAAAATGATTTCTACCGAGCATGGGCCTACTACCGAATTCGGATGGTGCTGCCACGATGAAATAAATTTAATTGAGCCCGGAAAAAATTACGGATGGCCGTTGGCTATTGGAGGTACAGAAACAGACACACTTACACCACCAATTTATCAAACAGGTTTTGAAACCATCGCGCCCTCGGGTTGTACGTTTATTAAAGGAGCAGAATGGGGTGCATGGGAAAATACATTTATGCTGGGCGCGTTGAAAGGGGAAAAACTAATTCGCCTTGAAATAAGTTTACCGGGAGTTTTTATTGCGCGGCACGATACTTTGTCAAATATATTGGGAAGGTTACGTAATGTAATTCAGGGCCCGGATGGTTCTATTTATTTTTCTTCAGGCAATGTGGGCTATCCTTCGCAACAGGTAGGCGACGATAAAATCTATCGTTTGTATTGGGAGTAGAAAACTAAACAGCTTCACTAATCACTTCCTTCACATCGTTCGGAAGCAGACGTTTTAATAAACCTTCAATTCCGGCTTTTAAAGTCATGGTGCTACTGGGGCAACCGCTGCAGGCGCCTTTCATTTTTACGGTAACAACACCTTCGTTTAATTCTTTAAAAACAATCATGCCTCCGTCTTGTTCAACTGCCGGGCGGATGTATTGCTCAAGCACTTCAATAATTTTTGCTTCGGTTTGATTTTTTGGTGCGGCGTGCTCGGTAAACACAGTTTCAGTTTCTTTAAATGTGGTGTCGGTAGCCAATTCCTGTTTAGGAATTTCCCGTACAACTACATTTCCTTTTTTATTCAGGTATTCAGTAATAAACGTGCGTGTTTCCAATAAAATATCGTCCCAACTTACAAAATCGGCTTTGCCAACAGTAACAAAATTCCCCGAAATAAAAACCTGTTTTACAAAAGGGAATTCAAATAATTTTTGTGCAAGAGGCGCGTCTTTTGTTTCTCCGATATTGTTATACTCTGCAGTGGCGCCCTGTGGCAAAAGCATTTTATTGGCCACAAATTTCATTGAGGCCGGGTTAGGGGTAGATTCGGCATAAATCATAAAAGGTATTTCGGGCGCATCCATGCAGCAAAGATACATCATTTTAAAATAATCAATTTGTAAAAAGAATTTGTGGAAATTCGTGTAATCTGTGGCAAAGAAGCCTTTATATCAGCTAAGCAGGAATCTGCTATCTTTGTAGATGGAAATTGAATGAAAAGAAAAGTTGATTTTTTAGTAATCGGTTCCGGTATAGCCGGACTTAGCTACGCGCTTAAAGCGGCTGAGCATGGCAGCGTATTGATTATTACCAAAAGTAATGAGGATGAAAGCAATACCAAATATGCCCAGGGCGGAATAGCGGCGGTTTGGGCAAAAAAGGACGATTTTGAGAAGCATACACAGGACACTTTAACTGCCGGCGCCGGCTTATGTAACGAAGAAATCGTACGCATGGTGGTTACACATGCCCCCGAGCGGGTACAGGAATTGATTGACTTAGGAGTTTCTTTTGATAAAAACGAAAAGGGAAACTTTGATTTGGCGAAAGAAGGCGGGCATTCTGAACACAGAATTTTACACTACAAAGATGTTACCGGAAAAGAAATAGAACGCGCCTTACTTAAAAAAGTACGCGAGCATAAAAATATTACCATGGCCGATCATTATTTTGCCATTGATATTTTAACGCAGCATCATTTGGGGCAAGTGGTTACATCGCAAACAAAAGATGTCGCCTGTTACGGTGCGTATGTTTTAAATACACAAACTCAAACTATAGAAACCATTCTTGCAAAAATTACCTGCATGGCTTCGGGTGGTGCAGGGCAAGTGTACGCTGCCACAACAAATCCGCTTATTGCAACCGGCGATGGAATTGCGATGGCGTACCGAGCGAAAGCACACGTGCAGGACATGGAGTTTGTTCAGTTTCATCCAACCGCTTTATATAATCCCGGAGAGCACCCCAGTTTTTTAATTACAGAAGCTATTCGTGGTTTTGGGGCTGTGTTGCGCACTCATGATGGAAAAGAATTTATGCAGAAATACGATGCGCGTGGTTCATTAGCTCCACGCGATGTGGTTGCACGTGCAATAGACAGCGAAATGAAAACACGTGGAGAAGATTTTGTGTATCTCGATTGTCGCCACTTGGATCGCAAAGGATTTATTGAACACTTTCCGAATATCTATAACAAGTGTATGAATTTGGATATAGATCCCTTCGAACAAATGATTCCTGTTTTACCGGCAGCGCATTATTTGTGCGGAGGAATTTTAGTGGATAAAAACGGAAAATCAACCTTGCAGAATTTATTTGCTATCGGCGAATGCTCGGGTACGGGTTTGCACGGGGCGAATCGTTTGGCGAGTAATTCTTTGTTGGAAGCAGTGGTATATGCACATAATGCCGCGCAAAAAGCCATTGAGGAAATAAAAAACATTTCGTTTAAAGAGGAAGTGCCCGATTGGAACGCGGAAGGAACCGAACATCCCGAAGAAATGGTTTTAATAACACAAAGTTTACGTGAGGTGCAGCAAATTATGAGTAATTACGTAAGTATAGTCCGCTCTGAATTACGCCTTAAACGAGCTTTTGACCGCCTTGAAATTATTTACAAAGAAAACGAAGCGCTTTACGATAAAACGGTTATTTCACCTAAATTATGTGAGCTGAGAAACATTATTTGCATCAGTTACCTTATTATCAAACACGCCATGCGCCGCAAAGAGAGTGTGGGGCTGCACTTTATGGTAAAGTACAAATCAGGCGAAAAGCAGCCGGTTATATAACCTCAAAAGGGGGATTTTATCTTTTTTAACATTTAATAATAGTTAGCATTACGAACTATTCGTAAAACTAACTTATATTTGCGACCGATTACCATGTCGCTGAAAGATATATATGTAAACATGCCCCTCGGCAAACTTTGCTCGATGGTTACAAAACCGTATTTTGGGGCACTTATACAAAAAATGGAATATTACGGAATTGAAAAAGATTTTTCCGTTTTAATCCTCCTCGAAAAAAAGGAAAACTGTACACAGCAATATATTTCGGATACTTTACAGATAGATAAAGTTTCTATGGTAAAAATCATTGATGGCTTTGTCAAAAAAGAATTAGTGAAACGGATACAGAATACCAAAGACAGACGCGAGTATTTTATAGAGTTGACCAACAAAGGGTATAAATTACTTCCAAAAATTCACAAAGCAATTAACGAATTAAATGAAGTGGCTTTTAAAGGGTTGAAACCAAAAGAAAGAAAGGAATTTTACCGGACCCTTGTTAAAGTAAGCGATAATGTAAAGGGCTTTCCTTCATCCCATATTATTGTATATAAAACGGCAAAAAAGAAATTGAAAAAATGAAAATAAAAACAGTTGCCATATTAGTAACAATTATTGTCGTGTTGGCTTTAATTAAAATATTTTTTCTTTCTCCTAAGCAACCCCAAAACGGAGGTCAGTCCGGAAACAAACAGCCCGCGGTTGCGGTAAGCGTTGTTGTTGTGAAGGATGTAAACGTACAGAATAAAATAACGGTTTCAGGAAACGTAATGGCCAATGAAGAAGCGTTGTTAAAACCTGAATCGGCCGGAAAAATTATTTCACTGGAAATTACAGAAGGAGCCAACGTGCAAAAGGGACAATTACTCGCAAAACTAAACGACGCGGCATTACAGGCGCAATTAAAAAAAGCGACTGTGCAACAAAAATTAGCAGCAGAAAAAGAACAACGCCTCAAACAATTGTTGGCAGTAAAAGGTGTTAGTCAGGATGAGTACGATGTTTCTCTTTCCAACTTAAACGCAGCTAACGCGGATATAGATTTATTGAAAGCGCAAATTATGGAAACAGAAATACGCGCCCCTTTTAACGGAATAATAGGATTAAAAAATGTGAGCGAAGGAAATTACATAAGTACAAGCGATGTTATTGCCTCCGTTCAGCAAATAAATCCTGTAAAAATTGATTTCAGTATTCCTGAAAAATACTCCTCTAAAATTAAAACAAGCGATACGGTTTATCTTTCAATGGATGGAAACAATAAGCAATACACCGCGAAAATTTATGCCATTGACCCGAAGATTGATGCAAACACACGTTCTTTAAGAGTGAGGGCGCTTTGCAGTAACGATAAAAAAGAAATTTTTCCGGGCTCTTATGTTCAGGTAACGTTGGTGCTTAAATCTGCAAACTCAGTTATGATTCCAACTATGGCGGTAATTCCTGATTTGCGCGGACAAAAAACCTACGTTGTAAAAAACGGGAAGGTGGAATTTGTGAAAATAGAAACCGGTGTGCGTACAGATACAACAGTTGAGGTTGTCAGTGGTTTACAAAGCGGCGATACCGTTGTTACGGGAGGAATTCTCTCGCTTAAACCCGGCGCATTGGTAAAAATACTAGGTCAAAAGAAAAGGGGAACATGAATATTTCATCTACCAGTATAAACAGGCCGGTTCTTGCCATTGTAATGAGCCTTATTATTCTTTTATTCGGCGTAATAGGATATAAATTTTTGGGTGTACGCGAATTTCCCGCGATTGATCCTCCTGTTATTACGGTTCGTACAAGTTACACCGGGGCAAGTGCTGAGGTAATAGAATCACAAATTACCGAACCATTAGAAAAAGTAATTAATGGAATTGACGGTATTCGCACTATCTCTTCAACAAGTGCTCAGGGCGTAAGTTCTATCACAGTTGAATTTAATTTAAACGCAAATTTAGAAAGTGCCGCTAACGATGTACGAGATAAAGTTTCGCAGGCTGTTAGACAATTGCCTCAGGATATTGACGGATTACCAACCGTAACGAAAGCAGATGCAAACAGTGACGCAATTGTAAGCATGACGATTCAAAGCGATTCACGCTCTATGTTAGAGGTGGATGATTATGTGGAGAATGTTTTGGTGGAGCGTTTGCAAACCATTCCCGGAGTAAGCAGCATACAAATATGGGGGCAAAAAAAATATTCCATGCGTTTGTGGATGGATCCCGATAAACTTTCTTCTTTGGGATTAACACCACTTGATGTTCAACAAGCACTCGTTAAAGAAAACTTAGAATCTCCCTCGGGAAAAGTCACAGGCAAGAACAACGAATTAATTGTTCAGACCAAGGGCCGTATGTCAACCGTATCAGATTTTGAAAATCTTGTTTTAAAAACCAACGGCACGCAATTGGTAAAATTTAAAAATGTCGGCAGAGTAGAGTTGGGGCCCGAAAATTTAGAAACCAATTTAAAAATTGGCGGCACTAACATGATTGGTATGGGGCTTGTGCCGCAGCCGGGCGCAAATTACATTGACATCGCTGATGAGTTTTACAGGCGGATGGAAAAAATTAAAAAAGAAATTCCTAAAGATTATAAAATTGATATTGCTCTTGACAACACAAAATTTGTTCGCAAAGCGCTATCAGAAGTAAGCGAGACTTTAATGATTGCGATAGTTCTTGTAATTTTAATTATTTATTTATTCTTCCGCGATTGGCTGATTGCCTTTCGTCCGTTAATAGATTTACCGGTTTCTTTAATCGGCGCGTTTTTCATTATGTACATCATGGGCTTTTCCGTGAACGTGCTTACGCTTCTTGCTATCGTACTTGCAACAGGCCTTGTTGTGGATGACGGAATTGTCGTAACCGAAAACATTTATAAGAAAATTGAAGACGGAATGGACCCCGTGGAAGCAGCGCACAAAGGGTCTAAAGAAATTTTCTTCGCAGTGGTTTCAACATCCATAACCTTGGTGGCCGTGTTTTTACCCGTAATATTTTTGCAGGGGTTTGTGGGACAATTATTCCGGGAGTTTGGTGTTGTAATTGCCGGAGCCGTACTAATTTCCGCTTTTGTTTCGCTTACACTTACTCCAATGCTTAATGCGCGCATGGTACGTAAAGGCGGACACAGGAAAAGTAAATTCTACATAATGACCGAACCTTTTTTCGAGAGGCTTGAAAAAGGATATTCAGATTCATTGGGAAAATTTTTAAAGAGGCGTTGGATAGCCTGGCCTGTTTTGGTGGTTTCAACGATAACAGGAGTTATATTGTGGTTTGCTTTACCTTCTGAATTAGCTCCGCTTGATGACCGAAGCTGGCTGCGTGTTAACACCACTGCCCCGGAAGGAACTTCTTTTGAGTACATGGATAATTTTATGGACAAGCTTGCCAAAACACTTGCAGACAGCATAAAGGAACAGCGTATGGTTCTTTCGGTTACTTCTCCGGGATTTATCGGGGCGGGCTCTGTAAACTCCGGATCGATACGATTAATGCTGAAAGAAGACGGAAGAAAGAAAACGCAACAACAATGGGCGGATTATGCAAATAAAATAACAAGGGGATTTCCGGAAGGAAAAGTTTTTATTTCTCAGGAGCAAACCATTTCCGCAAGTGGTGGTCCGCGCGGCGGATTACCGGTTCAATTTGTGATACAAGCTTCAACATTTGAAAAACTAAAATCCATACTCCCGAAATTTTTGGAAGCAGTAGGTAAGAGCCAGGTTTTCCAGGGAACAGATTGCAATTTAAAATTTAATAAACCGGAATTGGATATTACAATTTTAAGAGACAAGGCAAAATCATTGGGAGTTTCTGTGCAGGACATCGCTCAAACCCTGCAGCTTGCTTTCAGCGGGAATCGGTTCAGTTATTTTGTGATGAACGATAAACAGTATCAGGTTATCGGGCAATTGGAACTTCCGCACAGAGATAAACCTACTGATGTTACATCCTTATATGTTCGTAGCTCGAACGGAAATTTAATTCAGTTGGACAATTTGGTGAAGATGGAGCAGCGCAGTAATCCTCCGCAATTGTATCACTACAATCGTTACCAGGCAGCAACAATTTCGGCAGGATTGGCGCCGGGAAAAACTATTGGTGACGGATTGAAAGAGATGAATCGCATTGCCAAAAGCTGTTTGGATGAAACCTTCAGCACGGCAACAACTGGTCCATCGCGCGATTACGAAGAAAGTGGTTCAAATATTCTGTTTGCATTTGTTTTGGCTTTGATATTAATATATCTTATTCTTGCTGCTCAATTTGAAAGTTTTATAGATCCGTTTATTATAATGTCTACAATCCTATTAGCGTTTGCCGGAGCCATGATTTCATTGTGGTATTTTAATCAAACGCTCAACATTTTTTCGCAGATAGGAATTATTATGTTAATAGGACTTGTAACCAAAAACGGAATTTTAATTGTGGAATTTGCGAATCAACTAAAAGAAAGAGGAGTTCCGTTTCGCGATGCAATTCAGCAGGGAGCAACCGCGCGGTTACGCCCGATATTAATGACAAGCATTGCAACCTCACTCGGCGCATTGCCAATTGCCATGTCGCTTGGAGCAGCAGCAAAAAGCAGAATGAGTATGGGTATAGTTGTTGTGGGGGGAATTTTATTTTCGCTTTCATTAACATTGTATGTAATTCCGGCTATTTATTCTTTCTTATCAAAAAAGCACAAAGCAAAAGCATGAGTTTAAAACGAAACATAATTTTTTTATTTGTTGCGTTGGGATTTTATGCCCGGGCGCAAACCGAGATATTGAAGTTAGAGGATGTTATAAAATTAACCATCGAAAACAATTTTGATGTTCAGATTGCGAAAAATAATATACAGGTTGCAAAAAACAATAATAATATCGGATTAGTGGGTGGCGGGCAATCTACAGGAGGAACAGTTTCGGGTGGTTCCACTGGGATGTTGCCACAGATCTCTGTATCAGCAGGTAGTCCGCAAAACCCGCTTGGTGTGGGTCAAACTATTACAACATTAAAATACTCAAACCCGGCATTAAATGTAAATACCCAAAAACTTACTACTACCAGTTATGCTCCTTCAATAGTAGGTACCTGGTATTTTTTTGACGGACTGAAAATGTTCGCTACCAAAAAGAAATTAAACAGGAATGAGGAATTGAGTAATCTTCAATATCGCCTTACGGTTGAAAATACCTTGTTAAACGCTCTTACTGCGTATTACCAGATGATAAGCATACAACAGTTTATTACATCATTAAAAAAATCATTGGAATTGGCAAACGACCAGAAAAAACTTGCCGCAGATAAATTAAAAGCAGGAACAGGCTCTAATGTGGATGTTTTGCAAACGCAGATTGATTATAATAATATCCAGGTTCAAATAATGCAGCAACAAAATTTACTGAACGAACAAAAAGTTACTTTGAATAATATTTTAAAACGACCTCCCGATGTTGAGTTCTCGGTCCCTGATACAATTGTTATACAAACAAAACCTGAATACGGTATTGCTTTGGATAATACAGACAAAAACAACAGTTCGATTTTAATAAGCAAAAAAACCATTGAAATAGACGAGTTGGGACTTAAAGAATATAAAGCGAACCGCATGCCGAAGATTGGTATTACGGGAAATTATACGATTTCACGAACTACCAACGACATTGGTTTGGTAAGGCTTAACCAGAATTCCGGGTATAACGCGGGGTTTATTTTTTCGTGGACTTTGCTTAATAACCTTACCACGCGCACGGCTATCAGAAACCAGACTGTGCAAATCGGTTCGGATAATTTGCGGATGGAAGCTGTGAGATTGCAGGAAAAAGCAAATCTTTATAAGGCGTATTTTAATTTCCAGAATAATTTAAACATGATTGAAATTGAAAAGCAAAGCTCAGCTCTTGCCAATGAAAATCTCTCTATTGCAGCGCAGCGGTTTAAGTCGGGCCTGTCTAATTACATTGAATACCGAACGGTTGAGCAGAGTTATGAAAACGCGGTGTATCGTTTATCGCAGGCGGCTTTTAATACAAAAATAAGTGAGCTTAATTATTTAAAAGCGCAGGGCTTATTAGTGCATTAAAATCACTACTGTCAGACTGAGCGGAGTCGAAGTTCTTACGAAATTTTATTTATTAAGTTTGTTGTCGATTATTTCACAGGCATTTTTCAGAATTATATCGAGCGATTTCACATCGATGTTTTTATGAATAAAGCATTTAAAAGATTTGTATTTTTTTCTTCCTTCGGCAAGAAGTTTTGGGTGCGCCTTTAGTTTTTTCGTATTGGCGAAACACAAATAAACATAATCATTTTTTAAATGAAGGAAGCAAATCATTTTGTCCTTATAATCATAAGAGATAGTCATGTATTTAAAAGATTCAATGATATTTTTATCGTAGGAGAGCAGGTGCCGTCGCAGAAACAGCATTATTTCGGCGTATTCGGGCTTTTGTCGGTTAATTTTTTCATCGCCGGGTGTTAACATGCTGATAAAGGTAAAAAAATTCCGACTTTTACGATATTATGTCGGGTCTGTATATACATATTCCTTTTTGCCGCAAGGCTTGCACTTATTGCGATTTTCATTTTTCTACTAATCTGGAAAAGCAAGAGCAATTGGTAAACGCCATTTGCAAGGAGATAAAGGAAAGGAAAAATTATTTGGCAGATAAAAAACTTAATTCAATTTATTTTGGTGGTGGCACACCAAGTATATTAAATGTTGCAGAGGTAAAGAAAATTTTAGATTCTGTTTATGATTATTTTGAAGTGGATAAATCCGCTGAAGTTACTTTTGAATTAAACCCCGAAGATGCGGAACCGAAGTATTTATCTGAAATTAGAAAAACAGGTGTTAATAGACTGAGTGTTGGATTACAAAGTTTTAATAATGAAGAATTGCAGTGGATGAACCGTGTACATACCGCACAACAAAGTGTGGATTGTATAAAAATTGCGAAGGAATCCGGCTTTGAAAATATATCTATTGATTTAATTTACGGCAGTCGTTTTCAGAACGGAAAGAGTTGGAAAAGCACTTTACAAAAAGTTTTTGACTTGAATGTGCCGCATATTTCTTCTTACAATTTAACAATTGAAGGTAAAACAAAATTGCACGACCAGTTGCAAAAAAAAGCAGAACCCGAAGTAGATACAGAATTAAGTTCGCGTCTGTTTGATATTTTAATGGAGGAAATGCAAAAGCATGGCTATGAGCATTACGAAATTTCTAATTTTTGTAAGCCGGGATTTATGGCAGTGCATAACAGTTCTTATTGGAAAGGCGCACATTATTTAGGTGTTGGACCTGCTGCACACTCATACAACGGGGTTTCAAGAAGATTTAATATGAAAAGTAATTCTGGATACTTACGAGCAATTGAAGCCGGAAAAAATTATTGGGAAGAAGAAATTTTAACTGAAGCAGATAAATACAACGAATATGTTTTAACACGCCTGCGAACCAATTGGGGGTGCGATACCGATGAAATTGCTGAACTCTTCGGACACAAATACAAAGAGTATTTTATAAGAAACCTTCACCAATACGAAACTTATATTAGTCGTAATAAAAACAAAATAACGTTGAACAAAAAAGGAAAACACTTTGCCGACGGGATTGCTTCTGATTTATTTTTAACTTCCGGAAGTACGGAGTGAAGAAACATAAATAACACGGAGCTGATTTTGTATTTTGCGTTAGCGATTGTAGCGAAAAGCCCGGACTGACCACGCCTTGTATTTGCGGGGGAAGGAGGACTTGCAGCGTAAAGCGCGCCCCCGCCTAAAAGATTGAGCTAAGAAAAAAGCAAATGCGGGGTAACGCTCAAACAAAAATTCTTACTTTTACAGTATGACAGCCACCATTACTCACAAAGGAAAAACCTTTCGCGTTGATTTTACCAAACCTATTGATATTTCTTTGCCTGTTTCGGTTGGTGGCGTAAAAGCCTGGTACGTTGGTGAGCCCGTGATTGAACCGGTGCGTATGGGCGATTGGATAGGAGAGGTGGCGCAGGGCGGGAGCGTGAATTTTAAAAATATTACATTTAATCCGCACGGACACGGCACGCATACCGAATGTGTGGGGCACATCAGCAAAGAATTTTACTCGGTAAACAAAAGTTTAAAACAATTTATGTTTATAGCTGAGGTGATTTCGGTTTTACCGGAGGAAATAAACGGCGATTTAGTAATTACTAAAAAAATATTGCAACTTTTTTTAGAGGATAAGAACCCTGAGGCACTTGTTATCAGAACTATTTCTAACGGAGAGGAAAAATTACACAAGAATTATTCAAGTACAAATCCGGCGTACATTCATGAAGAAGCTATGAAATACATTGTAGAGAAAGGCATTGAGCATTTGTTGTTTGATACTCCAAGCGTAGATAAAGAAGTGGACGGGGGTGCGTTACTTGCGCATAAATCTTTTTGGGAACACCCGCAAAACACTAATACAAACAGGACAATTACCGAATTAATTTACATCCCCAACAACGTTTATGACGGCCCGTATTTATTAAATCTGCAAGTGGCTGCGATGGAAAATGACGCTGCGCCTTCCCGCCCTGTTTTATACAGGATTATATAGAATTATTTAAAAAACTTTGCGTCTTTCCGACTTTGCGGTGAGAGGTTTTTAGCCGTATCTTTGTACTATGTCCGATGAGATAGTAAACAAGGTAGCCCAAAGCGGTATTATAACAATTGACCTGGAGGAATATTATCCCGAGGGCAAACGCGTTTTGTTTGACATCAAACCTTTACTTTTTCAGGAGCTGATTTTAAAGGAAAAGGATTTCAGAGAATTTATAAAAAGCGAAGACTGGAGCAAATACAAAGATTGTTACGTGGCTATTACCTGCAGCAATGACGCCATAGTTCCTACCTGGGCGTACATGCTTTTAACATTAAGCCTTCAGTCGCAAGCAAAGAAAATTGTATTCGGAACGCTTGAAACTTTAGAAACCGTTTTGTTTGAAGAAATCATTGAGAAATTAGACACATCTTCTTATAAAGATGCCCGCATAGTAATAAAAGGTTGCGGAGATAAACCTGTTCCTGTTTCGGCTTATGTGGCAATTACCGAAAAAGTAAAGCCCCTTGCCAAAAGCATTATGTACGGCGAACCGTGTAGCACAGTTCCCCTCTATAAACAACCCAAATAAACCTTTTTAACTAATCCGTGAAAATCTGCGGAATCTGTGGCAAATCCAAGCATTTTTAGTATGTTTGTCCGATAGGATTATCACGTGAAAAATGGAAGCAAAAACTATGAACTCCGAAAGCAAGGTTTCTAAACTTGCGCAGAACATTATTGGTTCTGAAATTATCAAACTCGCAGCCGAAGTCAACGAAAAGATAAAACAGGGCGAGCATATTTATAATTTTACCATTGGAGATTTTAATTCGAAGATTTTTCCTATTCCAGCCGAATTAAAAAAACTAATCGTTGAAGCCTATAACGATGATTTAACAAATTATCCCGCAGCAGATGGTATGCTTGAATTGCGCCAGGCGGTTTCCAGGCTTTTAAAAGAAAAGGGAAATCTGGATTATGCTACCGACGAGATTTTAATTGCTGCCGGAGCACGACCCGTTATTTACGCAATTTACCGCACATTGGTAGATGATGGCGATACTGTGATTTTCCCTGTGCCATCGTGGAACAATAATCATTACTCGTATTTAAATCACGCAAAACCCGTATTGGTGGATGCAGGCCCCGAAAGCAATTTTATGCCTACGGCCGAGCATATTAAACCACATATCAAAGAAGCGGCATTAGTTGCTCTTTGTTCTCCGCAAAACCCTACCGGAACCGTTTTTACCAAGGAAGGATTGGAAGAAATCTGCGATATGATATTGGCAGAAAATATTCGTCGGGGAGAAAATGCGAAACCCGTTTACTTAATGTACGACCAGATTTATTGGGCGCTTACCTATGGCAAAACCGAGCATTTCAATCCGGTATCATTAAGGCCCGAGATGAAAAAATATACAGTGTTTGTAGACGGCATTTCAAAATCATTAGCAGCAACCGGTGTACGTGTTGGTTGGAGCATGGGCCCGAAATTAGTGATTGATAAAATGAAATCGTTACTCAATCACATTGGCGCATGGGCACCGAAACCCGAGCAAATGGCCACGGCAAAATATTTTGCTGATTTTAAAAACTACGATACATTTTTAGCTTCGCAAAAAGAAAAACTGCACCAACGTCTGGATGGTTTTTACCAAGGATTTATGCAGTTAAAAGCAGAAGGACACAAAGTAGATGCTATTACTCCGCAAGCGGCTTTGTATTTAACCATACAATTTTCTTTGCACGGAATGAAAACTGCCGACGGAAAAATTTTGGAAACCACAAAGGATGTTACCAAATATATTCTTGATGAAGGTAAAGTGGCGGTGGTTCCCTTTTACGCATTCGGTGCTTCTGAAAATTCTTCCTGGTATCGTTTAAGTGTTGGCACTTGTAAAGCCGACGATATTGACGGCTTTATTTCGAACTTAAGAAGCGCTTTGAAAAAACTTTCTAAGTAAGGCTATGAAAAATCTTTATTGCGTAATAATGGCGGGGGGTGTTGGGAGCAGGTTTTGGCCTATGAGCAAAACCAGTAAACCCAAGCAATTTTTAGATGTACTCGGTACAGGCCATACACTTTTGCAAAGCACCTGCAACCGTTTTTTACAAGTATGTAAACCCGAACATATTTTTGTTGTTACATCCGGGCAGTACAAGGATTTAGTGTTTGATCAACTCCCGTACATTCCGCAGGAAAATATTTTACTGGAGCCCTCGCGTCGCAATACCGCACCCTGCGTTGCATATGCTTCTTATAAAATTCACAAACTGAACCCTGACGCGGTTACAGTTGTTGCGCCAAGCGATCATCTCATTGCCAAGGAAAATGTGTTTTTAAAAGCAGTTAAATCCTGCTATACAAAAGCAAAAAACGAAGATTGCTTACTTACAATAGGCATTAAACCTACTCGTCCCGATACGGGTTACGGCTATATACAATTTATAGATTCAACCGAAATTGAAAAAGATAAACGGATTAAAAGAGTAAAAACCTTTACCGAAAAACCCGACCCCGAGATGGCAAAGTTTTTTATGGACAGCGGTGACTTTTTATGGAACTCCGGAATTTTTATATGGAGTACCAAAAGCATTATTACAGCGCTTGAAAAACATGAACCCGAATTAGCCGGAATTTTTAAAGAAGGAATTGACCAATACAATACTCCTGCCGAAAACGATTTTATACAGCAAGCGTATATTTCATGTAAAAACATTTCGGTGGATTATGCCGTAATGGAAAAAGCGAAAAACGTTTACGTGCGCGCTTCCATTATTGGTTGGAGTGACCTGGGAACCTGGGGAAGTTTATACCAGCATATTAAGCAAGACGACTCGCACAACGCCACTGTTGGAAAAAATGTAATGTTGTATGGTGCAAAAAACTGTATTGTTCACGTTCCGAAGGATAAATTAGTTCTCATTCAGGGGCTCGAAGATTATATTGTAGTGGAGTCGGAAGGGGTTTTGTTGATTTGTAAAAAAGAGGACGAGCAGCAAATTCGTAATTTTGTGAACGACGTGCGCGTTAAAAAAGGCGAACGCTTTATATAGAATTTTTTCGCCACAAACCCGGAACGCCATAAAACCATAGGCTTTCGCGTCTTGGCAGTTAATGTATTAAAATGTTTATTGATACCCATACACATCTTTATTTAGAAGACTTTAACGCCGACCGCGATGAAATGATTGCGCGTGCCGTTAAAGCCGGGATTGATAAATTTTTTCTTCCGAATATTGATTCCACTTCGGTTGATGTAATGCATCAACTTTGTGAGAAATATCCGAAACAATGTTTCCCTATGATGGGATTACATCCTTGCTCGGTAAAAGAAAATTATAAAGAGGAACTGGTAATAGCTTACGATTTATTGAACAAAAGAAAATATTACGCCGTTGGGGAGATTGGCCTTGATTTATACTGGGACCAAACTTTTTTTGCACAGCAGGTAGAGGCATTTGAAACACAAATTCAGTGGGCACTCGATTTAAATTTGCCGATTGTAATTCATTGTCGCGACGCCTTTAATGAGATTTACGACGTGCTTATAAAATTCAAAACACTTCCCAAGGGAATTTTTCATTGTTTCACGGGAAATGCGGAACAAGCTGAAAAGGTAATAGCACTTAAAAACTTCAAATTGGGAATTGGCGGTGTTGTTACATTTAAAAATAGCGGGCTCGACAAAACCCTTGAGCAAATTGATTTAAAACATATTGTCCTTGAAACCGATTCTCCGTATTTAACCCCGGTTCCTTATCGCGGACAAAGAAATGAATCGGCATATATCGGTATTATTGCGCGTCGTGTGGCAGAAGTTAAAAACTGCAATGTGGGGCATCTTGCCGAGATAACCACCAAAAATGCCATAGAAATTTTTGGAGAAACAATCTAACATATTTTATAAGGCACTTAAATTTATCGGGCAATCCAATATTTTTATATCCCTTTGTTCGGCTTCATTGGCCATGTACGCACAGGTGTTTTTTCAAAGAGAAATTTCTTTGGCAACCATTTGGATTACATTCGGGACCACGTTTATATTATACAACACCCAGCAACTTTTTCTTGGATTTCTTATACTGAAAGATGTTCATGAAAAGAAAGTATGGGCAGAGAAAAATAAAATCGTTTTGCAATTGATATTTTTAACTGTCATTTCTTTGATTTATCCTTTGTACAAAAGTTGCTGGCAGTTTTTGTTAACTTATGTAATAGCAGGTATAATCAGTTTCCTGTATTTTCTTCCTTTTTCAAATCTGCGCGCTGTGCCGTTTTTAAAGTCATTTATTATCGGCCTTGTTTGGGTTTTGATATGCGTAATAGCTCCTATTGAGCCAGATAAAATTGATCGTCCGCAAATTATTTTCGGTGTTTCGCAATTACTTTTTATTACAGCTCTATGTGTTTTGTTTAACATAAGGGATATGGAACAGGATAAAAAAACCGGAACACATACAATTCCCGTTTTGTACGGAATAAAACGGACCAAAGTATTTACTATAATTCTACTTTTAGGATACTTATGGACGTGTTATTATTTAAAACCTGATTTTATGTTTATGTTGGTTTCCCTGATTGTTTTTTTACTGAGTTGTTTCTTTACTATGAAATCAGCAGTTGTGAGGCACTTTTTTTATTTTTTATTGGGAGTTGACGGGCTAATACTACTACAAAGTATTTTAGGAATTGTAATTTTAAAGCGATGAAACCTGATTTAATTATTTTGCACGGGGCCCTGGGTTGCAAAGAACAATTTATTCCATGGAAAGAAGCCTTTTCGGAAAATTTTAATTGTCACTTACTCGATTTTTCGGGACATGGAACAAAGAGTGCCGAAGAAGTTGACTTCTCCATCGAGCTCTTTTCAGAAAATTTGAAAAATTATATTCACGGGCACAACTTTATACAGCCAAATATTTTAGGTTACAGTATGGGAGGTTATGTAACCTTGTATACTGCTTTGCAGAATAAAAACTTATTGGGGAGTATAATTACTCTCGCTACCAAATTCGACTGGAACCCGGAATCATCAAAGAAAGAAGCCGGATATCTACAGCCGCAAATTATGTTGCAAAAAGTACCTCAGCTTGCCAGGCAACTAAAACAACGTCACGGTTCCGATTGGGAAAAAGTGGTTGAGAAAACTGCCAAGATGATGATTCAGCTGGGACAAAAACCACGGTTGACTACCGATAATATTAAGGAAGTAAAAAGCAAAACAAAATTCTGTATCGGCGAAAAAGATAAAATGGTCAGCGTTACCGAAACGGAGAATATGTTCAAAGGCTCATCTAACGGGTTTTTCAGCGTTTTACCTGATACAGACCATTTACCCGAAACAATGAATACTAAACTGATTGTTTCTGAGGTGCAGGATTTTCTTTTAAATCAAGCAAAGAAATAAATACCTCCGGGCTGATTTTATTTTGCGCAATAAATTCAAACCCGAATTTTTTACTCCAAAACTCCGCTAAATATTCTTGTTCCGTTTGGCCCGGTGTTGGAATTAGTAATGCTTTCAATTCCATTGTGTGTAAATCCATGAGTGTAGAATAACCCGAGCGACAAATTATTTTTTTTGATGATGAAAGCAATTCTTCCTGTTCTTTAGTATTTATTCTGCCGTAAATAGAAAAATTAGCAGGAAATTGTTTAGGTGTTTTTACTTCACTTCCTCTCACAAGGGCAACTCTGTAATTTGTACCGACAAATATCCCCGTTAATTTTTCTTCCAGTAAAGTTCTTTGAGGCTCAATGCCCGAGAGTAAAATCAACACATCAAATTTGTTTTCAATCGCCGGATTTTTTCTCTCAAATCTGCTTAAAGGGCCGATAAATTTTATATTTTTAAATTTTTGCCCGCCGTGTGATAATTTCCCGCTTAGTGATTTTTCTTCTTCCTCAAAATCCGGCACCCAGCAAGCATCAAATTTTTTAATAAAATAAAAATTCATTTTGTTTACCAATCCAGGTAAAAACGGAGCGGGGACAAATAATTGATGTGTCATAAAAACACATTCAGCCTTTTTATTGTATAAGCCAAAGCGATTATCACTAATAACAATATCAACCGGATTGTTCTTTAAAAATTCTTCCAGCCAATAGTGTTCTTTTCTCACAAGTGAACTCAGTCGCGGAAACTGCAAAAGTATTTTTAGTCCTAAAGATAATTTTTCGGAATATTTTACATTGTACCCGAACAACCCTGTAAACTCAACTCCTGTAATTTCGTTTTGAAGAAATTTTTTTTGCCAATCGGTACAGGCAATAATTACTTTGTTGTTTTGCAACTGTAATTGTTTTATTAAAGGAACGCAGCGCGCCGCATGGCCAAGCCCCCAATCAAGCGGACAAACCAGAATACGTTTATCTGAATAAGTAATTATTTCTTTCAATACTAATGCAACACCTGCACAAAGCCTTTCAGCGTACGTGATTTTATTCCGTAGTAATGTAATTCATTTACTTTACAAATGTAGTAATACGTACCGTCACTCACAGGTTGTTTCATTTGTTTTGATTTGCCGTCCCATTTCAACGCCGGGTCGGTAGTTTCAAAAACAATTTCTCCCCACCGGTTATACATGGTAAACTCTACACTTTTAATATACCTGTTTTTTACAGGATTGTACAGGTCGTTAATATTATCGCCGTTAGGCGTAAAAATATTTGCCAAATCATACTCCGGACAGTTATCCGTGCAAATTTCATTGGTTAAGGGACTGTGATTTCCTGCAGAATCAACCGCAACAATTACGTAGCATCCCGCAATTGAAACTGAGGAAGAACCGGTGGTGTAAGAAGTGTCGTTAGGACTTAACAAGGAATCTATTTTAACCAAAGTGCTATCCTTAAAATCACTGTAATAAACGTAATATTTTAAAACATCATTAATTCCGCAAGTATGATTGGGGTTAGACCAGACGATGGTGTTAAACGAACAGGTGCCATCGCCCCAAATGTTTACAACAGGTTGGCAAGGAGGTGAATCATCAAATGGTGTGGAACAAACTTTTTCAGAGAAATTCATTGTATACGGCCACGGAAAAGGGTTCACTTTATTATTTGCATAAAGCCCCTTTGATAAAATTTTAAAGCAATAGCTGTATTTATTTTCAAGATTTTTAACCGTATAATTGGTAGCTGTGGTACTGTCAATAATGTCGTAAGCATTTGCCATACTGCCGTAACGCTGTTTTAAAATATAATATTTAATGTTTTTCCATGGCACTTGCACGTTCCAGCTCAGGTCAACTCTTTTGTCGTGTGGAGTAGCTGTTAAAAATACAGAACTTGCGGTTGTGGCGCTTCCCAAAAACGAAGCACCATTGTTCCCGTAGAAATCTACTGTATAAAAAAATTGTTTTGTTTGTGTATCAATATTGGTGTCGGTAAAAGTAGTGTCAGCTAATTTTTTTAAACCATTAAAAGAAGTTTCGGTTACCGTATAAACAGGCGTGTAAGTACTGGTGCTGCCTGCTTTTCTTTGTAAAATATATTTATAGGGACCCGGATTCATATTGGTATCAAGTCCCGTTGCATCTGTAAAAGGGTTTTTCCACCATACCAGCATACGGCCAACACCTGCATCGGTAGTATCAACGCTTACTTTCATCATTAAAGGAATATCAAGCTTTAAAGTAACGCAGGTATTTGCGGTTGACGGAGAAGCAATACTTAAAGAGCCATCGGCAAACTGCGCAACAACAATGTACGAATATGAATTACCGGAAGGAAGCCCCTGTCCGAAATTAGTATCTGTAAAAGTAAATGTGGTTGCCGGAGTAGTGCCCACTAAAGCATAACCCGTATTTGAAGGCACTCCGGTTTTACAAGGTGCGGGAGTAAAATTATTACAACTGTCGTTACGGTAAATAAAATATTTTTGAATAGTATTTCCGCTTGTTTGCCCGCAACCCGAAGGAGCATTCCAACTAAGGTTAACAAAAGAGCCTTGCGGCGTTGCTACTACGTTAGAAGGCGGCGGAGAAATAACCAGCATATTAAAGGTTGAAAAATTAGCGTTTGCCAAAGGTGTATTACTATCGGTTGCCTGAAATGTTACGTAATACGGATTTGAATGCACGGCCATGCACGAGGGCGTCCAGTTAAAAGTACCGTTAGCTGTATTTCCGCTGGTTGACGTAAAAGTAGCCTTCGGCCCTATAGTATTTGATGTTAATGGTAAACCCGTTGCCGACAAATGAAGTGGTAACACTGCACTTCCGCCCGAAGAAGCGCTTATAGCAGTAGAATAATTTTGCCCCGCAATAATGCAAGTGTTGGCAGGCTGAGTAACAACAATATCAGGGTTAGAACAAAGGACAACAAGAATCTGTATATCAAAAACGGTTTCGCCAACCAGATAACGCAACCCGTCAATAGGATTTTTACGATACTCTTTAATTAATACGGCAAAATTGTATTCGCCCTGTTGAGATGAAACATTTAACCAGCTAACCGTTCCCGTATTCGGGTCAACGTTTAAATTTGCTGGAAACGTTTCTGTGGCAATAGGCTGCACGCCACCAGGAGGATTATTAGGATCATCTTCAAAAGATTTTACTTTAGAAAAAACCAAACTGTCATTCTCCGGATCAACAAAACCGGGGTTATAATACCAAGGCTGGCCGGCACAGGCATTTTGAATAGGTGGATTTGTTACCGTGGGAGTGCAATTGGTATGTACGCCCACAATGTTATAAATATAAACCGTATCCACTAATGCAAAAGGGATATTCTGCGAATTGCTTCCTCCCAGGTTAATAATTCCTGCATCGCGATTCGGATCAATCATGCTAAGTACGTGAACACCGGGATTAAGTATGTAAGTGCCCTCATAAATATTTTCTTTTACTCCCCCATAACCGTTTCCGGGAGGCACAATTTCTACTCCGTCAACACCGTTACCACCATTCGGGCAAGGATTCGTTCCATTAGTACGAGGACAAGTAATGCTATCTGTGTTATCGATAAAAAGAGTTTGCGAACAACGGTCGGCCGATACACTCTGATAATTAGTATAGGTATAAATTTTAAAGTGATAGGTATTTCCGTACAACCAGCAATAACTGATATAGCCCGAACGGTTATGGGTAGCGAAACCCGAAAAACCAAGCAAAACCAGTACAAAAAACAACTTCGCCCTCATTATACAAATATAACTAAAATGCTATTTAAGACAGCTTTTTTAAGCTTTTTTAATACTTTTACTTACGTATTTATGATTTACAAAACCAAAGATAATCTCAACCTTTATTGTGAAGTAACAGGTAACCTTCAAAGCACCAAAACTTTAGTGTTTTTAAACGGCTTATCGCAGTCAACACTGGCGTGGATTTTAACAACCCCGTATTTTAAAAGTGAGTATAAAATTGTGTTGTTGGATTTTATTTTCCAGGGACAATCGGAAAAAAACGCGGAGGTGAGGAATTTTGATCAACATGCAACAGATGTTAAAGGAGTATTGGACGAATTAAAAATTGAAAAAGCAAATATTATCGGACTTTCTTACGGAAGCCTGGTAGCCCAGCACTTTGCATTATTGTTTCCGGAAAGGCTGGAGAAATTAATTTTGATGAGCACCTTTGCACATAAAACCCCTTATTTTGAAGCTATCGAATTAGCCTGGGGCAGGGCGCTTGAATCAGGAGGTTATTCTTTGCTTTTTGATATTATGTTGCCCAGTGTTTTGGGCGAAGAATATTTTAAAAATCCGATTATTCCTATTGAATTAATGAAACAAACGCGTTCGGATGCAAACAACGATGCGCAGGCGCTTTTAAAATTAATGCGCGCCACTAAAGATCGTCCCGATTACCGCGAAAAAATAAAAAACATAAAAACGCCCACACTCATTATTCACGGCGAAAAAGATTTGTTGCTTTTACCGCATATGGCAGAAGCGGTACACAAAAGTATTCTGGGCTCTGCTTTAGAAATAATTCCAAGAGTAGGACATACGCTTAATCTGGAAGCAATTCCGCAGAGTGTTACGCTGATAAAAGAATTCCTCGCAAAATAATTTAGCCGCTTACGGTTAAAATGTTTCCACTTAAGGAGGTGTTGTATTTTTTTAACGCAGTAGGGGCGGGCCCGCCGGTAACATTTCCGCCTGAATCAAATGTTGCTCCGTGACCGGGGCATGAAAAACTGTTTGAGCCCGAAACGTAATTGATAGTGACCCCCTGATGCGTACAGGCAGCGGCTACGGCAATAAAACCTCCGCTTAAGGTGCGCGCAACAATAACCCCGCTTTGTACAAGAGAGCCGCCGTTGGTTGCTAAAGGACCCGAAGAAACATTTACGGTAAAATTTACAGTTGGCCCCTGTGGCGAACTTGAACTTTTTTTCTTGCAGCTTGCCGCGCAGGCAACAAAAAATAATGCGGCAGAACCTCCGCCAACCTGAGCTATGAATTCTTTGCGTGTCATGGTTTGAATTTAAAGATAAAGGTATTGAAAATAAGAATGGGAAATTGTTAAAAAACTATTTAGAATAAAATGCAATAATAGCCACAAAAAATGCCGCCGCCGCCGACTTAACACGTTTGTTGGTTTTTATTTCTCCGACTGTTTCGGTGTTTTTTATTAAATCGTAACATTCTGTTTCATTATCCTGGTATAAACATTCGCCATACATGAGCGGGCTTTGCACTAAACGGCACAATGCTAAATTGCGGCAATAAACACCCGCCGATGAGGTTGACATGCAATGCTCGCTTAAATAAGTTGCATCTGTGATTTTTGCAATGGGAACATTCAATTGCTTATTAAGTTCTGTAACCAAAAGCGAAGAAAATTTTTCGCTTTTATCCGCGTCATCGCAAAGTAGTAAGCGTAAAAAATTTATTTTTCCGGCAGTTGTTTCAAGATTATCGCCAATGAGGCAACCGGGAATAAAAGCCATGCAAAAATCTTTGTCGGAAGGTTTAATCCAGGGCACATTTTTCTCGTTTACGTTGTAATGAATAATAACAGTTAAATCCGGCTTAAAATTATTTATCACACGTGCGCGCTGAACCAATTCGTAGTCTTTAAAAAATTCCAGAAAGAATTTATTTTTGTTCATTTTTAAAAGCAAACCGTGTTTTTGTTTCGTGATTTTATCTGCTTTTAATAAACTGTCGAGCGTTTTCTTTTTATAATTTTTTAACCAATCATCATAACAGCAACCGAATGTGGTAGAATTTTCTTTCCGCGTTAAAGCAACAATCGCTCCTTTTTCTTCCAGCAATTTTTTGAGGATGCTTGCTGTTTGAAAAGTTAAAACCCCCTCGGCAATATCTATACTGTCTTGTTTTAACTCAGGAGAATTTTCCTTTGTAAAATGCAAATATTTTTGCTCAATGCGCGCCATTTGCATATTGCCCGCCATGTGCCCCGGGTCAATTATAATTCTTTTTTCGCAAAGTGGTTTGTCGGGAATGTTACAAGGCGTTTTTTCTTGAGCTGTGTAACTAATAACATAAGAAGGATTTGTTTTTTTCTTCTGATAAATTTTTTCTACCGAATCGGCTGTCAGGGTTTTACAAAGTGCGGCAAAATCATCCCATTCACTTTTCGTTAAAACAAAATCAATTTCTTTTTTTCCTCCGGTATATTTATATAAAGTAATTTTTTCTGAAGAAATATCCACATACTTATCCAAACTTCCTTTGTAATTAAGATAGTTGTCGTACCGGTTTTTAATTTGAGAATATGTCTGCGAAAAACAGGAAACATAAAAAAAATATGTGGTAAAAACCAACAAAAAACGCATATGTAAAAGTAAAAACAATTATACACACCGGGCCGGGGTAAAAAATATTTTCAAACACAATGAGGTTAATCATATTGTTTGTAAACTTGTATGATGCTAAATGCAATACGCGATAAAGTAAGCCAAAACAAAGCCTTTGTTGGCATCAACTTTGTTTTTTTAACGCTTTATTCGCTTATCTGCTTTGTAAACCATGCCAATTACCGCACCTATGCCCTCGATTTAGGAGCTTATACCCGTGCGCTGTATGATTACGCGCATTTTCACGCAAGTTACGGGGAGGTTTTTCGGGCTTCACCCGAAAACATTTTAAGCGACCACTTTGATTTATTGCTTATGATTTTTTCTCCTTTATGGTGGATTTTCGGCAGCCTTACTTTGTTAATTGTGCAACTTATAGCAATTTGTTTCGGATCGTGGGGCGTATATAAACTGGCGCAAGAAAATAAACTTACCAAAACACCGGCGGTATTGGCGACAACTTCTTTTCTTGCCTACTTCGGAATATTTTCAGCGGTTGCTTTTGATTATCACAGTAGCGTAGTAGCGGCCTGTATGCTTCCCTGGTTTGTACTTTTTTTTCAGTTGGGAGAAAACAAAAAAACGATTTTAGTTTTTATTTTTATTCTTATTGCCAAAGAAAATATGGCATTGTGGATGTTTTTTATTTGCAGCGCGTTGCTGTGGATATACCGTAAAATTCCTTCGCAAAGAAAAACAGCATTGGGCTTATCAATTGCATCACTCTTCTTTTTCATTGCGATAATTTTTTATGTGATGCCGTTTTTTTCTCCGCAAAAAGCATACAGCCATATCGAATTTCATGTTTTAGGCAATAACTTTAAAGAAATTATTTTAAACATTTTGCAACATCCTGTCAGAGCTTTTTCGCTCTTGTTTCAAAATCATTTGCCCGATGCTTCACTTAATTACATAAAAACAGAGACCTGGATTTTCTGGCTGATTTCGGGCGGATTTTTACTGATTTCCCGTCCGGTTTTTTTATGGATGGTTTTGCCGGTCATGCTGCAAAAAATGTATCACGACGACCCTGCTAAGTGGAGCGTGGCCCAACAATACAATATTGAATTTGCCCCACTGCTTGCCTGGTGCCTGATTGAAACGATAAAAAATAAAACGAATAAAACACAAACCGTTTTATCGGCAATTACTTTGGGTTGCTGCGTTGCCGTAACTATCCGCTTGTGTGATAATACGGTTGGCTTTGTAGACAAAACCCGCATCCGCTTTTACCAGGCCGATCATTACAAAAGCGATTTTAACAAAGAAGATTTGAATGACGTTTTACGTGCAATTCCAAAAGATGTTATTGTCAGCGCTCAGAGTATGTTCGTGCCGCATTTAATTGATAAAAAGGCGGTTTACCAGTACCCGATTGTTAAAAATGCCGGCTATATTTTACTTTCAAATGATATACACGCCTACCCTTTAACCCCCAAAACAATACAAAAACAAATTGATAGTCTGCTTTCGTCGAAAACAACCTCAACCGCTTGTGTAAAAAAGGGCATTTACCTTTTTAAAATTCAGGCTAATGCACTATATTAGCCAATAAATCTATCTATACTATGAAAAAGGCTAAACTTTTTTCAGCGGGCATTTTTGCCCTTTGCCAGTTTTTGTATTTTTCTGTTGAAGCACAACAGGGCAAAGACGGCGCCGGAAATATTAACGTGGCTAATACCATTGTAAACCCTGTTGCAACCAGGCTTACCGCCAATGCATCTACAGGAAATACTTCAATAACGGTGAATAGTTCGGCGGGTATTACGACCGGTGATTTAGTTTTTATTATTCAAATGTATGGCGCCGACGTTAATGCAATTACGGATCCTTTTAACATGAATAATTCCTTGCCAAATGATACCAGTTACGGTAAAATAAAAAATTATAATAACGTCGGGAATAATGAGTTTGCCGAGGTAATCAGTGTACCGAACGGAACCACAATAAATTTAGATTGCGGCCTTAAGAATAATTATACTTCGGCCCGAATGGTACAGGTAATAAGAGTTCCCCGCTATACAACATTAACACTTACTGCTCCCGGTACTATTGTCTGTGCGGCATGGAACGGTACGAACGGTGGTGTTGTTGTGGTTGAAGTAAAAGGAAATACAATCATAAATGCCGGCGCATCTATCAATGTCAGCGGATTAGGATACAGGGGGGGCGTTGTAAAACAATCGGTTGGCTACGGGGCTTCAAATACCGGATCGTGGTGGCCTGACAACGGCGCCATTAAAGGAGAAAGTATCGTTGGAGATACAACTTATTATCACAATACGTTTTCGGGCTCTTTGTGTAAAGCCAATGTGGCAAATGGCGGCGGCGGCGGCGATGCGATGAACTGCGGCGGCGGTGGCGGATCGAACGGTGGTGTTATTAATACCTGGAACGGAATGGGAAACCCTGATAACAGTACCGCAAATAATACGACATCCTGGAGTAAAGAGCCTTTGGCTCCGGTAAATGGTACTTTCAGGCCAACAGCTTCTTCGGGTGGCGGAAGGGGCGGCTATGCGTTTTCAACTAATAGTAATGCAACTGCTGACCCAACGGTAACAGGGCCAAATAATAATGGCGTATGGGGAAGTGATGACAGGCATAACGATGGCGGATGGGGCGGAATTCCATTGGATTATTCAACAGGAAGAATATTTATGGGAGGTGGCGGTGGCGCCGGTGATAGTAATGACGGATATGGAACAGGTGGCGGTGCCGGTGGCGGTATTGTATACCTGATGAGTTACGGAACGGTTACAGGCGCAGGACAAATTTTAGCAGATGGCACGGCAGCAGCAAATACAATCAATACGGGCGCGTCTCCCGGAAATTGCGCAGGAATTGACGGTGCCGGCGGCGGCGGCGGCGGCGGCGCGGTTTTTATAAATTCTGTTGGAGCGATTACACTCACTAATGTTACCCCTGTAAGTGCGGTCGGAGGAAAGGGTGGGAATCAGCGTACCGGATGTAGTTTTGCGACAACAACCCAAAATTACGGGCCCGGCGGCGGCGGCGGCGGCGGTTATGTAGGAACATCAAATGCAGTTACAAATTCTGTTGTGGGCGGTGCAAACGGAATTGTTGTAAGTGGTGGCGGCAATAATTCAACTATTGCAAATAAATTTCCACCTAATGGTGCAACGTCCGGTGGTGCGGGAAGCAGTTCAACCATTACTAATTTTTATTTAACAACTACAAATTATACAATTTGTGCGGGAAGCACAGCTTCACTTTCCGTAACAATCGGCGGAACTCCTCCGGGCGGAATTTCAGTTAACTGGTACAATGTAAATATTGGCGGCGCACCTGTTTTTACAGGGAATCCTTATGTTACAGGCCCTTTAGCTGTTGGAACTTATACTTATTATGCGGGAACTTGCCCGGGTACTTACCGCGCCCCGGTTGTTGTAACTGTATTAAACGCACCGGTAGTTTCAGCTGTTGCAAGTCCTACAGTAATTTGCTCAGGACAAAGTTCCATACTTACTGCCAGCGGAGCCACTTCATATACCTGGAGTGCCAATGCAGGAAGTGTAACCACAGCCACAACATCTGTTTCTCCGGGGGCGACAACGGTATATACAGTAACCGGTGCTAACGGAACGTGTACATCCACGCAAACTGTTTCGGTGAATGTGAATACGGCGCCTACATTAACAACCACCGCAACTCCAACTGTGATCTGTGCCGGACAAAGCGTTATACTTACATCAAGTGGTGCAGCAACTTATACCTGGAGTGCGAACGCAGGAAGTGTAACCACAGCAACCGCATCTGTTTCGCCTGTGATTAATACAACCTATACGGTAACCGGTGCTAATGGAATATGTACTTCTACACAAACCGTTGCTGTAAATGTAAATAGCGCACCTACATTAACTACTACCGCGACACCTACAGTAATTTGCGCGGGACAAAGCGCGGTGCTTACATCAAGTGGCGCAACATCTTATACCTGGAGTGCGAACGCAGGAAGTGTAACCACAGCTACAGCTTCGGTTTCTCCGGGGGCCACAACTGTATATACAGTAACCGGTGCTAACGGAACGTGTACATCCACGCAAACTGTTTCGGTGAATGTAAATAGTGTACCTACGCTAACTACTACAGCAACGCCAACTGTAATATGTGCCGGGCAAAGTTCCATACTTACTGCCAGCGGAGCCACTTCATATACCTGGAGTGCCAATGCCGGAAGTGTAACCACATCAACAGCATCTGTTTCTCCGGGAACTACAACTGTATATACAGTAACAGGTGCTAACGGAACATGTACCTCTACAAAAACTGTTTCGGTGAATGTGAATACAACCCCTACATTAACAACCACCGCAACTCCAACTGTGATCTGTGCCGGGCAAAGCGCGGTGCTTACATCAAGTGGTGCAACAACTTATACCTGGAGCGCCAATGCAGGAAGCGTAACGACAGCCACCGCCACGGTTTCTCCGGGGGCCACAACAGTATATACAGTAACCGGTGCTAACGGAACGTGTACTTCTACGCAAACCGTTTCTGTGAATGTAAATAGTGCACCTACATTAACAACCACTGCAACTCCAACTGTGATCTGTGCTGGGCAAAGCGCAGTGCTTACTGCGAGTGGAGCAACAACTTATACCTGGAGTGCGAACGCAGGAAGTGTAACCACAGCAACCGCATCTGTTTCGCCTGTGATTAATACAACCTATACGGTAACCGGTGCTAATGGAACATGTACTTCTACACAAACCGTTGCTGTAAATGTAAATAGCGCACCTACATTAACTACTACCGCGACACCTACAGTAATTTGCGCGGGACAAAGCGCGGTGCTTACATCAAGTGGCGCAACATCTTATACCTGGAGTGCCAATGCGGGAAGTGTAACAACCGCAACCGCATCAGTTTCGCCTGTAACAAATACAACTTATACTGTAACCGGAAACAATGCGGGCTGTATATCAACCCAAACCGTTGCAGTATCGGTAACAACCCCTCCAACATTAACTGTAACAGCTACCCCGGCTGCAATTTGTAACGGACAAAGTTCTGTATTAACGGGAAGCGGAGCTGCATCATACACATGGAGCGCGAACGCGGGAGGCGTGAACACATCTACTGTTTCTGTTTCTCCAACCGTAAATACAACTTATACATTAACCGGAAATAACGGCGGATGCCTTTCCTCACAAGTAATTTCTATAACGGTAGGTACTGTTCCAACACTTACTGTAACTGCAACACCCACTGTAATTTGTCCGGGCCAAAGCGTTGTGCTTACATCAAGCGGAGCAACAACTTACACCTGGAGTGCCAATGCGGGTAGCGCAACTACCTCTACAGTTTCTGTTTCTCCGATAACAAACACAACCTATACGGTAACCGGCGCTAACGGCGGCTGTACTTCAACACAAACGGTTTCAGTAGCGGTTAATGCCGCTCCAACGTTAACCATAACTGCAACACCCGCTTCCATTTGTATCGGGCAGAGTACCATTCTTACGGGTGCAGGCGCCACATCCTATACATGGAGCGCGAACGCGGGAGGGGTAAATACAACCACCGTTTCTGTATCCCCAGTGGTAAACACTACTTACACTTTAACGGGAGACAATGGCGGTTGTGTTTCATCACAAATTATTTCTGTTTCAGTGGGGACTTCACCCTCGCTTACTTTAACAGCAACACCTGCGGTAATTTGTGCCGGACAAAGCACAGTACTTAATGCCAGCGGAGCAACAACATATACCTGGAGTGCGAATGCGGGCAGTGCAACCACCTCTACAGTTTCTGTTTCTCCTGTGATTAATACAACTTACACAGTAACGGGTAATAACAGCGGATGTGTAGGCACACAAACAATTTCTGTGAATGTTAACGCAGCCCCAACGCTAACAACCAGTGCAACTCCAACTGTAATTTGTGCGGGGCAAAGTGTTGTGCTTACTTCAAGCGGAGCAACAACATATACCTGGAGTGCCAATGCGGGCAGCGCTACAACATCAACAGTTTCTGTTTCTCCTGTAACAAATACAACATATACGGTAACAGGCAATAATGCCGGGTGTACTGCTACACAAACTGTATCTGTTGTAGTAAACACTCCTTCGACATTAACTATAACAGCAACGCCGGCGGCAATTTGTTCAGGGCAGAGCACTATTCTTACAGGTGCCGGCGCCGCTTCATATACATGGGATGCTAATGCGGGCAGCGCTACAACATCAACGGTTTCTGTATCGCCGATAATAAATACAACTTATACTTTAAGCGGGAATACCAGCGGATGTATATCTACCCAGATCATATCTGTAACGGTAAATCCAACACCAACTATTACCGTAAACTCTGCAACTATTTGTAACGGAAGTTCAACCCCCCTTGTAGTAACCGGTGCTTCAACATATACCTGGTCGCCCGTAACAGGAATCAGTTCTCCGAATTCTGCAACGGTAACAGCAAATCCGAATACAACAACTGTGTACACAATTAACGCTACAGACGCAAACGGTTGCACAACTTCAAATACTTCCACGGTTGTTGTTAATCCTACACCAGCGGCTCCGGTTATTAATCCGGATACAATGCGCTATTGCTTATACCAAATCGTTGGTCCGTTAACAGCTACTGCAACGGGCGGAGCAACCATACACTGGTATGATTCGAATATGAATCCGTTGGCGGGAGTACCTACACCTTCAACTACTATTTTAGGGACTACAACATATTATGCAACGCAAACATTGGGAATGTGTGCAAGTGTGGCAAGCCCGGTTGTAGTTATTGTTGTGCCGGGGCCAAATGCATCCTTTACAACAAATCCTGCAACCGGAAATGTTTTACCAGGGCAAACTGTGATCTTTACGCCTGTACAGCAAGCTTCTTACTACAGCTATTCGTGGAATTTTGGTGACGCGGGTTCTTTTGGTAATACCTCAACTTTAGCGGTGCCGGGTCATGCATATGCAACTACGGGAACTTATTGCCCGAAATTGATGATTATATCATCACAAACTGGTTGCAAAGATTCAAGCACACTTTGTATTGATGTGTTGAACGGAGTAAATGTAACTATACCGAATGTGTTCACTCCTAACGGCGATCTGATTAACGATGTGTTCTCTGTTAAAACAGAAGGCATTCGCGATTTAACCTGCGACATATATGACCGTTGGGGATTAAAAATTTCCGGATGGAACGGAACAAGCGGATTCTGGGATGGAACCAGCCAGGGCAACGGTAAACATGTTTCTGACGGAACGTACTACTATATTATTAATACGGTTGACCTGAAGGGTGCCGCAAATACTTATAAAGGGTATTTGCAGTTGCTGAAGTAAAGGGGTAGTTTATAAAATTGTTTAAGCCTCCCCTGAAAAGGGGAGGTTTTTGTTTTCAGAGGTTTTGTATTTTTGCATTATGTTTGGTTTTAACGAATTCCGCGAAGGATTACTGGTTTTAATTTCTACACCGGTTTACGCGGTTGTAATCGGCGCGGAAATATTTTTCAGTAATTACCATAAACATAAAGAATACAGCAAAAGAGGAACCATAGAAAACATTTATCTCATGTTTCTGAATATGGGCCTGGATATTTTAATGCGCGGAGTTTGTTTATATGTGCTGAATTATTTTTTTCAATTCCGCTTTTTTCAATTGGAAAATAAATGGATGTATTGGATAATGTTATTAATTACCCAAGACTTTATGTTTTACCTTTTACACTATGTTGATCATTATGTGCGCTTTTTCTGGGCGGTACATATAACCCATCACTCAAGTGAAGAATTTAATTTAACGGTGGGATTCCGCTCTTCGGTATTTCAACCTCTTTACAGGTTTGCGTATTTTATTCCTCTCTCTTTAATCGGGTTTTACGGTAAGGACATTATGTTTATGTATTCGGCCACGCAGATTTACGGAATTTTAATTCACACTAAATACATAAACAAGCTTGGATTTTTAGAATGGTTTATGTCAACGCCCAGCCATCACCGCGTACACCATGCAAGCAATGCTTTATATCTGGATAAAAATATGGGGATGGTTTTTATTATCTGGGATAAATTATTCGGAACGTTTGTGCCCGAGCAGGAAAATGAAAAAGTGCGTTACGGCTTAACAGAAAATATTTCTTCTCACAATCCCGCAAATGTGGTTTTTCATGAATGGAGAAATATTTTTAAAGACGTAGGCAAGAGCCCGAAATTTAAACATAAGTTCATGTATGTGTTCGGCCCGCCGGGTTGGAGTCATGATGGGAGTAAAAAAACAAGCAGGCAATTAAGGGAGGAGTGGTTGCAAAACCATCAATAGTCATAAAGGATTTTTGCCACAGATTTCACAGATTACGTAGTTTTTTTGAATTAAGATTATTGATTTGCAAATTCAATTTCACAATTAATGCCATTAATTATGTTCTCGAAATAAAAATTGACCCGTGAAATCTGCGTAATTTGTAGCAGCCATTCGGAGGTATTACTCCAAATAAACCGTTTCTTTTCCGCTATGACTGAGGTCAGCAATGATATGTTCCTGCAAGGTTGTTGAAAGGGATAATCCCACAAAATCAGCTTTAACGGGATAGCGCGTGTGACTACGGTCAACTAAAACAACAGTGTGTAATTTTTTTAAAGGTTGGTTTAAAAATAACTGTACTCCGTAAATCAAAGTTTTTCCGCTGTTAAGAACATCATCAACCACTATAACAACTTTGTTCTTATAATCTTTTTCTTCAAAATCAATTTTGGGTTCAGTAGCCAGGGGATTTTTTTTATCTACGGTAATTTTTCCTAATGTAATCTCTTGCCCGGAAATCTTTTTAATAAGCGCGCTTAATTTTTTTGCAACCAGATAGCCGTTGCCCTCAATGCCCGCCAGCATAATTTCTTTTTCATCGAGAGTATGCTCGTAAATTTCGTAAGCAAGGCGGTTAAGCTTTTGTTGTATTTGTTCGGTGTTTAATATTTCTACTTTTTTCATGTGTTTTAAATTCGACCTCACCCCCGGCCCTTCTCCTGTAGGAGGGGGAGTAAAATTATTTCATAAAATTATTTTTCACATCGCTGTACACCGGCCAATTATTGTGATGCCAGTTTTTAATTACGCGGCAGTCTTTCATTAACATTAATCCGGGATTACTGCGAATCATGGTTTTTAGTACAATACCGTCCATGCTGTAAAAATCATACAGCGCATTATGTTTGTGTTTAAATTCATTGATTTTATCAGCGCTTGAAGAGGTAAGTGCGATGAATTTTATTTTTTCTTTCTCGCACAAAGTATAAAAATCATTTATCTGCGCTATCAGCTTCGGGTCTTCTTCGGTTTTAGTTAAATCGTAACAAACCAAATAGAAGTTGAAATTTTTATTTTGCAAAATGGTATCTGTAACTACATTGCCGTCTAAATCACTAATGGTAAAGTCGGTAATTTTTGCTTCATCAACCCCCGGTGTTACAACTACTGAACCTAAAGCGCGCTGGTATTTCCAATGTAAAGTATCCTGCCAGGGATAATTTTTATCGGTGAACTCACTTGTGTCGCCGGTCTGAATATTTTTATAAATAAATCGCGATTCGTATACCGCCGGTTTATAATCAGGCCCGGGCTTCATTCCTTCACAAATGCTGAGCCCGGGGGCGTATGCACGAAAATCAATTACAGGTAAATTGCGATAACAATAAATTGGGAACCAGATTGCAGCGGCAATGGCAATGAATGTGGCGATGTTGTTTAGTGTTGGACTGAATAAAGGATTGATGTGATCTTTACCCGAAAACAATAGCGTAATTAAAATCAGCAAGGCAATATCTTTCCAGAAACTTTCCCAGGGTGTAAGTTTAATCGCGTCGCCAAAACAACCGCAACCGGTAACCTTGCTGTAGCAGGCAGAGTAAAAAGTAAGAAAAGTAAAGAATATAATCTGAGCCAAAAGCAACCATAAAGTAAGCTCTCTTTTAAAACCAATCAATAACATAAAACCAAGAGCCACTTCGCTCACGCAAATGATAATTGCCAACGGAAGTGAAATGTGTGCAAACCACTCGAACATGGAAAGTCCGGTATCCGCTTTAAAAACTTCAAAATATTCTTCAAGCTTATACGAAAAACCAAGTGCGTCATTTGATTTTATAAATCCGGAAAAAATAAATAATCCGCCGACTAAAATGCGGGGGATATGAGTAAGAACCGGAAAACGACTTATGAAACCCGATCCGTTTATTAAAATGAAAAGCGTACCTAAAATAATGGCTTGTGTGGTCTTGCTTAAACAGGAAGGGGTTAACCAGTAAAACAATAAGCCTATGCCCGCCGATGCAATGAATTTAAATGCTTTTCCGCTTAAGAATTTTTTCATAATTTAATCGTTATACAAATTTAACAGCGATTGCTAAGTTAGCAAATACTGAGCCAAAATATACCAAAACCTAATTAATTTGCTAAATCTGCCTTGCCCGAAAGCATTATTTTAGCCACCTTCAAACCCTATATGCGTAAACTGATTTTCCTTGCCGGCTTTTTCTTTTTTGCGCTTGGTGTAAGAACCCAAGATAATTCACAATTTGTAAAACCAATGGTTGGCACAGGCGGACACGGGCATACTTTTCCGGGAGCGGTGGTTCCCTTTGGGATGGTGCAATTGAGTCCCGATACCCGTAATGACGGAAGCTGGGACGGATGCAGCGGATACCATCACGGTGATTCTTTAATTTATGGTTTTTCGCACACCCATTTAAGCGGAACGGGTTGCAGTGATTACGGAGATATTTTGTTAATGCCGATAATGAAAAACCCCACATGGGACAGACAAAATTACCCTGCATATTTTTTTCATAAAAATGAAAAAGTAAGCGCGGGATATTATTCTGTAAAATTTAATGATGACCCGATTACCACAGAATTAACCACAACCGCCAGAGTAGGGTTTCATAAATATACCTTTGGTAAAGGGGGTTCTGCCAGTGTATTTTTGGATTTGACACATCGGGATAAACTACTGGAAGGAGAAATTAAAATCATTGACAATAAAACAATTGAAGTTTTCAGAAGGAGTGAGGCATGGGCCAAAGACCAATACGTTTATGCCCGCATCGAATTTTCGAAACCGTTTACTGCTGATAAAAATACAGAAGGAGAAAAAGCCTTTTTTAATTTTACGGTAAAAAAAGGAGAAAGTATTTTGGTGAAAGTTTCTGTCTCATCCGTTGATTATGAAGGCGCCAAAAAAAATATGGAAGCCGAACTTCCTCATTGGGATTTTGAAAAAGTAAAAAAAGATGCAGCTGCTGCGTGGAACAAAGAGCTGGGCAAGATTGAAGTTAAAACAAAGAGTTTAACCGATAAAGAAAATTTTTATACAGCATTGTATCATTGCATGATTCATCCGAGCCTGAGCAGCGATGTAGATATGCGCTATCGCGGCAACGATTTAAAAATTCACCAGGGCAAACACGATCACTATACTGTTTTCTCCTTGTGGGATACATTCCGTGGATTGCACCCGCTTTTTACCATTATCGAACAAAAACGCACGAATGATTTTATAAATTCTTTCTTAGATATATATAACGAATTCGGCATGATGCCCATGTGGGAATTATCCGGTAACGAAACTTATTGTATGATCGGGTATCATTCGGCTTCGGTAATTGCCGACGCATTGATTAAAGGAATTGGAAATTACGATACAACCGCTGTTTTAAACGCTTTGATAAAAAGCTCCAACATCGGTAAATTCGGCATTAAACAATATGCGCAGAAAGGATATTTAAGCGTGGAAGATGAACCGGAAAGTGTTTCTAAAACATTGGAATATGCTTATGATGATTGGTGCATTGCCCAAATTGCGAAAACATTAAAAAAGCAAAGCGAATACAATTTATACATGAAGCGCTCGCAAAGCTGGGTTAATTTATACGATCCGCAAACCGGCCACATGCGCCCACGTTTTAACGGTGGTTGGTATTCCCCCTTCGATGCTAAAGAAGTAAATAATCATTTTACCGAAGCAAACAGTTGGCAATATTCTTTTTTCGTCCCGCAAAATATCGCCGGATTGATACAGGAAAGCGGAGGAGAAAAAAAGTTTGAAGAAAAACTGGATTTACTTTTTACTACCGATAGTAAAACAAGTGGTCGCGAACAAGCAGATATTACGGGCTTAATAGGCCAGTACGCGCAAGGAAATGAACCCAGTCACCACATGGCGTATTTATACAATTCTGTCAGCGCCCCGCAAAAAACAGAAAAACTCGTAAATAAAATCCTGCACGAACTTTACAAACCAAAACCCGATGGCCTTTGCGGTAATGAAGATTGCGGACAAATGAGCGCATGGTTTATATTGAGCAGTATGGGTTTTTATCCTGTTAGCCCCGGAATACCACAATACGCTATCGGAACGTGTTTGTTTGATACCGTAAAAATTAATTTAGAAAACGGAAAGACATTCACTATAAAAACTCAAAGACAAAACCCGGGAGATTTTTATGTTGGCTCTGTGAGTTTAAGTGATAATCAATTTCAGAAGGAACTTACTTATTTGCATCACGCGGATATAATGAACGGAGGAGTTTTTCAAATGAATCTGGTTTCAGATCCTTCCAAATCTGATTTTGGTAAGAGAAAAAACTTTTTGGGCGCCTTGCAAAAATTCATACCCACACCTGTTATTAATGCGGAAATGATTTTTAAAGATTCAACCACAATAAAAATAACTACTACTAATGTCGCAGATAAAATTTTTTATTCGATAAACAAAGAGCCTTATAAAGTGTTTGAGAAATATTTCTCAATTGCAAATACCACAAATATAAAAGCATTTGTCGTTCGCGGGAAAGATACAAGCGCGTGTTCGGAGGGGACGTTTTACAAAATGAAACATCCCGACTGGAAAGTTTCTTACAATTATAAATATGACAAGCAGTATTCAGGCGGAGGAGATGAAGCCTTAATTGACGGTATTTACGGAGATGAAAACTGGCGTAAAGGATTCTGGCAGGGATTCCAGGGAAAGGATGTGGAAATTACAATTGATATGGGTAAAACCTCTTCTATTGGAAAATTTGTCGTATCCGTATTACAGGATACCCGTGCATGGATTGTGTATCCGCAAAGTGTGGAATTCTTTGTTTCTACTGATGGTAAGAAATTTCAACCGGCGGCTAATGTAAAGAATAACGTTTCGGCCGATAGTCTAGATGCCCGAATACAGGAACTTAGCGTTATTCCGTTACTACCTACGGTTGCCCGTTATGTAAAAATTACACTGAAACAATACGGTAAATTGCCCGACTGGCATCCCGGTAAAGGAGGCAACAGCTTTATTTTTATAGGAGAGATCGACCTGAAATAGTTGTCGAAATTTAACGTTTTGACAGGATGTAAGAAGCTTGTTATTAAAATTCGGCAAACAGGGACTTTCTTCACGTAAAATCCTAGTACTTTTAAGCCAAACTACAACATCCTATGAGGCGTATTCTTTTAGCAGCACTTTTCTTTTTTTCGTTATCCGCATTCTCGCAAAAAATAACTTCTTTTTCTGCGGATACCCTAAAGTTCATTAAAGAGCTTGACGCTTATTTCCAGGAGGGTTCGGCAAATAAAGAAGATGCCGCTAAGTTTATAGATAACTTTAAAAAATTCTGGCAGAGTGCCGCTTTCTCAAAAGGGTATAAAGATTATGTTTATGGCACCTGCAACGCATTGCTTGAGAAAAAATTAAAACCCTATCCTTATTTTCAAAATTATTTATTGGCAGTTGCAAATTTTATAAGCTCAAAACAAAACTACGATAATTTTGAAAGCTGGCAGACGGTTTTAGAAAAAGTATTAAAAAGTAAAAACCCCAAGCCCATTGATAATTTCCTCGATATGAGTGTGAATCTTTTTGAAGACGGCGTTTTTTATAAATCGCCAAGCTTTGAATGGTACACTGCTGACCCGGTTTATAAATTTGATTACGACAGTTTACCGAAATTGGTTTTTCAGGAGTTTATACTTAACGGAAGAAACCCGCGTTTTGATTCTATAGCCATTGAAAATACCAGCGGGACCTACTATCCCACTTCCGGAAAATTTTATGGCAAAGGCGGAAAAGTAAGCTGGAAACGCACCGGCCTTGGCGATGATGTTTACGCAACTATAAAAAAGTATACGATTGATTGTAAAACCGGGGCTTATGTTTCCGACTCTGTATTATTTTATGATCCGCAGTATTTTGATAAACCGCAAAAAGGAAGATTGAACGATAAAATTATTTCGCAGAACGACGGTAAATTAACTTATCCCCGTTTTGACACATATACAAAGCGTTTGGAAATTAAAAGCATAATTAAAGATGTTTATTATGACGGAGGGTTCTCTATGCGCGGTCCGCAGTTTGTTGGCAGTGGTGATGTGAAAAATCCTGCAAAAATCATTATCAAACGGAACAACCAACGGTTTTTAGAGGTCTCGGCACGCAACTTCACCATGAATTCCGAAAAAATTACTTCTGAAAACGCGGCGGTGAAATTTTACCTGGAAAAAGATTCCATGTATCATCCCGGATGTAATTTTAAATACCTGGCTGATCAACGTAAGGTTTCTCTCATTCGCACCGATGAAGGATTACAGAAAACTCCTTTCTCTGATTCGTATCACAAAGTGGATATGTATTTTGAAGAACTTACCTGGAAAATTGATTCACCTAAAATTGATATCGGCTTTCTTGCAGCAAACTTACAGGGACAAGCGTATTTTGAGAGCCAGGATTTTTTCACTATGGATCGCTTCTCCGCAATTAAAGGAGACGGAAACGATGTAAATCCGATTCTAAAAATTAACCAGTTTTACGAATACAACAACAAGCAATTAACGTTCAACGCAGTTGAACTTGCCAAGTATATGAAATGGACCGCCGTTGATTTGCGTCCTGTACTTGTAAAAATTGCCACCTTCGGTGTTGTCAATTACAACGTGGAAACAGACGAAGTAACCATCAAAGAAAAACTATTTAAGTACATTAAAGCTGCCAAAAAACTTACTGATTACGATATTCTTACTTTTCATTCCGTTTTTCCCGGCTCATATAACGCAACGATCAACTTGCTCAACAATAATTTCGACATGCGCATCCGCGGCGTAAAACAAATATTAATAAGTGATACACAAAAAGTGTTTGTATTTCCGGCCCGCCAGGAAGTTGTACTTAAAAAAGGAAGAAGTTTTACCTTCAGTGGTGCTGTAGCCTCAGGTAAATTCGAATTTCACGGAAAGGAATTTGTTTATGATTACGACCAGAATAAAATTAATATGAAGCTGATCGACTCGCTTCGTATTTATGTAAGTGCCCTGCAACCCGAACCCGACGGAAGCGTTCCCTTTAAACGTGTACAAACTGTAATCGAAAGTATTTCCGGAGAGCTGGATGTAGACCATCCCAAAAATCACGCGGGGTATATAAAGATGCCGCAGTATCCTATATTTAAAAGTTTCAAAGAATCTTATGCTTATTACGATAAAAAATCCATTCAGAAAGGAGTTTATAACCGCGATAATTTTTATTTTAAGTTAGATCCCTTTACCATTGATAGTTTGGATAACTTTGAAAACAGTGCCTTGAAATTTAAAGGAGAGTTTTCTTCATCGGGGATCTTTCCTGTGTTCAGGGATACTATTACGCTGCAAAAAGACTACTCGTTGGGCTTCATCCGTAAAACACCTCCGGGGGGATTTAACGCGTACGGCGTAAAGGGAAAATTTGACAATGAAATTCGGTTAAGCAATAAGGGCCTGCGTGGAGGCGGAGATATCACATTCGGCCCTTCGATTACCAAAGGCGATGACTTTATTTTCTTTCCTGATTCCACCAATGGAATTGCAAACACGTTTGATGTAAAAGAGCAGGAAAGCCCGATTGAATTTCCGCAGGCACACGGCGATAAGGTATATATACACTGGACGCCTAAACAGGATTTGTTACAAGCTTACAATACAGACACACCTTTTTCTTCTTACAATAAAAAAGTGGAATTCCGCGGCCGTTATGATTTAACGATAAATGAACTGCGCGGAAGAGGAAAAGCGGATTTTGAAAAAGCGGATTTAATCTCGCGTGATATTTTATTTAAACAACAAAAGTTTTATTCCGATACAGCCGATTTCCATTTGAAAGCAATGGATGACGAAGGGTTTACTTTTGCTACCGACAACGTAAACGCCATTATTGATTTTGTAAATCGCAGCGGGACTTTTGTTACAAACGGCTCGGGTTCGGTGGTGCGTTTCCCGAAGAACGATTATATCAGTTATATGGACCGCTTTAAATGGTTTATGGACCAGGAAAGTATTCAGTTAGGCGATGAGAACAAAAAAATCAATTTAGAACAGGCCGAAACCGAAGATGTGCAGTTAGAAGCACCACAATTTATTTCTGTAAAAAAAGGACAGGATTCGTTGAGCTTTTTTGCTCCCGCGGCAAGATATAACTTACGTAAATATATCATTAATTGTTTGAACGTCCCTTTCATTAATATCGCAGATGCGCGGATTTATCCCGATAGCGGAAAAATCACCATTTACAAAAATGCGGTGATGGATACTTTGAAAAATGCGATTCTCAGAGCGAATACAGTTACCAAATACCACACGGTACGAAATGTAAAAGCGAACGTATTTGGCCGTAAATCATATCTGGCGTCGGGGGATTACACTTATCTGGATGAAAACGACAAACCGTACAATATACGCCTTGCAAAAATTTATCCGGATACCACCGGGCAAACAGTTTCTGAAGGCAGCATTCCCGAGAAAGAGAATTTTAAATTCAACGACTATTTCAGTTTTGCCGGACAGGTTTACCTGAAAGCAAGTAACCAATTTTTGTATTATGTGGGCGGTACGCGTATCGTGCACTCTTGCAGCATCGGAAAGTCTTATTTGAAATTTGAAGGAGAAATTGATCCGAAAGAAATTTTAATACCCATTCCTAAAACCCCGAAAGATATGGCGGGAGTGCCTGTTGCCTGCGGAATTATTTATTCGCCCGACAGTAATATGGTTTACTCCTCTTTCTTATCGCAACGCATAAGTGGAAAAAATGACAAGGATGTTTTGATGGTTGACGGGTTTTTAGGTTACGATAAAGATGAAAAAGAGTATCGTATCTCAAACAAAGAAAAATTGGTAGAAACTTCCCTTCCCGGTAATTACCTAAGCCTTGGAACGGCAAATTGCCAGGTGTACGGAGAAGGTAAACTCGATATTGGTGCGGACTTTGGCCAAATGAAAGTTACTACGGTAGGTAACATACGACAAAATACCATTAACGATTCAACCAAATTTGATTTGATGATGGTGCTTGATTTCTTTTTTGAAAAGAGCGCGATTAAGAAAATGGCCGCCGATTTCGAATTACTTTTCAATACACTTACCCCAACTGATTTCAGTCGTAAAACATTTGAGAAAGGTATAATAGAGATTTTAGGTAAGGAACGGGGCGATAAAGCTTTATCTGAATTAAACCTTTACGGAAATTATAAACGATTCCCTGATGAAATAGAAAAAACAATTTTTATTTCCGATGTGCAAATGATTTACAACCCGAAACTGAAAGCATTTGTTTCTGTCGGAGATATCGGTGTTGCGAATATTTTAAAGAACGAGATCTATCGATACACTCCCGGCTTAATTCAAATTAAGAAGCAAAAGAACGGCGATATAATTGATATTTATTTTGAACTCGATCCCAATACATGGTATTATTTCAGTTATTTCCGCGGAGTGATGAGTGCGGTATCAAGCAACCAGGAGTTTAATAAAATAATCAGCGAGTTGAAATCGAAAGACCGGAAACTGGAAGTAAAAGACGGGCCTTCGTATCAGTTTACGCCCTGCAGTCCTACCAAGAAAGACCAGTTTGTAAAGAAATTACGTGCTGCAATGGGAGCGAAGAGCGACGAAGAATAAATTATATAGCAGAAATAATTTTTTTAAACAAAGCAATTGTTTCATCAATTTCTTGTTCCGTAGTATACTTTCCTAAACTGAAACGAATGGATGAATAAGAATCTTCATCGCTTAAGCCCATAGCTTTGAGTACATGCGAGGGTTGTGCCAATGCAGACGTACACGCAGAGCCCGATGAAACACAAATTTTAGAATTTATTTTTGGAATAAGTGCCGCACTGTTAATTCCCGAAAAGCAAATATTAGCAGTGTTGTATAAACGGTATTTTGTGCTTCCGTTAATGCGTACCATTGGTAAATCAAGTAGCTGGTGTTCGAGTCGCGCACGTAAAGCGGAAATTTTGGTATTGTTCTCCCAAATTTCTTCTTTTGCCATTTCGCAGGCTTTTCCCATGCCAACTATTCCCGGCACATTGAGCGTTCCGGACCGCAAACCTTTTTCATGTCCGCCGCCTTCAATTAAAGCTTGTAAACTTACACGCGGATTTTTTCTTCTCACAAAAAGAGCACCTGCGCCTTTTGGCCCGTAAAATTTATGTGCCGAAAGGCAAAGTAAGTCAATGCCCGTTTCATTTACATCAATCGGAGTTTTCCCGGCAGCTTGTGTTGCATCGCAAAAAACTATTGCGTTATATTCATGAGCAATTTTTGAAATTTCTTTAAGAGGTTGAATCGCTCCTGTTTCGTTATTGGCAAGCATTACGCAAACCAAAAAAGTTTTATCACTAATGGAATTTTTTAATTCATCCAAATCAATAAGCCCTTCCGGGGTAACAGACAAATAAGTTACACGACCCCCCTTTTTTTCTAAAGAAGCGCAAACATCCAGAACGGCTTTGTGTTCGGTGCTAATAGTAATTATGTGGTTGCCCTTGGCCCGGTATTTTTCAAAAGTGCCTTTAATGGCCAGATTGCAACTTTCAGTAGAACCCGAGGTAAAAATTATTTCATCGGTTGTGGCCGATATTAAATCAGCCACTTGTTGCCTTGCTTTATCAACGGCAGCTTCGGCCTGCCAACCCGCCGGGTGTGTTTTACTGGCTGCATTGCCGTAATACCGCGTAAAGTAAGGCAGCATGGCTTCCAGAACACAGGCATCAACCGGTGTTGTTGCGTTATAGTCTAAATAAATAAGTTCATTATTCATCGGCGTCTCAAAATTACAATTAATTTCGTGCAATAAATTTTTCTTGAAAAACCATTTTACCCGGCAACATTTACTCCTTCACTTCATTGTATTTATCTGGGGCTGGAGCCCTATCTTCGGCAAAGCCATCTCTTTACAGGCCTTTCAGTTAGTTTGGTTCCGTATTTTTATCACCCTGACAGTACTTGCCCTGTATTTCGCCTGGAAAAAAACACCTTTAAAGGTTTCAAAAAGAAATCTCGGCATTTTATTGGGGATAGGTTGTATTATTTCTTTTCATTGGTTTTGTTTTTATAATGCCATTAAGGTTTCCAATGTGTCTATTACGTTGGTAGCTTTTTCTACCGGAACACTTTTTACCTCTGTTATTGAGCCCGTATTTTATAAACGTAAATTTTTCGCTTACGAAATGATTTTTGGTTTAATTATCATCGGCGCGATTTATATGATTTTCTCCATTGAAACGGAATATTACCTCGGAATTATTTTCGGGATTCTTGCGGCGTTCACATCTTCCCTGTTTACAGTTTGGAACGGATTACTGGTGCGTAAAATGGAATCACCTGTAATTACATTCTACGAATTGGCCGGTGGATTGACGAGCCTGACTATTTATTTATTTTTTTCAGGAGGGTTTGATGCGGAATTTTTCTCCGTCTCGGGAAAAGATTATTTCTTTCTGAGTATTTTTTGTGTCGTGGGAACAGCTTTTCCTTTTGTGGCGAGCGTAAATCTCCTTAAAAAATTAAGCCCGTATACGGTAACTTTAACAGTTAACCTAGAAACAGTTTACGGAATTATTTTTGCTTTTATACTCTGGCCCGAAACCGAAAAAATGCGCGGTTCTTTTTATATTGGCGCCGGGCTGATTTTATTGGTGATATTTGCCAACGCTTTATTTAAGGCAAAATTCAGCGGGGTAAATAAAAAATAAATTTATTTTTCTTCCAGCCTAACATTAAAAATAAGCTTCAACCCCTTTTTCAGATTTACATTATTATAATGTAAACTGTCAGTTGAAATTTCGGCTGAATACAACATTCCGGAAGGAGGAAGTTTTTCAAGAACTACTAATTTTTTATTTCCGTTACAGTTAAGATTGTTAAGTAATTCAATTCTTTTATCAATCGCCGCGGAATATTTTGATGCAATATTGAATTGTTGATAAACCGTTTTGCCGATAAAAAAAAGCAATAGAAACGAGGAAAAAATAAAAAGAATAGAACTGAATTTTTTTGAAAAATTGAAATGATTTCCAATCACAAACCCGCCTGCACAACAAATTACAGTCAACCCGAAATATAATTGGGTCAGGGCCCGATAAGGTGGCGTGTCAGAAAGAACATAAGATGCGGGAAATACAGTTACTAACCCCAATAAAACAAATAAACAACCGGCGAAGAACAGAACTTTTTTTAAACCTCCCCGTCTTAAAACCTGCCCTCCTGAATTTTTTAAACAGTTACCTAAAAATCCCCACAGAATGGCGAACAAAATAAAAAAGGGAAATACGTAAGGCATATCGTAAAGCGCCATTTTACCAATGGATTTTATTCCCATTAACAGCCCGGTTGAAATTTCCGGATTAGCTAAAGTCTCCATGCGTTTTTCTTTTCCGGGACCAAAAAACATTACCACCGAAGAAATAACGAAATACACAAAAGCAAAAGATATTTTTTTAACGAGATATTTTTTTACCCCCCAATTATTTTTAGAAAATATAAAGCAGTAATAACAGATGAAACCAACGTATGCAGCAAGTACAAGCGGAAGCACACAACTTCCAACAAAAATAAATAGTAAAGCAATAATTACATAATTTAAAATGGAAACGGATTTATTAAGAATGGCACAAATACCCAAAAGTAAAACCACAATGCTGAATAAATATTCTACCGAGCAGGTTATCCAAAACCAGGATTCCCCTTTATTAAACGAAAGAAAGAAAAATGTTGCACAAAATAATACCGTAAAATTTAACAGTGTGAATGTGCTTGTAGTGATATCAAATGAAGAAAAAACAAAAGATACTATTTTGTAAACTGAAAATAAAAGTAAGGAAATTAAAATTAGTGTATACCAAAAGAGACTTCCCGTTGATTGCAAAAATTGTATCAGCGGAAAAGCAAGAAGAAAATTTGTCCAGATAGTCGACCAGTTAAAATACATGTATTTTGCTCCTCCCCACATTCCGTATGTGTCCTTAACATATATCAATCCATAATCGTCAGAAGCAAATTGGTTGTAATACCCGAGTAAAAGGAGAAGGGTTATAAATGCAAAGTTTACCGAGAGTAATAAAACGACGTGTATAGAATTTAATTTTATGGAATAACCGTTATCAGCCATTATTCGTTTTAAAATAAAAACCCGCAACCAAAGCTGCGGGTTGAAAAATAATACTAAATTACTTTTACGATTTAAATAAAGGATATTTACTCATCCAAGTGTTTATTTTCTTTTTCAGTTTGACAAGCTCTTTGGGGTTGTCTTTGTTTTTTAAAGCGGCATCAATCAGCTCAACTACTTTTACACAATCTTTTTCTTTTAATCCGCGACTGGTAATAGCCGGAGTTCCGATACGGATACCCGAAGTAACAAAAGGAGATTTATCATCAAAAGGAACCATGTTTTTATTCACAGTAATATCCGCTTCGCCCAAGGCTTTCTCGGCTTCTTTTCCTGTAAGATTTTTACTGCGCAAATCAATCAGCATGCAATGATTGTCAGTCCCTCCCGAAATAATTTTGTATCCTTTCTCCACAAAAGTTTTTGCCATAGCTTGGGCATTTTTTATAACCTGCACGCAGTAGTGAAGGTACTCATCGGTTAAAGCCTCTCCGTAGCAAATTGCTTTTGCCGCAATAACATGCTCAAGTGGCCCGCCCTGCGTTCCGGGAAAAACAGCTCCGTCTAAAACAGCGCTCATCATTTTTGTTTCACCTTTCAGTGTTTTTTCTCCGAACGGATTCGGAAAATCTTTGCCCATCATAATCATTCCGCCACGAGGTCCGCGTAAAGTTTTATGTGTTGTTGTAGTTATAATGTGACAGTGTGGTAAGGGATCGTTTAAAATTCCTTTTGCAATTAATCCTGACGGGTGAGAAATATCCGCCAATAAAATCGCGCCAACTGAATCGGCAATTTTACGCAAACGCTCATAATCCCAATCGCGGCTGTAAGCAGAAGCGCCGCAAATAATCATTTTTGGTTTTTCGGCGTGGGCGGTTTGTTCAACGATATCGTAATTAATACGCCCGGTACTTTCTTCAACACCATAAAAAGTAGGGCGGTATAATTTTCCACTGAAGTTTACAGGTGAGCCATGTGTTAAGTGACCACCATGACTTAAATTGAATCCCAGAATTGTATCACCTGGTTTTAAACAACCCAACATTACCGCCGCATTAGCCTGTGCGCCCGAATGAGGTTGTACGTTAACCCACTCTGCGCCGAATAATTTCTTCGCACGATCTATTGCAATTTGCTCAACCACGTCAACCACTTCACACCCGCCGTAATAGCGTTTATTCGGAAGCCCTTCTGCATATTTATTGGTTAGTACACTGCCCATGGCTTTCATAACATCATTGCTTACATAATTCTCTGAAGCGATGAGTTCAATACCACGTGTTTGACGTTGGTGTTCTTTTTTAATGAGCGAAAAGATTTCGTTGTCGCGTTTCATATGTGTGTTTGTTTTTTATAAAAATAAGTCAGCGGAATTAAAATCATGCAAGGTACCGGTGATTCCAACAAGCCCGTAAAAATGCGACTGAAGCGATAACCTTGTTCTAAATTTCCAAGTAACCATCCCGTACCAAATGAAATTCCTGCGAGTAAAAGTAAAGAAAGATACAGCATGCCTAACCAAAAAACAGCTTTTTTTTCGGTAAAGAGGAAAAAGATAAATTTTTTTTGAATAAACCAGAAAAGAAATACAAAGCCAAGGGTAATAAACCATTTGGAAATGTAAAGTGTTTTATAGGAAAAGGCAGTAAGAAACCGGAAATTTTCATGAAACAAATGCGTGGCCTCGCCCGGCTGAAAATATTTGTAATAAAGAACGGCGTTCATATTTACAAAAAGTATTTCCCTGAAAAAGCCTGATATGAGCATAGCCAGTATAAACCCGGTTATTTTAAGCTTTCGGCTCATTTTTTTTCAAACTTTTTAAAGAAAAATTAACCCACCACATCCATAAGGCAAAAATAATTCCGTAAACAAAAATAGTAAACGTATAGGTATGGTTAAACTCCAGGTACTCGGGTTTGTAATAATTAATTAAAGTAAGGCCGATTACTCTTAAAAGATTAGCAACGTGAATAATGAGAATTCCCAATGGGATGAACCAAAGTTTTTGTTTAATATTTCCCGGGAAAGCGATAATAAACAAAGTGAAAAAAGCAAAAAGTGTCATCGCGTTGCAGGGAGTTCCAACCCATATCGGATGTCCCCCGTCAATACCTAACAATTGCATGTTATCTTCTTCAACAGCTCTGTAGGTAGTAAAACCAAAGAGGTTTAATAAAAATCGGGCATTAGTAATAATAACACTAATAAGCTTTTCGTCAATTGTGGTTTTGGGTTTAATAAGCAGTTCATACAATAAAAACCACGATACATAAAGCAAGCCGGCATAAATAGTGAAGCGGGTTATTTTATTCTTAAAATCAATAAGGGGCATAAAAAAATCCGTTCCTGCGGAACGGGTACGAAGTTACCTAAGATTTCTTTTGGAAATCATATAGTTTTTTTCCCCCGTAAATAGCAGCAGCTCCAATCAGAAGACTAATCCCACCGTCAATAGGCAAACAAGGAGGGGGCCAGCAGGGAGGACTCATTCCACCACCGGGCGGCGGCGGTGGCGCACCGGCATTTGCCATATAAGAAACAGCAACCAATAAACCGGCAAAAAGAATATGTTTTGTTTGTATTTTCATTTACACCGCTAATATAGTAATAAAACCAATATTCTACTTAATTTTAGGAGAAAATAATGTAAATTCGCCCTTAAAATCAAAGGGTTTGGCTAAGAAGCAGGCAACAGCGGTATTAAAATTCGACGACATTAAAATCATTTGGCGTACCATGGTTCAAAGCTGGTATGTGCCCTTTGTTTTAGTGCCCGTTTTTTATCTTGTAGGCTACTTTGTTTCTTATCGTGAACTTGAAACCTATGAGGTTGTAACTCAACTTCTTCTAAAATCAAACGACCAGTATTACAAAGGCGGGATTATTGATGATAATTCAGATTATTATTCCAGCGTGGCTGCATCTTATGTAGATAATTCCAATGAGGGCCGGGTACTAAAATCATACGACCTTTTAGAGGAAGTAGTAAACAGGCTTAAATCAAAAATCCAAGTATCGTATTATATAGTAGGGCGGGTTCGTACAACCGAGCAATTTACCGGAATGCCTTTTTCAGTCTCTGTAAACAACATGAACCCCTCTTTTTATGAAAGAAAATTCGGGTTGAAGATATTGGATAATAAATCTTTCGAAATCTCTTACAAAGAGGGAGATAAAGAAATAAAAAAACAGGGTGATTTTGACAAAGAACTGATTGATATAAATTATAATATACTTGTTGCAAAAAATGTAGGATTGTTGCAAGAATATACCAATGAAGTAAAAAACCTGCAATACGAGTTTATTCCTCACGCATTAGAAACCTTAGTGCGTGGATTTCAGAATAAATTAAAAATAGGAAACCCGGAATATACCAATGTACTCGCTCTTTCGCTGGAGGACAATCTGGTTGAACGCTCGAAACTTTTTTTAGACACTCTTTCCAAAGTATATATAAACAATACCTTAAAAAGCCGTATTGAATT
>Ga0210400_10000132_pt1 | contig 99115 bp, 90 predicted proteins | sample IncBWH26MmetaG_FD_155456 | JGI IMG/M metagenome (GOLD analysis project Ga0210400, IMG submission 155456) | Forest soil microbial communities from Barre Woods Harvard Forest LTER site, Petersham, Massachusetts, United States - Inc-BW-H-26-M | ecosystem: Environmental > Terrestrial > Soil >... | reverse complement strand
GCCGTCGCCGTCGTGGTGGGGCGGCGGCTGCGGATCGCGGGACGGTGGGCGGCGCCGGAGCAGGCTCGGGAGCTGCGCCGGCGCGCCGTGGCGCTGGTGGCGGCGGTGGTTCTGCTGGCGGCCGCCTTCCTCTCACCGGTGGCGACGCTGGCCGGGCACTACCTGCTGACCGCGCACCTGGTCCAGGTCACCCTGGTCATGGGGTTTGCGCCGCCGCTGGTGCTGCTGGCTCTGCCGCGCGGGGCGCGGCCGCTGCCGCGACCGGTGGGTGCGGTGGCGCGGGTCTTGGTGCATCCGGCGGTGGCCATCGTCTGTGTCAACGGGGTGTTCTTCGGGTGGCACGTGCCGGCGCTGTATTCGGCGTCGCTCGACCATCCGATGCTCTATGCACTGCAGCTGCTGATGCTGTTCGCGGTGTCGCTGCAGTTCTGGTGGGCCATCGTGGAGCCGGCGGGGAGTGGGACGTCGGGGATGGGGTCGCTGATCAAGCTGGGGTACATCCTGCTGGCAACGATTCCGCAGACGTTTGCGGGGCTGCTCTTCGCGCTGGCCAAGCACACGTTCTATGCGCCGTACGTGGCGGCGCCGCGGGTGACCGGGCTGGATGCGCTCGGCGACCAGCAGCTCGCGGGGGCACTGATGGCGGTGTTGAGCAAGCTGGCGCTGTTTGCCGCGTTCAGCGTGATCCTCTGGCGGGTGCTCGACGCGCACGGGCAGGAGGATGAGTACGGCGACGACGGCGGGCACGGTGGGGGTGATGATCAGCCGCTGCCCGTGCCGCCGGGGACGCCGGCGTGGTTGGAGTTGGTGCGGCGGGGGAGGACGGTGCCGGAGCCGCCTGCGCGGAGACGGAGGGGTGGGCAGCCTGCTGGGTCGGAGCCTGCGGCGCCGCGGACCCGGGAGCCGGTGCGGCGTTGAGCGCTGGGCTTGGGGGCGTGAGTCGCGGCGGCTGGCGCTGACGCTCTAAGAGAAAGAATTTGCTGGCGCTGACGCTCTACGGCGCGGGGAGGACGAGGGTCTGGCCCGCGTCGACCTGGGCGGTGGGGAGGTGGTTGGCGGTGATGATCTGGTCGACCCGGGCGCGGACGTCGTCGCCGGGGTAGTGGGCGTTGGCGATGCTCCAGAGCGTCTGGCCGGACTGGACCTGGATGCGCTCGCCGCCGACCGAGGTGCCGCCGTAGACGGCCTGGCCGAGCAGGATCATCAGGAGCACGGCGCAGAGCAGGGCGGCCGCGACGATCAGCGGGTCGCGCCGCAGGGAGCGCCGGGACCGGCGCAGGCCGCGGCGGGTGGGGGCGAGGTCGTAGGCCATCATGGGGTCAGGCTCCAAACGTCCGTTCGTGGACGAGACCGACTCTAGTTCGAACGGCTGTTCGGAGTCAAGTGAGGCCTGGGATAATGCGGCGGTGGGAATCCGCATCCGGGCCGCGTGCGTGGCGGTCGACGGGGAGGGCAGGGTCCTGCTCGTGCAGCACCGCAAGCACGGCCAGGAGTACTGGCTGCTGCCCGGCGGGGGAGTGGAGGCGGGGGAGACCATGGCGCAGGCGGCCCGCCGCGAGCTCTTCGAGGAGACCGGGCTGGAGGGCGAGGTCGGGCGGCCGGTGCTGATCTGCGAGTCGATCGACGGGCACGACGGGCGGCACATCGTGCACGTCGCGTTCGTGGCGACGGTGAGCTCGGGCACGCTGCGGCCGGGGTACGACGGCCGGCTGGTCGATGCGGCGTGGCTGCCCCTGGCGCGGCTCGGCGACCTGGCGCTGTTCCCGGCGATCGGCGGCGATCTGCTCGCCTGCCACGCGGAGGGGTTCGCGGGCCCGCTGCGCTACCTGGGGAACGTCTGGCGGGACCTCCCGGCACCGGACGTGGACTGAGGCAACCGGCGACAGCCCTCAGGACGTGGGCGGGTTGCTGCCCTCGTCGCCCACCGCCTTCAGATACGTGCCCAGCCGCTGGTAGGCGGCGCGCTTGCGCTTGTCGGTGATCTCGGTGTAGACGCGCAGGGTCTCCAGGGTGGCGTGGCCGAGGACCTCCTGGACCAGGCGCACGTCGCCGTCGGTGGCCTCGAGCAGCGTGGTTGCGGCGGTGTGGCGGGCGCCGTGCGGGGTGCGCAGGTCGGCGATCAGCGCGAAGGCGTCGGCGCCCTGGTCGGCGAAGCGGCGGCGAAGGTTCTGCAGCGCCCGGCGGGCGCCGTCCGTGGTCAGGCGGTTGTGGGGGAGGACCCTCCCCCGCGGCATGTCGGCGTGGGCGACGCTGATCCACAGGGCGGGGCTCTGGTCGGGCCCGCGGCGCGACAGGTAGCCGGTGACGGCGGTCCAGGCCGCCTCGGTGAGGTACACGGTGCGGTGCTTGCCGCCCTTGCCGAGGACGCGGAAGCCATCGGGGCGCACATCCGTGCGGTCGAGGGCGCATGCTTCGCTGATGCGACACCCGGTGGCGATCAGGAAGTGAACCAGCGCCCGGTCGCGCAGGTCGCGCAGGGTCTCGGTGGGCAGCGCGGCGAGCAGGCGCGGGACGTTCGAGGTGGGCACCGGGTGTGGGTCGCCGAGCACGTAGCGCGGGACGGCGACCAGCCGGCTCAGCTCGGCGGGCGTCCAGCCCTCGTCATAGGCGTAGCTCAGGAAGCGGCGCAGGGCGACCAGGGCGCGGGCGCGGGTGCGCGGATTGGGCAGGACGTCGGCGAGCTCGATCTGGTACCGGCGCAGGTGGGCGCGGTCGAGGCTCTGGGCGAGCGGGTCTTGCGGGAGGCCGGCCTGCCGGCAGAAGGCGACGAACTTCGCCAGGTCCTGGCGGTAGGCGCGCACCGTGGTCAGTGGCCGGTTGCGCTGGATGCGCAGCATGTCGAGGAACCGCTGGATCTGGTCCGGCAGTGGGTCGCTGGGGCCGGGAATCCGTGTGGCCCACGCCGGGCCCCGCACGGCGTGCGGCGCGGTCGGGCGGCGGGAGACGGAGGCGCGTTGGGCTGGCATCGCCGACGATTCCCGCGCGTTTAGGTGCTGATAATGAAGATTCTCATGATCAAAAGCTTAAACCAGGAGGGTGAGCCTGTCAAGCGCCCCGGCAAACGCCTCCCCTCGCTGCGGTCGCAGTGCGGGAACGGCCCGCTCCGCTCGCGACGGCGGACCGTATAAGGGCTGCATGTCCCTGGTCCCGACCGACCCGGCCGCGCGCCGGGTGCTGGTCGCCGGCTGCGCCGGTCTGCTGCTGACCGTCCCGGTCATCGCCCATGACAGCCTCAACGGCCGCCTGGTGCTCGGCTGGCTGGCCGTGGCCCTCGGCGTCGCCCTCGCCGCCAGAGCCCTCGACCGCCGCGCCACGCCCGGCCGCCACACCGCCCAAGTCGCCGCCGCCGTCTGCGCCGCCCTGGCCGTCTCCGGCATCGCCCTGCTGGCCACCACCCTGGCCTCGGCGCCCACCGGCACCGCGCTGCGCTGCCGCGACGACGTCGCCGCCGCAACCTTCGGCGCCGCCGGCCAGCTCACCGCCGGCCACGACCCCTATGCCTCCTACGACGCCCTCGCCGTGCAGCACGCGGACGGCTGCCCCCACCCAAGCGCCACCGTGCTGCGCCGCGGCGTCTTCGCCGGCGCCACCGCCATGCCCGGCGACGCCCAGGTCGCGGCCGCCGTGCAGGCCGCCACCGCCGACGCGTCGCGCCCGGAGATCGAGCGCGGCCTCAACTACCCGGGCGGCACCGTCCTGCTCGGACTGGCCGGCCCCGGCGCGTTCCCCTGGCTGATGGCCGCCCTGCTCCTCGCCGCCATCACCGTCACCGTGCGCCGCGCCACCACCGACCGCGGCGCCGTCGCCGCCGCCCTGGCCGCCCAGCTCGCCCTGCTCGCCCTCATCCCCGACGGCCACACCGACGCCGCCGTCGTCGCCCTGCTGCTGCTCGCCTGGGCCGGCCCCACCACATGGCTGGGCGGCCTGGCCCTCGGCCTCGCCTGCGGGACCAAGCAGACCGCCTGGTTCCTCGCCCCCGCCCTGGTGGCCACCGCCCACGCGCGCGGCGGCCGCCCCGCCCTGCTCCGGGCCACGATCGCCACCGTCGCCGGGTTCGCCCTGCTCAACCTGCCCTTCGTGGCCATGGGCCCCGGCGCCTACGTCCACGGCGTCATGGGACCGCTGGTCGACGGCCTCTTCCCGCTCGGCGCCGGGCTGGTCGGCCTGGTGACCTCGGGCTTCCTGCCCTACGCCGCCGCCCCGCTGTTCACCGTGCTCATGCTCGTCTGCGTGGCCGCGTCCGCCGTCGCCGCGCTGCGCTGGGACCGCACCCATCCCGGCATCGGCGTGCTGCTCGGCGGCCTGGCGCTGTTCCTCGGCCCGCGCAGCCTGCTCGAGTACATCGCCGGCGCGGGCGCGCTGCTCGTCTGCGTGGTGGCGACGGCCCCGGCGCGGGGCGCGCAGACGGAGGAGCCCTGGCCGGCCGCTAGCCTCGCAGGAAGGACAGCCGCACCGTCCGCCGCGGGTTGTCACGGTTGAGGTCGACGAGCACCACGCTCTGCCACGTCCCCAGCTGCATCCGCCCGTCCTGCACCGGGATGACCACCGACGGCGAGACCAGCGCGGGCAGCAGGTGGTCGGCGCCGTGTCCCGCCGAGCCGTGCGCGTGCGCGTAGCGGTCGTCGCGCGGCAGCAGCCGCTGCAGGGCCTCGACCAGGTCGCTCTCCGACCCGCTGGCCGTCTCCATCAGGGCCAGCCCCGCCGTGGCGTGGGGAACGAAGACGGACAGCAGCCCGTCGCCGCCGGATTCGCGGCAGAGGTCGGCAGCCGCCGAGGTGATGTCGACCACCGAGACGCGCGAGGTGTCGACCTGCAGGTCGCGGGTGATCACAGCGGCGTCGGCGGCGCGCCGGGCGGCAGCGGCGTCGGGCTCGGCGACGGTGAGGCGCCGGGCGAGGCGGGCGGCGGGAAGGAGATGGAGTTGAAGAAGTCGCTGAACTCGCTGATCTGGCCGCTGTCGTCGTAGCCGAAGTCGAGGCGCATGGCGCGCGTCGAGTCGATGGTGAAGCGCACCTCGGCGAGGTGGGACAGCGGCGGCGGTGAATCCGCCCCCGGCGACGCCACCGTGCCGGTGCGCGAGAAGACGCGCAGGTTGGCGGTGACGCCGAAGACCTCGACGGTGTCGGTCGAGGCCAGCGTGTAGCCGCTGCGCCCGGCGGGGCCGAGCTGCTCGATGGTGGCTCCGGTGGTGACCACGATCGCCTGTCCCCCACCCGCGGTGGGACGGAAGACCACCGCCGTGTCGCTCTCGGTGAACGCCCAGCCCTCGAGGTAGAGCGCGTTGAAGCCGCGCGGCGCCGACTGGTACAGCGTGAAGCGGTGCGGGCTGGAGAAGTTGGCGCTGGCGGTGATCCAGCCGGAGGTGGTGTCGCCCTTGACGCGGTACCAGCCGCCGTTGCTGTCGCTGTGGCCGATGACGGTGAGCAGCGTGCCCTGGGCGACGGTGCCCAGCACCTGCGACTGCGACGAGTCGGCGCTGCGCAGGTTGAGGCCAAGTGGGGCCAGAACTGTGCGCACCCCGCTGGTCTGCACGCCGCTGCTGGCGCTGGCGCCCGGCGAGCCGCTGGCCAGGGCACCGCCGTTGGGCAGGTTGGCGGGGTTGGTGGCCACGCCGTTGCGGCTGGTTCCGGGCGTGCCGCAACCCGCCAGCAGCAGCGCACCGATCACCGCGCCCACCGCGACGAACCGACCGCGCATCGTCATCACGCCGCCTCCAGAGCCGTGAGCGTCGCTCCCACCGACGCGGCCAGGGCGTCGAGGTCGTAGCCGCCTTCGAGGACCCATACCGTGCGCCCGCCACAGAGCTCGCCGGCGATCGCCGCCAGTCGCGAGGCCACCTGCGCGTACGTGTCGGTGGAAAGGCGCAGCTCGGCGAGCGGGTCGGCCGCGTGCGCGTCGTAGCCTGCGCTGACCACGATCAGGTCGGGGCGATGGGCAACGAGGGCCGGAACGACGCGCGACTCGAACGCGTGCAGCCAGCGATCGCCGTCGGTGCCGGGCGGCAGCGGCACGTTGACCGTCGTGCCCTCGCCCCTCCCCTCTCCCGTCTCGCGCTGCAACCCGGTCCCCGGGTACAGCGGCCACTGGTGCAGCGAGCAGTACAGCACCGAGGGGTCGTCATAGAACACGTCCTGGGTGCCGTTGCCGTGGTGTACGTCGATGTCGACGACGGCGACTCGTTCGGCGCCGTGCAATCGCTGCGCCGACCGCGCCGCCACGGCCGCATTGTTGAACAGGCAGAAGCCCATCGGCTGCGAGGGCGTGGCGTGATGCCCGGGCGGCCGCACCAGGGCGAAGGCGCTGCGCGACGAGCCCTGCATCACCATCTCGGTGACGCGCATCGCCGCGCCCGCGGCGCGCAGGGCCACGTCGTACGACTTCGCCGTGCAGTAGGTGTCGCCGTCGAGCCAGCCGCCGTCGCCGCGCGCCGCGTGCTCGACGGCGAGGATGTGCTGCTCGGTGTGCACCGCGCGCAGCGCGTCGATGCCGGCCTCCGGCGCCGGCGACATCGGCAGCGCATGCAGCGCGGGGTCGGAGCCGAGCTTGCCGGTGATGGCGCGCAGCCGCGCGGCGCTCTCCGGGTGGCCGGGGAAGTCGTGGAGCAGGAACGTGTCGTCGTAGACGATCGACGCGGCGTTCATCACACCAGGCACTCCGACAGCTCACGCAGGAAGGATTCGACGTCGGTGACCAGCCCCAGCGTCTGCGAGGAGCCGCGGTCGGCGAGCTTGGTGACCACCGCGGGGTTGATGTCGACGCACACCGTCTTGACCGCGGCGGCGAGCAGGTTGCCGGTGGCGATGGCGTGGAGCATGGTCGCGCACATGATGCACAGCTCGACGCCGTGCAGCGCCGCGCGCATCCGCCGCTGCGCCTCGACCATGTCGGTGACCACCTCGGGCAGCGGGCCGTCGTCGCGCACCGAGCCGCCCAGCACCACCTCGATGCCGCGCCGGGTCGCCTCGTACATCACGCCGTCGCGCAGCTCCCCTGACGCGACCGCCGCGGCGATGCCGCCGTGCGAGCGGATGCGGTTGATGGCCCGGATGTGGTGCTCGTGGCCGGCTTCGATGGGCAGCCCGTTGCGCAGGTCGATGCCCAGCGAGGTGCCGAAGAACTGTGACTCGATGTCGTGCGCGGCCAGCGCGTTGCCGGCGAAGAGCACGTCGATCCAGCCGTCGCGGATCAGCCGGGAGAGGTGCACGCCCGCGCCGGTGTGGATGATCGCCGGGCCGCCGACGAAGGCGATCCGTCCGCCCCCGGCGTGGATCGAGCGCATCGTCTCGGCCAGCTCGCGGATGACCAGGTGCTTGGGCTTCTCCGAGGACACCTGCGAGGTCATGAAGCCGAAGATCTCGCGGTTGCGGCTGCGCTCCAGGGGGCGCACCTTGATTCCGTCATGTCCGACCACAACTGCGTCGCCGCCGCGGATCTCGCTGACCGCGACGCAGCAGGCGCGCTCGCCGGAGACGACGATGCCGCAGTCCATCTCGATGTCCTCGACCTCCACCCAGCGCTCGCCGAGGTGCACCTGGGTGGGCTGGTTGCTGGTCGAGTAGAAGGCGTCGGGGAAGACGCCGTCGCGCGGCGCGGGCTCGGTGCGCACCTGCGCGGGGCGGAGCTGCACGGCGCCCTGCTGCTGGCAGGCGGCGATGATCGCGGTGAGCCCGTCGTCGCTGTCGTGGGTGAGCGCGATGCGCGTGTAGGACGGCTCGTCCTGGCTCTGGCCGACGCGGAACTCCTCGACGCGGAAGGAGCCGCCCAGGTCCATGATGGCGTCGAAGATGCGCGGCAGCATCATGCTGTCGATGATGTGGCCGCTCAGCTCGACGGTCGACGTGGGCATTGGCGACGGAGTGTAGGCGCTGGGGCCCGCGGCTGCGCGCCGCTACGCGGTGCTGGGCGTGCGCGCGGCGACGATGCGGCGGTGCAGCTCGGCGGCGGCGGCGCCCGGACCCGCGGCGGCGCCGGCGATGCCGCGACTCACCGAGATCAGCGCGCCGAAGCCCGTGGCGTCGACGCCGGCGCGCAGGGCGTCCTCCAGCGAGCCGCCCTGGGCGCCGACGCCGGGGAGCAGGAAGGGCAGCTCAGGCGCCCGGGCACGCAGCGCCGCGATCGCCGGGGGCGCGGTGGCGCCGACCACCAGCCCCAGCGCCCCACGCCCCCCGTCCCACTGCCCGGCGAGATGGGCGATGTGCTCGTAGACCGCCTCGCCCCCGGCGAGCCGCTGCTCCAGCAGGTCGGCCGCGCCCGGGTTGCTGGTCCGCGCCAGCAGGAACACTCCGCAGCCGCGCTCGGCATACCGCAGCCACGGCTCGACGGTGTCGCCGCCCATCAGCGGGTTGACCGTCACCGCGTCGGCGCCCAGCACGTCGAAGAGCGCCCGCGCGTAGGCCTCGGCGGTGCTGCCGATGTCGCCGCGCTTGGCGTCGAGCAGCAGCACGCGGTCGGACGGCACGCGCTCGCGCACCCGCAGCAGCACGCGCAGCCCGTCGGGACCGAACTGCTCGAAAAAGGCCAGGTTGGGCTTGACGGCGGCGCAGTGGACCAGCGTGGCGTCGAGCACGTCGAGGCAGAAGCGCTCGACCGCCGCCGGGGTGCCCAGCGACGCGTCCGGGTCGAGGCCGACACACAGCAGCGACCCGCTCCGTTCCATCGCGTCGCGGAGCCGGTCGTGGAAGCGCATCGCGCCCGCTACCAGGCCTCGCGCGAGGTGCTGGGCTGGATGGCGCCGCTGTCGGTGCGCGGCGCGTAGGGCGTGGTGATCCGGTCCTGCTCCCTGGCCACCGACCACGGGCAGAGGCGGGCGACGCGACCGTCGAAGATCACCCCGGCGAGGCGGTAGATCGGTGTCATGCGGCCGCAGTGGTCGCAGGCGACGAGGACAGCCATGGCGGTGCTCAGGGTACCCGATGCCTAGTTGGGGGTGGCGGGCCGGCCCAGCGGCAGGGTGAGCGTGAAGGTGCTCCCCTCCCCTTCCCGGGATTCGACGGTGACGTCGCCGCCGTGGGCGCGGGCCAGCTCGCGGCAGAGGTAGAGGCCCAGGCCGGTGCCGGGGATGTGGCTGGTCAGCGGGGTGACGATGCGACCGAAGCGCTGGAACATGCGCGCCTGGGCCTCGGCGGCGATGCCCAGGCCGTGGTCCTGGACGCGCACCTCGGCGTGGCGGTCGTCGGCGTCGACCATGCAGGACACCGCGCCGCCGTCCGGCGAGTATTTGACAGCGTTGTCCAAAAGATTGACGGCGATGCGGCGCAGCCGCTCGGTGTCGCCGCGCACCACCACCGGGCGGCCGGGCAGGTCGACCTCGAGGTGGTGGCGCTCGCTGAGCCCGGTCTGCACCTGGGCCACCGCGTTCTCGACCACCTGGCGCAGGTCGACGTCGTCGCGGACCAGGTCCAGCTTGCCGGTCTCCAGGCGGGCCGTCTCCAGCATGTCGTCGACCAGGGCGCTCATCTCGGCGAGCTTGTCCTCCATGATCGCCAGCGGCCTGCGGAAGGACGGTGGGGGCTTGCCGAGGCTGCCCTCGCGCAGCATCGCCGCGTAGCCGCGGGCCACCGCCAGCGGGCTGCGCAGCTCGTGCGAGGCGAGCAGCAGGAACTCGCGCTTCATGCCCTCCAGCTCGGTGATGTGCTCGGCGCGGCGGCGCAGCTCGTCGCTCTGGCGCCGCTCCAGCGTGACCGCGGAGGCGGCGTCGACCGCCATGCCGGCGAGGTGGGCCATGGCCTGCAGGAAGCGCAGCTCCTCGGTGTCGAACCAGCGCTCCTCGGGGAAGGCGACGCAGAGCAGTCCGTGCGCCTCTCCCCCGCCGCGGACCCGCGAGCTGATCATGGTGGCGACGTCCGCGCGCGCCGCCATCTGCCGGGCCGCGCCGCGGAGCTGGCGGCGCTGGGTGGTGGTCGAGCCGCCGTCGTCGAGGACGCGGATCAGGCCGGGGGCGTCGCGCAGTGCGAAGGACTCCCCCACCAGGGATTGGCCGCCGGTGCGGTTGCGCTCCAGTGCGACGCGCAGGCGGTCGCCGTCGATCACGGCGAGGAAGGTGCGCGGCGCCTCGCTCTCGGGGTCGCCGAAGACCGCGGCGGCGGCGGCGAGGATCTCGCCCAGGCCGAGCACGGGGTCGGTCTCCGGGCCGAGCGATCGCAGCGCGTCGAGCAGCCTGGTGAGCCGGCGGATGCCGCGAGCGCGCCGTTCCATGACGGTGCGGGCCCGGGCACTCCCCGCCAGGGCGACGACCAGCAACCCCACCCCCACGCCGACCACCGCCTGGATGACCCCGGTGACCGGGTGCACCGCGCCCGCGGCCACGACGACGATGCGCAGGGCCGCCGCTGCGGCGGTGATGGCCAGGGCCAGGCCGGGGGCGAGCAGCCAGCCGGCCACCGCCAGCGGGACGACCTGGAGCGCGCCGAAGGTCAGCGACGGGTCGGTGCGCAGGTCGCCGGCGACCAGGGCGCCGAGGGCGGCCAGGCACAGCGCGGCGACGGCCGCGGAGGCCGCCGGACGGCGGCTGAGGCGGCGAGGCCACTGGTCGTCGAGCAGCTGCGTGGGGAAGGACAGGACGGACAACTCACTACTACGGGACGGACTGTCGCATCCCTTTATAGCTGCATTGTCAGCTTGGGCGGCTCCGCCGAGCCTGGGGCGGCCCCTCCCCCGCCCGTCGCGGGCGGCCCGCGCGGGCGCTGTACAATGCGCCCCCGGACCCGTCGGGGAGTAGCTCAGATGGTTAGAGTACTGGTCTGGGGGACCAGGGGTCCGCGGTTCGAGTCCGCGCTCCCCGACGCCTTTCCGCCGTGAGCTGGGAAGCTCAGCGCGTTCCCGCCTTAAAAGACTTGGGGCGCCGAGTTCCTGCCGGTGAAGGCAAAAACTCGACGCCCCAAGAGCCGGTGGTGAGGTTTAGGCCTCGACCTTGACGCCGGTCGCGCGCGGGCCCTTCTGGCTGCGCTCGATCTCGAAGGTCACCTTCTCGCCGCCGCGAAGCCCGTCGAAGTCGCCCGACGTGCCGCTGCGGTGGAAGAAGTACTCCTGGCCGTCGTCACCGGTGATGAAGCCGAAACCGCGCTCGGAAACCAGCTTCTTGATCTGTCCACTCTGCATCAGGTGGATTCTCCTGTCTCCTCGAGTCAGGTTCGAGTCGGGGGCCCGTCGAGGAAGCGAGGTCGGGACACCGCGGCGCCGCACCCAAGTGGAGTGCGTGATCCCCACGGTAGCAGGAGTGGCCGGGATCAGAGCCTGCGCGAGGTGGCGGCGAACATCGAGGGCAGGGGCAGGCCCATCGCCTCCAGCGTGGCCAGCAGCTCGGGACGCACCCCCGCGGGCACCAGCTCCCCCATGATCCTGCCCTCCGCGTCCATGCCCCGGGCCTCGAAACGCACCAGCTCCTGCATGGTGATGGTCTCGCTCTCCATGCGCAGGACCTCGGTCACCGCGGTGACCCGGCGCGAGCCGTCGCGGAGGCGGCTGAGCTGGACGATGATGTCGAGGGCCCCGGCGACCTGCTGGCGGATCGCCCGCAGGGGCAGGTCGACGTCCGCCATCAGCACCAGCGTCTCCAGGCGGCTCAGGGCGTCGCGCGGCGAGTTGGCGTGGATGGTGGTCAGCGAGCCGTCGTGGCCGGTGTTCATGGCCTGGAGCATGTCCAGGGCCTCGCCGCCGCGGCACTCGCCGACCACGATGCGGTCGGGCCGCATGCGCAGCGAGTGGTGCACCAGGTCGCGGATGGTGATGCCGTCGTCGCCGTCGCGAGCGGGGCGCGCCTCCAGGGTGCAGACGTGGCGCTGGTGGAGCTGCAGCTCGGCGGCGTCCTCGATGGTGACGATGCGCTCGGTGCTGGGGATGAACCCGGAGATCACGTTGAGCAGCGTGGTCTTGCCGCTGCCCGTGCCACCGCTGACCACGATGTTGCAGCGCGCCAGCACGGCGGCGTGGAGCAGCTCGGCGGTGGCCTGGTCGAGGCTGCGCCGGGCGATCAGGTCGTCGATGCGCAGCGGGTTGCGGGAGAACTTGCGGATGGTCAGCAGCGGGCCGTTCACCGCCACCGGCGGGATCGACGCGGCGACCCGCGAGCCGTCGAGCAGGCGGGCGTCGCAGATCGGGTTGTGGGCGTCGATGCGGCGGCCCACGGCGCGGGCGATCTCGGTGATCACGTTGAGCAGCTCGTCGGTGTCGGCGAAGCGGACGTCGGTCTCTTCGAGGCGGCCGTTGCGCTCGACGTAGACCAGGCCCGGGCCGTTGACCATGATCTCGGTCAGCGACTCGTCCTCGACCAGGGGGCGGAGCGGTCCCAGGGCGTCGAGATACGCGGGACCGGGTCGGTCGGTGCGGTCGGCGAGCTGAACGATCATGAGCTTGGAGAGACCCCCTGCTGGGACGGCTGCCCCTCAACTCTGGAGGACGGCGCCGCAAGGCAGGTCGCGTCGCGCCATACAGACGGTCACGACAGGTGAAGCCGCCGCCAGCGCGCCGTTACACGCCGCACCGGGGTGGAGGGCGGGCGGCCGGAGGTGGTCTCCCGCCGCCCGCGGTGGTCTGAGCTCAGCGGCTGGTGGTCGCCGTGATGGGCAGGTCGACGAAGACCGACTCCAGCGTCTGGACGTCCACCTGGGTGGCGCCGAAGCGGTCCAGGGCATCCTTGCGGAGCTGCTCCAGGCTGGTCCTGCTGGCCTGCTCGTCGGCGGGCGTGTTCCACACCGTGCTGACCACGCCGCGGCCCTGCTCGCGACCGACGGCGAGGATGGCGGCGCGGAAGCCCTGCTGCTTGCGAATCTGGGGCGTCGCGGTGTCGCGGAAGTACGTCGTGCCCGCGTCGATCTTGGCCGGGTCCAGGGCGAACTGGATGCTGCGCACGAACTTGTTCGGCTCCGGAGTGCCGTTGCGCTCCATGACCATGACCTCGAGGCGCTGCACGTCCTCGATGGTGGCGCCGACCGCGTCGGCCACACCGGCGCGCAGGCCGCTGGCCTGGGTCTCGCTGGCGTCGAGCGCGGCGCGGTCCTGCCAGTAGGTCAGGGCCAGGACGACGCCCTGCTGGCGCTCGACGAGGAGCACCGAGCCGACGTGGCCGGGGAGAGCCTTCAGCTTGGGCGACGTCTCCTGCGTGAAGTTGCTGACCGCGGCGTCGATCCTGCCGGTCGGTACCCGTAGTCGGGATCCACGAACCCACATGGGAGGGACCTCCTGTGCGCACTGATAACGCGGGCGCCACGCTACTCGCATCCCCGCCCGATGCATAGCGAACGGGGGTTTTAGTAGAGCAGCCCGAACTCGCGGAGTTCGTCCTTGGCGCCGCGGCGCATCAGGTCGCCGAGGGCGTCGGCGATCGGCTTGCCGTCGAAGAGCACCGCGCACACCTCGGTGACGATGGGCATCTCGACGCCGTGGCGCAGGGCCAGACCGGCGGCGACGCGCGCGGTGGTGACGCCCTCGGCGACCATGTGGGTGCGTGCCTGGGCCTCGCGCAGCGACAGGCCGCGCCCGATCGCCTCGCCGAGGCGGCGGTTGCGCGACAGCGGCGACATGCAGGTGACCACGCAGTCGCCCAGCCCGGTCAGGCCGGCGAAGGTGAGCGCCCGGGCGCCGGCGTGGACGCCGAGGCGGGCCATCTCGGCGAGGCCCCGGGTGATCAGCGCCGCCTTGCCGTTGTCGCCGGCGCCGACGCCGTCGGCGATGCCCGCGGCGATGGCGACCACGTTCTTGAGCGCGCCGCCGTATTCGACGCCGATCAGGTCGTCGTTGCTGTAGACGCGCAGCTGCGGGCCGGTCAGCGCGTCGCGGACCCGGGCGGCGGTGTCAGGGTCGGCACCGGCCACCACGGTGGCGGCGGGCAGGCCGCGGGCGATCTCGGGCGCGATGTTCGGGCCACTCATGGCCGCTACGCGCGACTCGCTGCCCGGGCCGAGCACCTCGCAGAGCACCTCGCTCATGCGGCGGGATGTGTCGCTCTCGAACCCCTTGGCGGCGCCGACCACCGCGCAGGAGGGGTCGAGGAGTGGCAGGCACTGGTGGGCGACCAGGCGCATGCCGCCGGTGGGCACGGCGATCACCGCGGTGGTGGCGCCGTCGAGCACGGCGGCGAGGTCGCCGCTGACGCGGACCGCGTCGTGCAGCACCAGGTCGGGCAGGTACTGCTGGTTGATTCGGGTGCGCGCCAGCGTGCCGGCGAGCTGGGGATCGCGCGCCCACAGCGACACCTCCTTGCCCGCGACCGCGAAGGCCTGGGACATCGCGGTGCCCCACTGGCCCGCTCCGACCACGGCGATCGGCACCGCCTACCTTTCCTTGTCGCCTTCGCGCCGGCGCGGCAGCAGGCGCAGCGGCGAGCCGTTGAAGGGGAAGACGGCGCGGATGCGGTTCTCCAGGTAGCGGATGTAGGCGAAGTTGATCAGGTCGGGGTCGTTGACGAAGAGCACGATGGTCGGCGAGGGGGTCGCCGCCTGGGTGGCGTAGAAGAGCTTGAGGCGGCGGTTCTTGTGGTACGGCGGCGGGTGCTCGTCCACGGCGCTGCGCAGCAGGGTGTTGAGCGCCGGCGTGGGGATGTGGGTGGCCCGCTGCTGCGACACCATGCGCGCCGCGGGGAGGATGCGCCGCAGGTTCCGGCCATCCTTGGCACTGACCGCCAGCACCGGGACGCCGGGGACGAACTGGAAGGCGGCGGCGATCTTCTTCAGCGTCTCGGGGTCGGCGCGGGTCTCCTGGTCGAGCAGGTCCCACTTGTTGGCCACCACCACCAGCGCCTTGCCGGCGTCGGCCGCATAGCCGGCGATGTGGCGGTCCTGGGCGACGATGCCGTCGTTGACGTCGACCACCAGGATGGCCACCTCGCTGCGTTCCATCGCCTTGAGCGCGCGCAGCAGGCTGTAGTGCTCGACGTCGGTGCTGACCACGCCGCGGCGGCGGATGCCCGCGGTGTCGACCAGCTGCACCGGACCCTCGGCGTCCTCCAGCCAGGTGTCGACGGTGTCGCGCGTCGTCCCCGCCACCGGGGAGACAAGCGCCCGCTCCTCCCCCACCAGCGCGTTGAGCAGCGACGACTTGCCCACGTTGGGCCGCCCGATGATCGAGGCGCGCAGGGTGTGCTCGGGGGCGGGCGGCTCGGCGGTTTCCGAAGCGGGTGGCAGCAACTCGATCAGCCGGTCGAGCAGGTCGCCGGTGTCCTTGCCGGCCAGGGCGCTGATGAACACCGGCTCGCCCAGCCCGAGCCGGTACACCTCGTGCGACCAGTAGGGGTCAACCGCGGAGTCGGCCTTGTTGCCCACCAGCAGCACCGGCTTGCCGCCGCTGCGCAGGATGCGGGCGACGTCCTCGTCCAGCCCGGTGACGCCGTGGCGGACGTCGACCAGCAGGGCGCACACGTCGGCCTCGGCGATGGCCAGGCGGGCCTGCTCCTGGGTGCCGCGGATCAGCGCCGCCTCGTCCGCGGCGGATGCCTGGAGCCCCGGGTCGAGGCCCGCGGTGTCGACCAGGGTGAAGACCCGGCCGCCCCACTCGGCGACGCCGTAGAGCCGGTCGCGGGTCAGGCCGGCCATCTCGTCGACGATCGCCTTGCGCTGCCCGGTGAGCCGGTTGAACAGCGTCGACTTGCCCACGTTGGGCCGGCCGACGATGGCGACGACACCGCTCGGCGCGCCCAGCGCAGCTCCGGAGCGGGGACGGCGTTGCCGCCCACCGGCGCGCTCGCGCCGCACCGCCGCGGTGGCCCGCACTCCCCGCGCGCGTGGCGTGGCCCTGGCCATCAGTCGGGTTCGAGCACGGCGAGCTGCTCGAACTCGCCGCCGAAGCGGAGTCGCCAGAAGCGCGTGTCGGCGACGCCCTCCCTGGTGGTGGAGCAGATCACGTAGACGTAGTCGGCCCAGGCGCGCTCGGTGTCGAAGCGCGAGGGCTCGGCGGGATGGTCGGGGTGGGTGTGCCAGAAGCCGACCACGTCGATGTGGCGCTGCCGGGCCAGGTGCTCGGCGGCGAGGATGTCGCGGGGATCGAGCTCGTAGCGGTCGTGGGCCCGGTCCTGCACCAGGTTCCTGCCGGGGATGGCATCAACGACCAGCGCGTCGGCGCCGTCGTGGGCGAGGCCGCCGAGGAGGATGCCGCAGCCCTCCAGCGGGTAGGAGAGCGCCGCCAGACGGCGCAGCTCGGACAGGGCGGGCAGCGCGCAGCGAACCGACTCCACGGCGGCTCAGCGCGCCTTCGGCTGGTAGAGGCCGCTGGACAGGTAGCGGTCGCCGCCGTCGGCGAAGACGATGACGATGACGCCCTCGCCGGCCCGCCTGCCCACCTCGCGCGCGGCCCACAGCGCCGCGCCGCTGGAGTGCCCGACGAGGATGCCCTCGCTGCGCGCCAGCGCCCGGGCCACCTCGTAGGCGTCCTCGGTGGACGCGCCCATGTTCTCGTCGGCCAGGCCGGGGTCGTAGATGCCGGGAACGATCGAGGTCTCCATGTGCTTGAGGCCTTCGAGACCGTGCCACGGCTCGTCCGGCTGGACGCTGATGCAGCGGATCTCCGGGTTGTATTCCTTGAGCCGCCGGGTGGTGCCCATGAAGGTGCCGCTGGTGCCCAGGCCGGCGATGAAGTGGGTGATCCGCCCCTCGGTCTGCCGCCAGATCTCCGGCCCGGTGCCGTGGTAGTGGGCCTGCCAGTTGGCCGGGTTGTTGTATTGGTCGGGGAAGAAGTAGAGCTCGGGATTCTCGTCGCGCATGCGGCGGGCGACGCGGATGGCGCCGTCGCTGCCCTCCAGCGCGTCGCTGTAGACGATCTCCGCGCCGTAGGCGGTGACCATCTGCTTGCGCTCCTCGCTGACGTTGGTGGGCATCACCAGGCGGACCCGGTAGCCCTTGGCGGCGCCGACCATGGCGTAGGCGATGCCGGTGTTGCCGCTGGTCGAGTCGAGGATGACCCGGTCGGGGGTGAGCGCGCCGCTGCGCTCGGCCTCCTCGATCATGCGCAGCGCGGGCCGGTCCTTGACCGAGCCGCCGGGGTTGAGGAACTCCGCCTTGCCGTAGATCTCCACACCGCCACCCAGCTCGCGTTCGAAGAGGTGGATGCGCAGCAGCGGCGTGTTGCCCACCAGGTCGGTGATGCGCAGATCGCGACCGGCGGCGGGGACCACGCCGAGACCGGCGGCAGATTGCTGACTCACGAGATCAGATTATGCCCGCCGCCCTTCGAGGCCCGTTCACGGTGGCACGGCCGGACGCGTCGTGAACACCGATCGCAGCAATCACTGAACAGGCGCCGTGTTTGTAAACACCGATGTGCTGCAACGTCCAGTCCCTTGTTACGATCAACACGAGGAGTGCGCCAGGCGCGGGCTGGATCACTGCGGTTCAGCGGTCCTTTGTCTGAGGTCATCGATGCGCAGTCCCGACACCGAAGCCGGCATGATCGCCCGCCTTGCCGACTGGCTCGACCTTCCCGTGGGACTGGTTGCCAGCCTCCCCCCTCAGGCGCGCGACGCGATCCGGACGCGCATGGAGACGCAGATCGCCAGCGAGCTCCAGGACGAGCTGGTCGGCCATATGGCCGGCGCGCTCGGCCACTACATGGACGCGGCGCGCACCGACGCGCTCACCGGCCTGCTCAACCGCCGCGGCCTCACCGAGGAGCTGCTGGAGCTGGGCCGGCGCTGGACCCTCGGGGTGATGATGGCGGACGTCGACGGCTTCAAGAAGATCAACGACCGCCACGGCCACACCGTCGGCGACGCCGCGCTGCAGCAGGTCGGCACCCGCCTGCGCCACGCGGTGCGGCAGCGCGACCTGGTGGCCCGCTGGGGCGGCGACGAGTTCCTGGTGGTCTGTCCCGACATCACCGAGGAGGCCATCAGCCCGGTGGCCGAGAAGCTGCTCCACGCGGTGTGCGCGCAGCCCGTGCTGGTTGACGGCACGGTGGTGCAGGTGTCGATCAGCGTGGGCTGGGCGCTGGCCGCCGACGGCCGCGCCGCCGAGCACCTGGTCGAGGTGGCCGACGCCGCGATGTACCGGGCCAAGGCGGCGGGCGGACGGCGCGTCGAGGCGGGCGCGACCGCGGCCTGACCCCCGGGCAGCCGGCCCGTCAGTCGCCGCTGCCCGCGGCGATGCGGAACCCGGTCTGCTTCTTGCCGGCGTCCTCGAGGATGGCGACGATGCTCGCCGGGCGGACGTGGATCGGCCCGTCGTCGGTGGGCAGCTCGACGAAGCCGTCGGTCCCGGCCATCACCGACACCGCCGCGATGGTGTCCTGCACGGTGAGCTTGACGTTGACGTCGCCGCCGTTGGCGAGGCGGAGGGTGGCCATGTGGTGGCTCCTGGTGGTGCCTGGTGCTGCGGTGCGAGGGTGAATCGTACGGCGGCGCGTCAGCCGGTGGCGCGCAGGGCCTGGTCGAAGTCGGCGAGCAGGTCGTCGAGGGACTCGATTCCGGCGCTGACCCGGAGCAGGCCGCCGCCGATGCCCATGCGCTCGCGCTCGGCGGGGCTCAGCGCGCGGTGCGAGGTGCGCGCCGGATGGGACACGGTGGTGGCCACGTCGCCGAGCGAGGGCGCCAGGCGGACCAGGCGCAGGGCGTGGAGCAGCCGGTCGACCGCCGCCTCGCCGCCGCGCAGCTCGACCGCCAGCATGGGGCCGCGGCCGCGGGGCAGGAGCGCGTCCGCCAGCTCCTCGTCGTGAGGGCCGCGCATGCCCGGGTAGTGGACGGCGCCGACCTCGCCCCGGCCGACGAGCCACCCGGCCAGCGCCGTGGCGTTCTGCGTGGCCCGCTCGACGCGCAGGGCGGCGGTGCGCAGGCCGCGGAGGGCCAGCCAGGATTCCCAAGGGCTGGGCACCGCGCCGAGCAGCCGGGAGGTGGGGTCGAGCAGCGTCGCCGCAGGGTGTGCCGCGGCGACCAGGGCGGCGCCGGCGATGACGTCGCTGTGGCCGGCGAGGTGCTTGCTGAGGCTGTGGAAGACCGCGTCGGCGCCGTGGGCGAAGGGCTGGAACAGGAACGGGGTGGCGAAGGTGCTGTCCACCACGCAGGCGGCCCCGGCTGCGTGGGCCGCGCGGACGATCGCCGGGATGTCGGCGACGCCGACCAGCGGATTGGTGATCACCTCGACCACCACCGCGGCGGTGCGCTCGTCGGCCGCGGCGGCGACCAGGGCGCCGTGGTCCTGCTCCGCGGCGGCGGGGTGGGGCAGGTCGACGGTGGCCAGCTCCAGCCCGGCGCGGGCCATCGGTCCGGCGAGCAGGCCCTCGGTGCCGCCGTAGCAGGGGCGGACGACCACCACGCGGCGGCGCTGCGGCGTGGCGACCGAGAGCAGGAGCAGGGCGAGGGCGGCCTGCCCGCTGGCGGTCACCCGGGTGGCGGCGGATGGCGCGCTGCTCCCGCGCGGACGCTCCAGGGCGGCGAGCGCGTCCTCCAGGCGGATGGTCGCCTCGTCGCCGTAGCGGCGGTAGACGCGGCGGTCCCCCTCCATGGCGGCGTCGACGGCGGCCAGGTCGGGGTAGGCGAAGACGCTGGCTGGGACGATCGAGGGCACCAGGGGCACGCCCTCGGGCGGCGGGAAGTCGGGGCTGCCGGCCTGGGCGGCCAGGGTCTCCGGGGAGAGCTCCTCGCTCACCGGGCCGCCGCGCCCGCCCTCTCGCCACGCCCGGCGAGCAGGCGGAAGGCGTCGCGGCCGGCGTAGCGGGCGGCGCTGCCCAGGTCGCGCTCCAGGCGGAGGAGCTGGTTGTACTTGGCCACCCGCTCCGAGCGCGAGGGCGCACCGGTCTTGATCTGGCCGGCGTTGGTGGCCACCGCAAGGTCGGCGATGGTGGTGTCCTCGGTCTCCCCGCTGCGGTGCGAGATGACGCTGGCGTAGCCGCTGCGCGTGGCCAGGGCGATGGCGTCGAGGGTCTCGCTGAGCGTGCCGATCTGGTTCACCTTGACCAGGATGGCGTTGGCCACGCCCTGGTCGATCCCCCGTTGCAGGCGCTCCACGTTGGTGACGAAGAGGTCGTCGCCGACCAGCTGGACGCGGTCGCCGACGCTCTCGGTGAGCAGCCTCCAGCCCTCCCAGTCGTCCTCGGCCATGCCGTCCTCGATGGAGACGATGGGGTAGCGCTCGCACCACGACGCCCAGAGGTCGACCATGCCGGCGGCGTCGAGCGTCCTCCCCTCCCCCTTCAGCTCGTAGCGACCGTCGCGGTAGAGCTCGCTGGTGGCGGGGTCGAGGGCCAGGGCGACGTCGGCGCCGGGCCGGTAGCCCGCCTTCTCGATCGCCTGGAGCAGCACCTCGACCGCCTCCTCGTTGTGGCGCAGCGACGGCGCAAAGCCGCCTTCGTCGCCCTGCCCGGTGTCGAGGCCGCGCTGCTTGAGCACCCCGCGCAAGGCGTGGAAGCACTCGGCACCTGCGCGCAGCGCTTCGGCGAACGTCGGCGCGCCGAGGGGGACGAGCATGAACTCCTGGAAGTCGACGCTGGTCGAGGCGTGCGCGCCGCCGTTGATGACGTTGAGCAGCGGCACCGGGAGCAGGTGCGCGTTGACGCCGCCGAGGTAGCGGTGCAGCGGCATGTCGAGGGCGTTGGCCGCGGCGTGGGCGCAGGCCAGGCTGACCCCGAGGATGGCGTTGGCGCCGAGGTTGCCCTTGTTGGGCGTGCCGTCGAGCTCGCGCAGCCGCTGGTCGACGCCGATCTGGTCGGCGGCGTCCATGCCGATCAGCTCGGGACCGATGCGCTCGGCGACGTTGGCGACCGCGGTGCGCACGCCCTTGCCGCCGTAGCGCGTGGGCTCACCGTCGCGCAGCTCCACCGCCTCGTGCGCGCCGGTGCTCGCCCCGCTGGGGACCAGCGCCCGACCCACCGCGCCGCTGTGCAGCAGCACCTCCACCTCGACGGTGGGATTGCCGCGCGAGTCGAGGATCTCCAGGGCGGTGATCGCCTCGATCTGAGTCATGGGCGTGCATTATGCCCATGAGCGCAGGCGCCTCAGCGCACCAGGCCGGAGCCCCCGGTGTTGACCACCACGGCGCTCAGGCCGCAGACCCACTTGAACTGCTGGGTGCCGTTGCCGCCACCGTTGAGGGTGTAGCTGTTGACCCAGGTCGAGCCGTAGATGGTGTAGCTGCTGTTGCCCTTCGAGCCGCCGTCCGAGTTGGGCAGGTAGACGATGCCCGACAGGGTGGCGCTGCCGAAGTCGGTGCTGCCGGTGAAGCCCGCCCCGTAGACGACGAAGTTGTGCGTGCCCTGCGGGTCGGGCGTGGTGCCGGTGCCGGTGAGGTCGTCGAGGCCGTTGAGGTTGGAGTTGGTGAAGGTCAGCGCCGAGCCGTTGTCGCTGGAGTCGACCACGAAGGCCACCGCGCCGCTGCTGTCCACGGTGCCGGGTGCGGGCGTCGCCGGGGTCAGGTTCTGCAGGTCGTGCAGGTCGATGCCGGTGGTGACGTTCTTGATCACGTAGACGCCGCCGTTGAGCTTGCCGTTGGTCGGGTACCAGCCGTTGTAGGTGCCCGGCTTCCAGTTGCCCGACCCGTCCTGGGCGGACGCCGAGCCGTTGCTGTACGTCGCGCCGGTGGTGGTCGGCGCGATGCCGGCGAACCCGGTCGGCTTGGCGACGTTGGTGTTGAGGGCACCGCCGCCGTTGATGTTGTAGTTGTCGGTGTTGGTGGCGCCCCCCACGTCGACGTGGGTCGCGGTGGCCGGCGAGCAGTTGCTGCCGGTGGCGCCGTCGACCAGGTCGGTGGGCAGCTGCACGGAGTGCGGGCCGTTGTTGGCGCCGAAGTTGCCGTAGGCGTACACCGCGCCGCCGACGTTGCCCGAGGGGTCGCCGGTGACGCCGCCGCCGTTGACCTGCAGGTTGCCGCCGAGGCCGACCATGGCGTAGTTGGCGGGGCTGATCGACGGACCGGTCGGTTGCGCGCGCGCGCCGGTGCCGGCGACCGCGGTGTTGAAGCCGAGCACACCGGCGAGCAGGGTGCGGCGGCTGTGCTGCACGCTGACGTCGAGTCCCTTGCCGGTGTCGCCGATGGTGAACGTGTAGTTGCCCACGGTGTACGTCGCGGCCGGGCACGCCGTCGCGGAGGTGCAGCCCTGGCCGCTCACCGAAGTGATGGCGAAGTTGAGCGACTTGGCCAGGTACTCCATGGCCACCCAGTGCTCGGTTGCGGTGCCTGACGACGAGGACCGCGCGCCGGCCAGCGAGGCGTCGTCGACCACCGCCTGGAGGTCGCGGCGGTCGGCCATGCCGACGCTCTGGTCCAGCGCGATGGCGCCGAAGCCGAACATGGCCAGTCCGGTGAGGGCCATCACCACCAATGCCTGCCCGCGCTGCCTGCGACGTCGCTGATTCACGTCAGTACTCCGCGACCATCGACGTCGAAGCGGTCATGGTGATGCTCGACCCGATGATCCTGTTGATGAAGGGTGTCCAGGGCTGGAAGACGTACTTCACGGTGACCTCGATGAGGAAGCACCGGCCTGTCTTGTATTGCGGTGTGGTCCACTCCTGCTTGCGCGCGCCGAGGTCGCCGGGCGAGGGGTCGTGGCCCAGGACGGTCTTCGCCGTGGTGCAGTCGACGTAGGTGCCCGCGGTGTTGCTCTCCGTCGGTGAGATGCACAGCTCGGCGGTGCCCGCCGCGGGAGTGGGGCAGGTTGCCGCCGTGTAGCCGGCGTTGCCGTTCGCGGTGGTGTTGGCCAGTGTCACCGTGCTCGTCAGGTCGTGCAGCGCGGACTTGACGGTGGCCAGGATGGCCTGGTCGGTCAGGCAGCCCGCGCCGCTTGCGTTCTGCGTGAACACGGTGCCCGAGCACGCGCCGGCGGCGTAGGTGTTGAACGGGTTGTCGGCCGACGCGGCGTTGGCCGACGCCTGGCGCGCGCCCTGGCGCGCCGCCTCGGCGATGCTGGAGTTGGCCTGGATGGAACGGCTGAAGTCGACCATGCCGAAGATGATCACCAGCACGAATGGCAGCACCACGGCGAACTCGACCATGCCGAAGCCGCGCTGCGAGCGCCGTGTGCGACGCAGCAGTGCACGCATCAGTATTCCGCCCGGCCGATGACGTCGGCGCCGATCGTCGGGTGGCCGCCGCCCATCAGGTTGCTGACGAACGGGGTGATCAGGGAGAAGGGATAGGTGATGGTCACCTCGACGGAATCCGACGAGGTGCTGGCCGGGTCGTTGGTCCCGGCCGACGCGGCGGTGGCGTTGGTGGCCGCCTTGCTGCCCGAGCAGTGCCAGGTCACGGTCAGCGTCGCGCCGCTGACCGCCGTGCCCGCGGGCAGCCCGGTGCTGGAGCTCTCCAGCGCGGCGGCGTTGGCGATGGTGAGGATGGTGCTGGTGCCCGCCGCGGGCAGCGTCGTCGACAGCGACGAGGTCGACGTGCCCTTGCCCGTGCACGCGGTGTCACCCGTGGCCTGCTGCGACGACGACACCGCCACCCGCAGCGCCTGGCGCGCCGCGTTGGTGACCGCCTCGCGGTAGTAGAAGGCGCGGCCGCCATCGGCCGTCCCCAGCGTCAGCGTGACGAACAGGGGGAGCACCAGGGCGACCTCGACCAGCGACTGGCCGCGGTGACGCCGGTGACGTGCGCGTCCGCCCCGCGGCGACGATCGGCGCGGGGATGGGGGTTGGAGGGACACGCGCACAGTGTCCCGTGGCCCGGGGCCGGATTTCTGGCGCGCCCGTAACGAACCGGCGTGATCTGGTCAACAGATGCAGCGCAGATGTGCCCGCGGTGGCGAAGCTGTCGCGCCGCTGTGACCGAATGTCCGATGGTTACTCGACCAGCCTGATCACCTCGTTCTCGCTGGCCACGCGGCTGCCGTCCCAGTACACGTCCGGGTTGGTGTGGTTGCCGCTCTGCACGTTCCAGACGTTGACGATCGCCTGGCCCTGGATGAAGACGAAGGCGTTCTGGCCGATGTTGACCGATCCGCCCGGCATGTACACCGTGCCCGCCATGGCCAGGGTGGCGCCGTTGTTGCTGACGTTGACGGTGGCGCCGCTGGCGCCGGCCGGCGAGTAGATGGGGTACTTGCCGTCGTTGAGGCTGCCGTTCGGCGGGTTGTAGGGCGTGATGATGGCGGTGCTGCTATTGCCGCTGAGGCTGATCACCGCCCCCGCGTCGAGGACGAAGGTGACACCGCAGAGGTAGGTCTGGTACCCCGTGGTCGGGCAGTTGCTCGCGGCGGGGTCGGCGGCCACCGCGGTGCCGTCGATGACCACGTCAGTGCCGGCGTTGGGGTTGTGGTGCACGTGGTAGATGCCCTGGGCCAGCGTGTGGTGCACGGTGATCGCCGCCTGCCCGTTGCCGGTGCAGGCGTAGTAGCCGGGCGAGAAGCTGCCACCCGCGGCGATGTTCGGCGCGCACAGCGGGCTGCTCGTCGAGGTGTTGTCGGTCGGTCCCTTGAGCGTCGGCGCGGCGACCGCCGGATCGGAGACGCACGCCTTGGTGTACGTCGTGTCGGTGTAGGTGCTCGACCCCAGCGCCAGGCCCTGCACCGACGCGGGGCAGCCCATCGCCGCCTCCTGGGCGATCTGCCCCGCGCCGGCGGTGGCGCACGAGGTGAGGAACTGCACGACGTCGGGGTCGTGGCCGTTGGGGCTGAGCAGGTACTGCTGCGCCTGGCCGCTCGCCGGGTCGGGCGACGGCAGCGCGTTGGGAAACTGCGGCGCGCCCAGCACCAGGTGGCCGCCGCTGCCGTCGGCGTTCTTCGACACGCAGAAGCCGGCGTGGCCGTTGGCCTGCGGGTTGATGTCGCGATAGGCGTAGGCGTCGCCGATGACGTTCTCGATCTCGTTGCCCGTGCTGACCACGGTGTTGGCCCACAGCGCGAAGCCGAACGCGGTGCCCGGCACCAGGTGGTAGGCGATCGAGTGCGCGCCGGTGGTGCCGGTGGGCACGCCGATGACGCCGGCGAAGCCCGGGTTGCCGGTGGTGCGGCGCAGCGTGATCTCCACGTAGTGCTGGTCGGCGTTGTAGGACGCCTGCCCGTAGGCGTCCGCCGTCCTGGGCGGAGAGTCGATGCTGAAGGTGTACTCGCCGGCGGTGATGTTGTCGGCGTAGCAGACGGTGGCCCCGTTGTTGCAGGCGCCGCCCTGCGCCCACTGCGCTGCGTAGTTGGCGTTGGGGATGGGGAAGCCGAGCTCGGTGTGCAGGACCTTGATGGCGTCGGTGACCGCGAGGATGCGCGAGGCCTGCGCCGTCGCCGCGGACGGGTCGGCAAGGTCCTGCGCCGCCGCCAGCGCGGCCGCGTCGCTGACGTTCTGCAGCGAGCGCCGGTCGTGGGTCTGCAGGGTGAGGTCGACGGCCAGCGCACCCGCGCCGAGGATGAGCACCGCCATCAGGCTGGCCAGCGGGAGCATCTGTCCGCGCTGGCTGCGCCGGCTGTTCCGCATCGCTTCTCTCACGCTGTGCATGGATTGATCCGCACGGTCACGCTGGCGCGCAGGGTCTTGTAGGACGTGCCGCTGTCGGCGAGCAGGCCGCCCAGGAAGGGAACGAAGAGGCCCGCCTGGTACTGCACGGTGACGGTGACGAAGCTGCCCGCGGCCGGCTGCTGCGACGAGCAGTTCGCCGCCGACGGGCCCGTCCCCACCGGCGGCAGGCCGCCGACCGGCGTCGCTGTGGGCGCCGCGGTGGGTGTCGGGGTCGGCGAGGCACTGGGCGTCGCCGTCGGCGCCGGGCTCGGCGTCGGCGTCGGGCAGGTCAGGGTGATCGGATAGCTGCTCTGGTCGGCGTCCCAGCTCGAGCCGTTCTTGGTCAGCACCGCCTGGGTGCTGCCCGTGCACTGGCCGCTGCTGCCCGCCTTGGCGGAGATGGTGATGGTCTGCGACTGCCCGTTCGACGGGCTGGGATTCATGCAGTCGCTGTAGTTGCCGCTGCTGTCGCTGCTGGTGGCGTTGGTCCCGTTCAGCGTGTCGCTGATGGTGGCGACACCGCTGGGGATGCCGCTGACCACGCCGCTGAGCGCGGTGCCGCCGCAGGCGATCTGGCGCACGTCGTCGGGCACGCCCTCGTTCTTCGACACGGGCACGTTGAGGTCGATGCGCACCAGCGAGAAGGTGTGGCCGGAGAGCAGGCCGGCGTTGTTGGCGACCGCCTGGCAGATCGGGTTGGGGTCGTTGGCGGGGTTGGCGCTGCAGGTGTACGTGTTGCCGGTCAGCGCGATGCTGCTCAGCGAGGAGAGGTTGATGCTGGCGATGCGGCCCGCCTCGCGCGCCGCGGTGTCGAGGGTTACGGCGCCGTAGCCGAGGTAGGCGACCTGCAGGGTGCCGAGCAGCAGGATCAGCAGCACCGGCGCGAGCAGGGCCATCTCCACCAGCGACTGCCCGCGCGAGCGGTTGCGGCGGCGCAGGCGCAGGCGGATGCGGCCGGGGCGCGGCGTGGTCAGATCTCGCATGTCGCCTCGGCGGTGGCGGTGATGGTGAACGTCGATCCCGAGCCGTTGTTGCTCAGCCACCGCGAGATCAGCGGCAGGAACAGCGGCTGGTCGTAGCTGGCGTGGATCTCGACCGACTTCTTGTACTGGCACTGCGACATGTGGTCGCCGGAGCCGCCGGTGGGCAGGGTCACCTGCAGGCTGGCCTGGTTGCCGGGGATGGCCTGGAAGCGGTCCTTGACGTAGCGGATCAGGTTGTCGTCCGTGCAGTCCGCGCCGTTGGGCAGCTTGGTGGTCGGCGTCAACGTCTGCTGGTTGGTCTGGCCGCTGCGCGCCGAGCCGCCACACACCGCGGCCGCGCGCGCGCCGTCGCGGACGGCGTTGTGGAGCTGCACGTAGTTCATGGCCACGATGCCGGCGATGATCGTGCCGATCAGCAGCACCAGCGCCAGCGGCGCCAGCAGCGCGAACTCGACGACGGTCACACCGCTCTGGCGGTGGTCGCCGCGGCGACGTGGCCTCCCGGTTCGACCTGCTTCCTTGGCCCGGTCTCCACACCCTGCCCGGATGGAGGTCCGGGTCGCGGAGGCAAAGCCGTTCCAGGACGCTCCGGAGGGGGGAGGAAGCGTCATGGTCCCTGTGGCTTGGCCTGGCAACGACACCAGATCTCGCCGCACAGTTGACCAGCAAACCCGGCCGCGGGACCGCCGGGGGCCGGCCTGCTACGCGGTCGCCACTGCTCCGTGATCGCGGAGGGCGCCGGGCAGCTCGTCCCACAGGCGGGCGATGACGCGCACGCCGGCGGCGTACTGGTCGAGGTCGAAGCGCTCGTTGGGGGCGTGGATCTGGTCGTCGGGCAGGCCGACGCCGACCAGCACGCTGGGCAGGCCCAGAACCGTCTGGAAGGTGGCCACCGGGGGGATGCTGCCGCCACTGCGGATCAGGGCGGGATCGCTGCCGAAGCCGTGGCGCATGGCGCGGCGCGCGGCCTGGACGGCGGGGTGGTCGATGGGCGTGACCACCGGGTGGCCGCCGGGCTCGCTGGTGATCCTCACCCGCACCGTGCCGGGGACGGCGTCGGTGAGTGCCTGCGCCACCAGCCGGGTGATCTCGTCGGGGTCCTGGTCGGGCACGAGGCGGCAGCTGATCTTGGCGCCGGCCCTGGCGGGGATGATGGTTTTCGAGCCGGGGCCCGAATAGCCGCCCCAGATGCCGTTGATCTCCAGGGTGGGGCGCAGCCACATGCGCTCCAGCGGCGACCAGCCCTCCTCCCCCACCGTGGCCGGCGCGCCGCCCGCCTCGCGGAGCAGCGATCGCTCGTCGTAGGGGAGCTGGGCGATCTGCTCGCGCTCCGCCCGGGTGGGTTCGCGGACCTTGTCGTAGAAGCCGGGGATGGTGACCCGCTTGGTGACCGGGTCGTGCAGCGAGGCAAGGATGCGGGCCAGCTCGTCGACGGGGTTGGCCACGGCGCCGCCGAAGAAGCCGGAGTGGAGGTCGAGGCTGGGGCCGGTGACCTCGATCTCCAGGTGGGCCAGGCCGCGCAGGCCGGTGCAGAGGCTGGGCACGCCCTTGGCGAAGATGGGCGTGTCGGAGATGACGGCGACGTCGGCGCGGAGGCGGTCGCGCTGCTCGGCGACGAGCTGGTCGAAGTGCACCGAGCCGATCTCCTCCTCGCCCTCGACGATCAGCTTGAGGTTGAGCGGCAGGGTGCCGCGGGTCTGCACGTGCGCCTCGACGGCCTTGAGGTGCATCCACACCTGGCCCTTGTCGTCCACCGCGCCGCGGGCGTAGAGGGCGCCGTCGCGGATCTGCGGCTCGAAGGGCGGGCTGACCCACTCGTCCAGCGGGTCGACGGGCTGGACGTCGTGGTGGCCGTAGATCAGGGCGGTGGGGAGGCTGGGGTCGACGGTGAGCTCGGCGTAGACGGAGGGGTGGCCGTTGGTGCGGATCAGCTCGGCCTTTTGGAATCCCACGCGCCGGGCGGCGTCGGCGAGGTACTCGGCGCTGGCGACCACGTCGTCCCGGTGGGCGGGGTCGGCGGAGATGCTGGGAATGCGCAGCGCCTCGATCAGCTCGCTGACGAAGCGGGGCTGGTGGGTGCGGCAGTAGGCGGGGAGGTCGGTGGGGACGTCGGGGTCGGGGGTGGGACTCATCGGCGTGCAGTATGCGACGGGGCACAATGAGCCCTCGTGTTCGCTTCCCGGCGCCATGGACGGCGGCCGCGCCGTCCGCGTGGGCAGCGTGGCGGCGGGCTGCCCGCGGGCCTGACGCTGCTGCTGATGCTCGCCGCGGGCTGGCTGTGGGCGTACGTGCCCGTGCCGGCGCTCGCCGTGTCCCTGCCTGCCGCGTCGCATCCTTCCGGGGTGCTGCCGTGGCTGTCGGTGTCGGGGTCGCGCATCGTCGATTCGTCGGGGCGGTCAGTGCTGCTGCGGGGGTTCAACACCTCGGCGCTGCTGGAGCCGGATACGGTGCTGCCCGCGCCCCTGGAGTTGCGCGACATCGAGGAGATGCAGCGGGCGGGATTCACGGTGCTGCGGCTGCCGATCGCGTGGTCGCGTCTCGAGCCGGTGCGCGGGCACGTCGATGGTGCGTACCTGGATTCTGTGGCGCGCTATGTGTCGCTGGCGGAGACGCACGGGATGTACGTCGTGCTCGACATGCACTTTTTGGACTGGGGACCTGCGTTCGGCGGCTCGGGGGCGCCGCGGTGGGCATCGGTTGCGGGCGTGCCGGATCTGCAGTTCTGGCCGTGGGATTCGTGGCGCCGCCACCTCTCCCCCGCCGTCAACGCCGCGTACGTGTACTTCTGGCTGTCGCCCGACTGGCAGCGCGACTTCACCATGGTCTGGCAGGCGGTGGCTTCTCGCTTTCGCTCCGACCCGGGGGTGGCGGGGTACGACATCGTCAACGAGCCGCATCCGATTCCGATCCCGCCGCGGTTGTTCGAGCAGGACTGGATGTGGCCACTCTATGCCAGAACCATTGCGGCGGTCGGTGCCGTGGACCCCAATCACCTGTTCTTCGTCGAGGGCGACCTGCTCGGCGACTTCCCGACGACCATCGTGCCGCTGCATGCGCGCGGTGTCGTCTACTCGCCGCACATCTACACGGGTTCGCTGGTTCCGCCCACTTTTGACGGAAACCGGGAGCCGTTCTTCTCGCATGTCGCCGAGCAGGCGGGCGAGGCGGCACAGGTGCCCGCGCCGATGTGGACCGGCGAGCTCGGCATCGACCATTCGTTGCCGCACGCCTACGGCTACGCGGACGCCGCGCTCGACGCCTATGACGACAACCAGACGGGGTGGGCGTGGTGGCAGTGGCGGGAGAGGACGCCGTGGGGGGTCGCCTCGGCCTCGGGCGCGGTCGATCGCGCGTGGCTGGTGCACCTGGCCCGGCCTTTTGTCGCGGCTGCACCGCCGGGCGTGATCGGGGGGCGCGGCGACGGCGTCCGCGGTGCGCTCTCGATCGCGGTCTCCGCTTCGCACGGACCGCAGGCGGCCGTGGTCTCGTGGCCCTCGTACACGCTTGCCGCGCCCGTCGTCTCCGGGTCGTGCGTGGCCACGTCGTCCTTCGACGCTCCGACCTCGCGCCTGACCCTGCAGCTCACTGCCGGTGCCGGCTGCACGGTGACGCTGCGGGCGGGCTCGTAGCCGCTGGCGGAGAGGGCGGGATTCGAACCCGCGGTGGCTCAACACCACACCGCTTTTCGAGAGCGGCACCTTCAACCACTCGGACACCTCTCCGGCGCGGGAGTATACCGGCGCCACCGCCGCCCGCCGTGGCCCCCGCCGGGGCTCGGTACAATCCCCGGCGGAGCGATCGCCTAGCTGGCCGAGGGCGCCGCACTGGAAATGCGGTAAGCGGGTATACCCCGCTTCGAGGGTTCGAATCCCTCTCGCTCCGCGCTTGTCAGTGCATAAACACTGCTATGCGATAGGCATGCGGGCCATGCACGCCTGACTGAGCGGCCCTCGGCCGTGCCTGTCAAAGGGGCAATACAGTCCACACCCGGGCCGCGCAACGCCGCCACTCCTCTGTCCGCAGGTGTAGGCTCCGCTCGAAATCGCAGGCGGCGAGGCGGGCTGCCGCATCTGACGTGGGGGTCCCGGCATGAAGCTGCAGTCCATCATCGCCGCTGCGGGCATCGCTGGGGGTGGCGCCCTGAGCGTCGCGACCACCCCTGTCGTCGCGGCCGGCCCGCCGGGATTCACCTGCGCGGGTTCGATCGCCGCCCCCGGCTTCATCACCGCGGGGACGTACTCCTCGCTGATCATGCCGGCCGGCACGGTCTGCGGGGTTGTCGGCGACGTCGTGGTGACCCGCCCGGTCGCGATCCAGGATGGCGCGGGCCTCGCCGTGCTCGCGGGAAGCCTGACAATCCACGGCGCAGTCACGGTCGCCACCCAGGGGGTTCTCGCCAGTTTCGACAACGCAACGCCCGTGCGTATCGGAGGGCCCGTGTTGGTGGGCTTGAACGGCGCCTTCATCGTCGGCACCGAGACGCCCTTCGGGCCGCGGGTCAACAGCATTGGCGGTCCGGTGACGGGAAAAGGTGAATCGACGGTGCAGGTCCACAACGCCACCATCGGTGGGCCGGTCCGGCTGACCGGTGGCGGAGGTGACAACCGCATCGTCGACGCGACGGGCGGATTCGGGGCGTTCAACGACCTCGAGGACAACGCCATCTCCGGCCCCGTCTCGATGACCGGCTATCACGGCATCTGGGCCGGCGTGATCCGGAATGTCATTCATGGACCCTTCACGTTCAGCAACAACGTGCAGGCCGTGCCCGACGAGTGGGACATCGGCACCGACACGATCTACGGCCCGGCGACGTGCAACGACAATTCCCCAGTGCCGAACACGGGAGCGTCGGCCGGCGGGCCAAGCGTGGTCTTTGGCCCGATCCGAGGTGATCAGGCCTCGACCTGCACGAGCGCCCTCTAGCGAACGGCATCCACGGGGCGGCCCACGACCCTTGTGGGCTGCCCCGTGTCGATTCGCCGCCTGGCCATCGACAAGGCCGAGATGAGGTGATCAGCTTCCTCAACGGCCTGAACGGCACCCTGGCAACCGTGTTGATCTGTGCCCTCCTGTTCGCAGACGAGGCCGGAGTGCCTCTCCCGCTGGCACCGAACGAGGTTCTGCTGCTCGTCGCGGGTCTGCTGATCGGCACCGGGACGCTCGTCCCGTGGGTGTTCGTACCCCTCGCGCTGCTCGCCATGTCCGCCGGCATGATCATCGGCTTCACATGGGCAGGTGCCGTCGGCATCAGTCGGCTGTCGTCACTCGCAGCACGTATTCATGTCGAATCGGCCTTGAATCGCGCGATGAGCCGGCTGCAATCAGCGGGGTCACTGCGCATCGGTGTCACTCGTCTCATCCCGGGAGTGCGCACTTACGCGACGCTCGTGGCAGGAGCCGCAGGCGTGGGTCGACGCCGCTTTCTCGTCGGTGCCGTCCCGGCCCTGGTGGTGTGGCTCGTCGCCCTCACCGGGGTCGGGGCGCTCATCGGCCTGCCCGCCCAGCGCCTGGTAGGCCAGGTCGACACCTATCTCATCAGCGGCGCCCTCCTGGTCCTCCTCGGTCTGGCCACGTTCCTTGCGGTTCGCCACGTTCCTGCGGTCGAGCGGACTGAAGTCCAGCTCACCGTGGTCCCGGTGGGTTGGCGGGTCGTCTTCGCCCTCGGTGTGGACCTCGGCTTCGTCGCCAGTCTCATCACCGGTATCGACCGGTTCGTGGCGCGCGCGATTCACCCGGGTCAACCGCTCGGCCGTGTCAACGATGTGATCACGGTCACGGCCCTTGTGGTCATCCCGTATGTCGTCGTGTCCCGCCGCGTCGCCGGTGCGACACTCGGAGAGCGTCTCTTCGTCGCGCAGTACCGGGCCGTGCTTCCCCACCCCGCACGCCGGCGGCCGCGCCGGCCTCAGAACGACGCGGAGAAGGACCTTCGTCGATCGCGGTGAGAGCGCCGTCCGTCGCCTGCACAAGGGCCGCGGCGCCAATCGGTACGCGAACGGGCAGACGGTGCCGGTGGCGTGAGCACAAGCTGCGTCCACGCGGGGCGCCGCACAGACGAGCAGCCCCGCAGTTGACGACACGTTCCGTGCACATTCTTCGACGGCCGACACGAGGCGTGCCGCCGGAGGATGTACCGAGCATGAAGTGGCCTCTCACCGCGGGAGTTTCGCTGGACGTGCTCCCGTCGATCCTCTCGCCTCGCGTCGCCGCGCTGCGACGTCGCCGACGGCAGCAGCGACTGAGGACCTGGGCAACGCCGCTGGCGGTGGTGGCCGTTGGCGGGTGGCTCACGCTCGTCGCCATGGCCAGTTTGGGCCATTGACGGCGAAATCTCCCGTCGTTCCTCTATGGCGCCGACAACTCACTGAAAAGAGGGACCAAGGTGTTCCTCATCCTCGCGCTTCTCATCACGGAGGTTCGATCATGGGTCTCGGAGTAGGAATCCTTCTGATCGCGGCCGGCGCGATCCTCGCGTTCGCCGTCCACACCACCAATCCAAGCGGCGTGGACCTCCACACCGTCGGCCTGATTCTGCTCGGGGTGGGTGTGTTCAGCATCGTGCTCTCGATGGTCTTCTGGTCATCGTGGGCAGGCCCCGGCGGACTCAACCGGCGCCGCGCGGTTGCAGATGGAGCAGACGCCACGGGCACGACCATCAACAAGTTCTAGAGCGTCAGCGCCCGGCGTCGCGGCCGCGCACCAGCAGGGGGCGGGGCGCGGAGAGGGCGTCGGGAGCGGCGGGCTCGGCGAGGCCGAAGCCCTGGCCCAGCTCGACGCCGAGGTCGCGCATCTGGGTGGCGGCGAACTCGTTCTCGATGCCCTCGGCGATGACGGCAGCGCCAGTGGAGCGGGAGAAGGCGAGCGCAGCTTGGATGCGGGAGCGGGATGAAGGGCGGGAGGCGGTCATGGTGAGGCGGCGCGCCATCTTGACGAACTCGGGCTGCACGGCGTCGAGCATCGCCTGGGAGGCGAAGGGGTCGCCGACGTCGTTGAGGGCGAAGCGGATGCCCTCGGCGCGGTAGGACGCCAGCACCTCGAGGAGGCGGCGGACCGAGCCGGTGCGCTCGCCCAGCTCGAGCACGGTGCGGGAGGCGGGCCAGCCGGCCCAGCGGAGCAGGAGCTGGAGCTGGTCGACGTCGTGGACGGGGTCGAGCAGGAAGGTCAGGCTGACGTTGAGGAAGAGCGTGGCGTCCGCGGGCAGGTGGCGGGCGCCGTCCAGGGCGGCGCGGCGGCTGGCCCAGTCGAGGTCGCGAATGCGGCCGGAGCGGCGGGCCATGGCGAACACCGGCTCGACGCTGTCGGTGGAGGCGGCTCCACCCGGCCGGAGCAGCGCCTCGTAGCCGGCGACCACGCCATCGAAGAGGCCGACGATGGGCTGGTAGACGGTGGTGACCGGCTCCCCCGCGAGCAGGCGCGCGAGCACCTCCGCGGCCGAGGCGCTGGACCCGGCCTCACCCGGCGAGTCGTCCTCCCCGACCACGCCACCGGCCACCCGGTCGCCGCCCGCGCGCTTGGCGCGATAGAGGCAGCGGTCGGCCCACGACCACACCGCCGCCGGGTCGGCCCCGGCCGGGGCGGCCGCCCAGCCGACGCTGATCCGCGCCGTGCACGAGGGCACCGAGTGCATGGCGACGCGCATCCGCTCGGCGACCTTGGCCGCCTCCTCTCCCTCGGCGCCGGGCACCAGCACGGCGAACTCGTCCCCGCCGAGCCGGGCGAGCACGTCCCAGCCGCGCACGAGCAGCGACAGGGTGATCGCCACCGAGCGCAGCAGGTGGTCGCCGGCCGCATGGCCCTCGTCGTCGTTCACGGCGTTCAGGTTGTCGACATCGATGGCCAGAACCGCGAAGGGCTCGCGGGGAATGGTGCGCAGCACGCGCTCGAACTCGCGGCGGTTCTTCAGCCCGGTGAGCGCGTCGGTGCTGGCCAGCTGCTGCAGGTTGGCGGTGGTCTGCTGGCGGGCGATCTCAGCGTGGCGGCTGGCGCTGGCGTCGCGAATGATGCACAGGAATCCCAGCAGGCGGTTGCCGTCGTCGTCGCGCAGGGGCGTGGTGATGACGCTGGCCCAGATCGTCGAGTGGTCGCGGTGCACCCGCCAGCCCTCGCTCTCGTGGCCACCCGTGCGGGCGACGTCGGTCAGCCAGGCGTCGAGCCCGGCGCGCTCGTCGAGGGCGTGCAGCGCGCCGACGTGGCGGCCGACGATGTCGCCGGCGGGGTAGCCCATGAGCCGCTCGGCGCCGCTGTTCCAGCTCACCACCCGGCCCGCCGGATCGAGCATCACCAGGGCCAGCGTGCTCGCCGACACCAGGGCGCGCATGCGCTCGGTGTCGTCGGCCGAGGCATGCGACCGCCTCCGGGCGTCGCCATGCTCACGCCAGTCGCGAGGCGACGTGCTCATCGGAGCGATAATTGGACCACGGTGCTCTGCCGTCTGCACGGCACCGTACGGTCGGATGTCACGTTTGAATTGACATGTACAGGAAATTCACATCGCGGAGGCTCGCAGATGGGACCAGCCCACCCAAACCCTGACCATGCGGTCAACCGGATCATGGCCGCACTTCCCGACGGCGGCGGCGACGGTCTGCGGCGGCAGATGACCGAGCTCGACCTGCCCATCAAGACCGTCCTCTTCGAACCGGGGCAGCGCATCGACGCCGTGTACTTCCCGCTCGACGGCGTCGTCTCCCTGGTCACCCCGCTGGAGGACGGCGCCATCGTCGAGGTGGCCACGGTCGGCAACGAGGGCATCGTCGGCGTCCCTGTGGTGCTGGGCGGCTCGCTGGCGGTGCGCGCCATCTCGCAGGTGGCCGGTCGCGCGCTGCGCATCGAGACGGCCGCGTTCCTTGCCGAGCTGGACCGTCGCGGTCCGCTGGCGGCGCTGGTGCAGAACTACATCCAGGCGCTCTTCGGACAGATCTCCCAGGCCGCCGCCTGCAACCGGCTCCACTCCAACGAGGAACGGCTCAGCCGCTGGCTGCTGATGAGCCACGACCGCGTCGGCGTCGACCACTTCGCCATCACCCACGAGTTCCTCGGCCAGATGCTCGGCTCGCGGCGCGCCACGGTCACGCTGTCGGCGGGAATCCTGCAGGCGGCGGGCCTGATCCGCTACCAGCGCGGCCACGTCACCATCGTCGACAGGCCCGGTCTCGAAGGCGTGTCGTGCGAGTGCTACGGCGTGATCAAGGAGGAGCTGGACCGGGTGCTCGACCACCCGCCCGAGACGTCCTGAGCGGCGGCGCCACTCTTTGATCGGTACGGGAACGGACCGACACGCACCCGGCCCGCGCCTACCCTTCGCTTCGACCGGCTGTCGGCGCCAGAGACCGGTGCGCGCAGTCGGGAGGACCGGGCATGGCAACCTCCCGCGATCGCAACCCGACTCACCACCCCGACATGGGTCCGCGCCTTGACGCGCTGGCCGCATGGTACAGCGTCCCCGTCGATACCTTCGACGGCTTCACCGAGTCCGCGGTGGACAAGATCCTCGATGAAATTCGCGACACCCCGTCGCGCTGGGCAGGCATTCGCAGAGCGGCGGGGCAGGGCAGCTAGGCGTGGTGCCGGGATGGATCCGGCGCCACGCCGTGCCCTTTCACTGACTGTGCGGTCAGCAGAGCACCACGGTGCTCGGGTCGGGCGCGGTACTGCCGGTGCCCTGCAGGGTCTGAACCATGCTGCCGTAGGCGATCGCCGAGCCGTGCGGGCTCGATGGTGTCACCGGGTTGCCGACGCCGAACCAGTCCTCCCCGTTGGCGGGGTTCTGCTCGGCGGTGAGCCAGGTGTGGGGCACGTAGCCGGTCACGTTGCAGTTGGAGCGCAGCGCCTGGTCGGCGACGGTGGCGAGCATGTCGCCGCGCTGCTGGTCGGTCATGCCGAAGCCGTTGCCGCCGACCGGCCAGCCGTTCTCGTTGAGGTCGAAGGGGATGCCGGCCGTCCAGCCCAGTGAGTCGATGGTGTGGCGCAGCACGGCCAGCTCGCTGAGCACCGCGCCGGCGCCGCGGCCGTCGTAGATGTGGACAGCGATGACATCAACCGCCAGGTCGCTGCGGTGCGCCCTCATGCCGGCCAGGAACTCCTGCACCGTGCACGCCGAGCTCGACGGCGTGGTGATCGGCACCAGGCCGCCCACCATGATCCGGGCTGCGGGGTCGAAGGCGGTGATCGCTGCGCGGGCGGACATGAAGAGGTCGGCGTAGCGCTGGGGGCCGATGTCGACGCCGACGGTGTGCGTCTCGCAGCGCGGATAGTTCCAGAAGCCGGCGTTCTGCTCGTTCCAGATCTCCCAGGTCTTCACCGGGAGGTACGGCAGCGTGGGGTTGGTGCTCCAGAAGCTGCCGCCGGGGCCGTAGCGGTGGGCGAGGGCGGACGCGTAGGCCGACCATGCGGTGTCGTCGCGTGGCGGCGAGAACTCGTCGTTGGTGGCGCTCGCCCAGGTGGTGCCGTAGTCGACGATGGGAGCCCAGTGGATGCCGTGCTGGGCCATCAGGCTGACGGCGAGGTCCAGGGCGTTCCAGTGATAGGTGTGCGCGCCGGTCACCAGGTCGGGGGCGACGGGCTCGACACCCTGCCACTCCGCGTCCATGCGCATCAGGCCGATGCCGAGCGCCCTGACCTCGTCGAGCTGGGCGCTCTTCTGCGCCGGGGTCAGCGGGCCGGCGAAGCCCATCAGGAACTGCGCGTTGACGCCCAGCGAGCCCGGCGGCACGCGCGGGGTGAAGGCGGAGGCGTGCATCGTGGCCGCGAGCGGGGCGGTCAGCGCGGCGGCGATCAGGGCGAGGATGCGCAGGCGACGGCCGTGGTTCACGACCTACTTGACGCGCAGCGCCCGGAAGAATTGACGCAGCACCTCGCCGCACTGCTGCTCCATGACGCCTGAGACGACCACGGGCAGGTGGTTGTTGCGCGGGTTGCGCAGGACGTCGTAGGCGCTGCCGTCGGCGCCCTTCTTGGGGTCGCGGGCGCCGTAGACGCAGCGGTCGATGCGGGCCTGCACCATGGCGCCGGCGCACATCGGACAGGGTTCGAGTGTCACGTAGACGGTGACGCCCGTGAGACGCCAGTTGCCGACGACGCGGGCGGCGCGGCGGAGGACCAGCAGCTCGGCGTGGGCGGTGGAGTCTGCGCTGCGCTCAATGCGATTGCCTGCTGACGCGATGATGCGGCCGTCCAGCAGGGCCACCGCTCCCACGGGCACCTCGCCGCGGAGACCCGCCGATCGCGCCATCTTCAGCGCATGGCGCATCGCGCGGAGGTCGTCTACGGTTGCGAGAGGAGGGATCTTTTTTTTGCGCTGGTCGTGAACGGTTGCGAGAGCAGTGACCTTTGTAGGCTGGTTGTCTACGAGGCGGCCGCGACCGGCAGGACCCGCTTCAGCTCGGGCAGCTCGCGCACGCGCATGGTGTCGTCGACGTAGCGCACCCGCTCGAAGGTGATGCAGTTGACCGGGCAGTGGTCCTCGCAGATGCGGCAGTTGGTGCAGCGGTCGTAGTTGATGAAGATCTCGCCCTCGTAGCCGCCGGCCACGGGGTTGCCGCCCGAGGTCTGGCAGACCACGGTGTCGCCACCCGAGGAGCGCTCGCGGTCCTCGCCGAAGACGACCACGTCGATCGCCTTCTCGGGGCACACGTCGTCGCAGGCGCCGCAGAGCACGCAGACGCTGGCGTCGTAGTGGTGCACCGAGTCGCACTGGAAGCAGCGGATCGCCTGGACGATCGCCTCGCGGTCGGTCCAGGGCAGCTCGCACTCGCTCATGTCGTAGCGCTTGGCGGCTTCGAGGATGGCCGGCTCGGTGCGCGCGAAGTACTCGGACTGGCGATGGTCGTCGGTGCGCTCGACGATGGTCTGCTTGAGGCGGAAGTCGGCGGCGGCCTCGGCGTCCTCGCCCAGGTACTCACGGATCGACCGGGCCACGCGATGCCCCCAGCCCACCGCGTCGACGATGAACGACGGGCCCTGCACGCAGTCGCCGCCGGCGAAGAGCTTGGCGACGCCGGTGTGGCCGCCGCGGTCGGCGGCGATCAGGCCGCGCGGGGTCAGCGGCATCGGGTCGCCGGGCGACTCCATGATCTGGCCGGAGGCGAAGATCACGTAGTCGCAGGGGATGGTGACGCGCGGCGCGTCCTCCTTCTCCTTTACCGAGGCGAAGATCAGCTTGCCGCTGAGCTGGTCGAACTCGAGGTCCTGCAGGGGCTGGAAGCTGACTGCGGTGACGTTGCCGTCGCCGTCGGTGTGGACTTCCTTGACGATGATCCCGGTGGCCATGCGCAGGCCGATCTCGCGCGCCTCGTGCAGCTCGTTGCCGAAAGCGGGCAGCCGGTCCTCGGGCTCGATGGCGCACATCCAGACTTCCTTGGCGCCCAGCTTGATCGAGGACTGGCAGGCGTCGGTGGCGATGGCACCGCCGCCGACGACGACCACGCGCTTGCCCGGCTCGAAGTGCTCGGGGATGCGGTCGTAGCTGATGATGCGCAGGAAGCGCATGGCGTCGATGACCTGCGGCGCGTCACTGCCCGGGACGGGCAGGATGCGGCCCTTCATCATGCCGATGCTGACGAACACCGCGTCGTTCTCGGCGAGCAGGTCGTCGAGCTTGACGTCGCCGTCCTCGGTGCCGATGTTGCTGTTGGTGTGGACCTCGATCCCGGTGTTGAGGATCATGTCCAGCTCCCACTGGAGCTGGGTGTGGTCGAAGCGGAACGGCGGGATCGAGGTGCTGAGCAGGCCGCCCACCTTGGCCTCGCGCTCGTAGAGGTGCACCTCGTAGCCCTGCACGCGCAGGTCGAGCGCGGCGGTGAGACCCGCGGGCCCGGCGCCGACCACGGCGACGCGGCGGCCGTTGGCGGGCGCGATCTTGTAGTCGATCCACAGGCCCTGCTTGAAGGCGAAGTCGGTGGAGAAGCGCTTGATCGAGCGGATGGTGACCGGCTCCTCGCCGGGGTCCCAGCCGCGCTTGCAGTCGGTCTCGCAGGGGTGGTTGCAGAGCCGTCCGAGCATGCTCGGGAACGGGTTGGTCTCGTGGATCACCATCCAGGAGTCGACGTAGCGCCCCTGGGACACGTAGTCGACGTAGGTGGCGATGTCCTGCTTGATCGGGCAGTTGCGCTGGCAGGGCGACACCGGCACGTTGAAGCCGAGGTCCTGGTGGCCGACCAGCATCTTCATCGGCGCCTTGTCCACCACGTTGCGGCCGATCTCGGCCAGAACCTGGGCCTGGGCCACCTCCGCCACCGGGCGCGAGTTGCGCGAGAACAGGCCGCCATCGGGCTCGGTGACGATCACCGCCGTGGCGCCGGTCTCGATCATGCGGCGCGCCGCCAGCTCGACCGACTCGCCGGCGTCGAGCTCGGGGACGGGGCGCATCACGTCGCCGACGCGCACCGTGCGCAGGTCGGAGCCGGAGGCGGGGATGATCGCGTCGAGGCCGACCGTGCCGGTGACCACGCCGCGGTGGACGACGTTGAGCGGCAGCGGGTGCTGGCCGCGCAGCAGGTCGAGGATGTCCGCGAGGCTGTCCTCGGGGTCGCACTCGGCGGCCAGCGGCGCGGCGATCCGATCCAGGTCAGGCATTCGCCAGCGTTCCCCCTGCGAGCTGCCCGGCGAGGTGGGCGGCCACCTCGCGGGCGGTGAGCATTCCCACGGGTCGCTCGTCGTCGTGCATCACCAGCGCCGACTGGCGCTCACGGTGGCGCATCGAGGCGAGCACGTCGAGCAGCCGCTGGTTCTCGTCGACGAGCAGCGGCGGGCTGTGCAGGATGTCGGCGGCGGTCACGCTGGTGACCGAGGGGCGGACCAGGTCGGACCCGGCGACGGCCACGTCACCGTCGACCAGCCGCTCGACGATGTCGCGGGCGACCACGTAGCCGACCGGGCGGCGGTCGATGAGCACGGGCAGCTCGGTGAGGTCGTTGTCCGCCATCAGCTTGGCGATGACGTCGATGGAGGTGCTGGGGAGGCAGAAGACCACCTCCTGGCGCATCACCGAGCGCACCGCCGGGTTGGCGGCGTCGGGGGCGAGACGGTCGGGGTCGAGGGTCTCGATGCTGGTCATGCGCGCTGCTGCGGGCGTGCGTGCGCCGCCGAACACATGGTTGCCACGCGGGGAGTATAGCCGTGGCGCCGAGGGCTCCGACCGGGGTCGGACGGGCCTCTACTCGCCGTTGCGCGAACCGGCCGCCTGCTGCTCGGCGAAGCGGCGCAGCACGTCCTGCCAGGTCTCCTGCTGGGGCGGGGCCTCGACGGCTCCGGCGGCCGCGGCGCTGCGCATGATGCGGGCGCGGGTGCGTTCGATCTCGCGCTCGCGGCGCTTCTCGGCGGTGGTCTTGGCGGCGGTGGCGACACCGTCCAGTTCGGAGGCGATGGCGTTGATGGCCTCGGCGTCGCCGGCGGTGCGCAGCTGGCGCTGCAGGCGGGCGGCGACGTCGGCGGTGAGGTTGTCGCCGGCGTCGCGGATGCGGTCCTGGACGCGGCGGCGGGCGGTGTCGAGCTGGCGGTTGGCCCGGGCGGACTCGGCGGTCTCGCGGCGCTGCTGCTCGTAGAGGGTGCGGCCCTCGTCGACCAGGTCGGGGTACTGCCAGGCGAGGGAGAAGCGGCCGGCGCTGATGCCGGCGGTCAGCTCGTTGATGCGCTGGGAGAAGGAGTCGCGGACCTCGCCTTCGAGGAGGGCGAGGATGTTGCTCAGGGGCGGGCGGGCGCGGGCGAAGTCGCGGCGGACCCAGCCGGGGAGGTGGTGGTGCTCGGGGGAGGGGATGTTGGCGGGGCGGTCGGCGCGGGGGAAGTTGCCGAGGCGTTGGGCGGTGGTGCGGCGTTCTTGGGCGCTGCCCGGCGTGCCGGGGGCGCGGCGGGCGGCGCGCTTCTTGGGGGAGGCTGACGCACTGAGTGCGGCCGCGTCGGAGGCGTCAGGGCTCTCGTCGGCGGGGGCGTCCGCGGCCTCGGAGGGTTCTGCGACGGCTTCCGGCGCGGAGGGTTGGGCGGGAGCCTCGGCCTCGGCGTCGGGAACCTGTGCGTCGCCGGCGGGCTCAGCCGCGGGGCTCCCGGGGGGAGCCGGCGACTCGACCACCTGCCCCTCGGGGGCGGCGGATTCGATGGGCACGGTCGGTGCGTCTGGGGTGTCTGTGATGGTCAATGCGTGGAGAGAGGGTGGGTGGTGGAAGGCCCACCGGGTGTCCCACCTTGGCGCCGGGATCGCTGGGCTCGGGCTCAATCGTAGCGGACGGGCGGCCCCGCCTGGCGTGCGCCGTGCCGTCGCGAGGCAAGCCTACACTTCCCGTCGCAGGCTTCCGGTTACGAGATCGCACCACACCGATGACCCAACCCGTCCCCGAAGCGCACCCGCAGGACGGCGCTGACTCACGAATCGAGGTGCAGCTCTCCCCCGCGGAGCTGCGCACCATCGAGGAAGCCGCGCGCGCCTGGAAGGAGGTCCCCCCCGCCGCCCCCGCGGCCGGCGGCGTCGACCCCGACCTCGACCTCACCGAGGAGCGCGGCAGCCGTCCCGGTGAGCGCTACGTGCGCATCGTCCGGCCCAAGCGGCAGGGCTTCGAGCGCGTCGCGCCCGGCTGGCTGCAGGCGACGCCGCGGATCAGCGAGCCGCGCACCGGGATGGCGCGGCGCATGGCCAGGCTGCGCCGCAGCCTGCTCGGCAACCCGCTGGAGACGCGCAACTTCGCCCACCAGCGGCTGAGCAAGCTGATGGCCCTGGCCATCCTCTCCTCCGACGCGCTCAGCTCGGTGGCCTACGGACCCGAGGCCATCCTGGCCATCCTCGCCGTGGCCGGCGGCGTCGCCTACGGGGCCTTCCTGCCCATCGTCGGCGCCATCGTCTTCCTGCTGGTGGCGCTGGTGCTCAGCTACCGCCAGGTGATCAAGGAGTACCCCAACTCGGGCGGCTCCTACGTGGTGGCGCGCGAGAACATCGGGCCGATGGCGGGGCTGATCGCCGGCGCCGCGCTGATCACCGACTACATCCTCACCGTGGCCGTGTCGGTGACCAGCGGTGTGTCGCAGATCGCCAGCGCGGCACAGGGAATCCAGCCGTACATCATGGAGATCAGCGTCGCCTTCATCCTGCTGATCATGCTGGTCAACCTGCGCGGCGTGCGCGAGTCGGCGACGGCGTTCGCGTGGCCGACCTACGTGTTCGTCTTCTCGATCCTCACCGTGGTCGGCACCATCTTCGTTCGCCTGGCCACGGGCAGCCTGCACACCGGCACACCGCACTTCGACCCGCTGCGCACCGACGTCAACGCCTTCGGCATCGTGCTCGCCCTCAAGGCGTTCTCCAACGGCTGCTCCTCGCTGACCGGCATCGAGGCGCTGAGCAACAGCGTCAACGCGTTCCGGCCGCCGGAGGCGAAGAACGCGCGCGCCACGCTGGCGACCATGGGCATCCTGCTCGGCGCCATGCTCATCGGCATCGGTGTGGCCACCAAGCTGATGGGCTTCACCGTCAAGGAGAACGAGAGCCTGATCTCGCAGATCGCCCACGCCGGGTTCGGCAGCACGCCCGCCTACTACGTGGTCATCGGCTCGACGTTCGGGGTGCTGATCCTCGCCGCCAACACCGCCTTCACCGGCTTCCCGCGCCTCTTCTACTTCATGGCCAGCGACAACTACGCGCCGCACCAGTTCAAGCGACTCGGCGACCGGCTCGCCTACAGCAACGGCATCGTGGTGCTGGCGGCGCTGGCCATCGTGCTGGTGGTCGCCTTCAACGGCAACACGCTGCGGCTGATCCCGCTGTACACCGTCGGCGTGTTCATCGCCTTCACCCTGGCCCAGGCGGGGATGGTGCGGCGATGGCGACGCACCCGCCACCCCGGCTGGCGCTGGGGGCTGACCGTCAACGGCGTCGGCATGGTGATGACCGCCGCCGTCTTCATCATCACCGCCGCCGACAAGTTCAGGGACGGGGCCTGGATCGTGGTCATCGTCATCCCGCTGCTGGTGCTGCTGCTGCAGTCGGTGCACAAGCACTACACCGACATCTCCGAGCGCGCCGCGGTGGAGACGCCGACCACGCCGACCAAGGTCAAGCCGATCGTGATCGTGCCCGTCGCCGACCTCAACCCGGTGGCGCTGCAGAGCCTGGCCCTGGCGCGCAGCATCAGCGACAACGTGATCGCCGTGCACATCGGCGACGACGAGCAGCAGATCGCCCGCCTGCGCGCCAAGTGGGAGAGGTGGGGCAACAAGGTGCCGCTGGAGATCATCGAGTCGCCGTACCGCTCGCTGGTGCGCCCCCTGCTCGCCTACATCGACGCCATCGACAAGCAGCGGCGCGACGACACCCTGATCGTGATGCTGCCCGAGATGGTGGCCACGCGCTGGTGGCACCAGCTGCTCCACAACCAGACCGCGCTGCGACTCAAGGCGGCGCTGCTGTTCCGCCCCGGCACGGTGGTGATCAACGTGCCCTATCACCTGCAGCGCGTGCCGCGGGTGCGCCGCAAGCTGCGCGTCCGCGACAGCGGGAACGACGACATCTGAGCGAGACGCCCAAGTCCGAGTCCCTGGCGCACACGGTGGCGCGCAAGTCACCGCATCACCGTGTCTCGGCGCGCACCCGGCGGCGCATCTTCGGGGTGGTGCGTGCCCTGCTCGGCGTGGCGGTGCTGGTCTACATCCTCAGCCTGGTCCACGTCGAGGCCTTCCGGCCGCTGGGCCGGCCGCGCAACATCCTCTGGCTGTTCATGGCCCTTGCCTGCCTGGGCGCCAACGTGTACGTGGCGGCCTGGCGCTGGCAGATGCTGCTGCGCATCCTCGGTGTGCGCGAGCGCATCGCCCCCCTGCTGCGCTCCATCTACGTCGGCGCCTTCTACAACCTGGTGCTGCCCGGACAGCTCGGCGGCCAGGCGATCAAGGTGATGCTGCTGGGCCGCCGCTCGCCGGCGATGACCGCGATCGTCGCCTCGGTGGCCATCGACCAGATCATCGTGGTGGTGGCCCTCTTCGGCCTCGCCCTGGTCAGCGCCGCCTTCGCCCCTCCCCTCGCCTATCGCAGCGGCTGGCTGATCGGCTTCGGCATGACCTTCCTCGCCTCGCTGGTGCTGCTGATCTTCTCGGTGACGCCACGAGCGCAGCGGCGCCTGCTGCGGCGGATGCGGCGCTCGCGCTTCATGCCCGACGGGCTGCGCCACCAGACGGCGCGGACCTGGCTGCAGCTCTCCTCCTACGGTCGCCATCCGGTGATGCTGGTGCTCGCGGTGCTGCAGGCGGTGCTCTTCCTGCTCACCCTGTCGGGGATGGCCTTCGGGCTGGCCGCGGCGGTGGACATCGAGCTCGACTTCCTGACCATCGTGTTCGTGCTCTGCCTGGCGCTGATCGCCGGCGTAGCGCCGTTCACCCTCGCCGGGTTGGGCACTCGCGAGGCGACCTTCACAGGCGTCTTCCACCTCTTCGGCGTGCCCACGGCCACCGGGGCCACCTTCGCGCTGCTCTGGCTGCTGCTCAACTCGCTGGCCGACGCCTTCGGGGGCGTGATGCAGCTCTGGCACCCTCGCCAGACGGGCACCCTGGAGCGCCCCCGCCCGCCGCATCGCTACCCGGACGACGCGGCCGAATAGGCCCGGGTCGGCCGCCCCGACTGTCAGCACCGTAAACTCTGCCGATCCATTCACCGCGGAGCGCCCGCTCCGCCTTCTCAGGCGTGCGTCCCTTCATGCTCGATTCCATTCCGTCCGGCGCTCAGAGCGTCCCCGACACCATTCGCCGGCTGGGCGGCGGCGGCCCGCGCCGGATCGCCGAGTCCGCCGGGGTGGTCATCACCCACGGCCGGGGCTCGCGCCTCTTCGACGCCGAGGGCCGCGGCTACGTCGACTTCGCCACCGCCATGGGCGTGGCCGGCTTCGGGCACGCCCATCCCCGCTGGGTGAGCGCCATCGCCGAGCAGGCGGGGCTGCTCGCGGCCACCGTTCTGCACACCCCGATGCAGGCCGAGTACCTGGCCGGGCTGGCCGAGATCGTCCCCGCCGGCCTGGAGCGCGTCGCCCTCTACAGCGGCGGCACCGAGGCGGTCGAGGTGGCCCTGCGGCTGGCCCAGTCGGCCACCGGCAGGACCAACGTCGTCTCCTTCACCGCCGGGTTCCACGGCAAGACCGCGGGCACCCGCTTCACCGGGCAGCGCTACGCCGGCGAGCGGGCGGCGCTGGGCATCGGCTGGGTCCACGACGTGCCCTACCCGCTCTGCACCGAGCACGACGCGCTCACCTACGGCGACTGCCAGGGCGACGGCGCGGCCGCCCTCGACGAGCTCGACCGCTACGCGGCCACCCTCGACGGCGGTGTGGCGGCGGTGATCGTGGAGCCGATCCTGGGCACCGCGGGCAACCGTCCCCCCGAGCGGCGCTTCCTCTCCAAGCTGCGCGACCTCTGCACCCGGCGCGGCTGGCTGCTCATCCTCGACGAGAACATCACCGGTTTCGGCCGCCTCGGCGCTCACTTCGCCGCCGACTGGTTCTCGGTCAAGCCCGACATCCTGGTCATGGGCAAGGCGATGGGCGGCGGCTTCCCGCTCAGCGGCGTGGCCGCGCCGTCGTCGCTGTGGGACAACAGCCTCTACGCGGAGATGTCGGCGACCTCGTCGTCGTACGGCGCCAACCCGGTGGCCTGCGCGGCGGGCGCGGCAGTGCTCGACATCCTCCGCGAGGACGGCTTCCTCGACAACGTGCGCAGCGTCGGTCGCGTGCTCGCCGAGGGCATCCGCGACATCGAGGACCGCTCGCCCTACGTCGCCCGCTCGCGTGGCGTCGGCCTGATGCTCGGCTTCGACTTCGTCGACCCGGCCAGCGGCGACGCGGCCGGTCCCGAGCTCTGCAAGCGTCTCTTCCTCGACACCCTGCACCGTGGCCTGCTGATCGTCGGCGACGTGCCCGGCGTCCGCCTCAACCCGCCGATGACGCTGTCGGTGGACGAGGCCGAGCAGGCCCTGGACGCCCTCGCGGGAGCGGTATGCCGCTGACCATCGGGCTCTGCGGGCTCGGCTCGGCGGCCACCCGGGCCCACCTGCCCGCCCTGTCGCGGGCCGAGGAGACGGGCGCCGCCACCGTGGTCGGCGTCTGCGACCCCGACCCCTCACGGCGCGACCTCGTCCTGCGCCAGTCGGGCCAGGCGCGCGGCTTCGCCGACGTGGTCTCGCTGCTCGACGGTGCCCGCCCCGACCTGCTGGTGATCGCCTCTCCCCCGTCGGCGCACCTGCCCGCCATCACCGCGGCGGTGCAGCGCGGCGTGGACGTGCTCTGCGAAAAGCCGCTCGGCCTGTCTGATCCCGACGTCGCGCTGCTCGAACAGCTCGTCGCCGCCCACCCCGAGCGGCTGATCGCCCCGGTGCACCAGTACCGGCTGGCCCCGCCGTGGCGGGTGTTCGCCCGGGCCCTGACCGTCGCCACCGCGCGCGACTGCGCCTTCCGGCTCGACGCCGAGGTGGAGCGCCCCGGCACCGACCCGCTGAGCGCGGGCGGCTGGCGCGCCGACCCCGCCCACGAGGGCGGCATCCTCGGCGACCACGCCGTGCACTACCTGGCGCTGTTCTGGATGACCGGCCTGTCCGCGCGGGTGACCGCCGCCGAGCGCAGCGGCGAGGGCGGCAGCGAGACGGCCAGGGTCGAGCTGCGCCTGGGGCGCGGCCAGGCCACGGTCACCGTGTCCTACGCCGGCCACGCCCGGCGCAACCGCATCGCTCTCGACGTCCCCTCGGCCGGCTTCCACCTCGACTGGCACGACGAGTCGCTGACGGTCACCCGCCGCGGCGGGCCGGGCTCGGTGCGCCGGGTCGGCGCGCTGAGCGCCCGCCAGCTGGTCAACGACCTCTACGAGCCGATGTACGACGAGCTGCTGGCCCGCTGGGACGATCCGGCGTGGCGGTCGGAGCGCACCGCCGAGACGGTGGGCGTCGCCCGCCTGCTGGCCGGCTCGCTGCGCCTGGCCAGCACGACATCGTGACGATCGCGACCGCTCTTCGCGGCATGGCTCTACCATCACGACTACGGGGCGTGTCCGCCTCCGTCGCATCTGACAGGGCCATGAACGACCTCTCCGACCTGGCACGAGCCGTCCTGCTCGCCTTCGCCGACCTCGGCGTCTACCTTCCCAACAGCCGCGAGCGCATCATCCGCAAGATCCGCGGCCTCGACCCGCTCGACCCCGCCTCCCTGGAGCAGTTCCTCGACCTCTGCATCGAGGCCGACCTGATCGCCCCCGAGGACCGGGGCAGGCTGCGTCTCGCGCCGACCGAGGCCATGAAGCTCGCCGCCTCGCTGGACGGGCACACCCCGGTGCCGGACGACCAGGCGCAGGCCTGGGCCCGGCTGCTCGGCGGCGCCGCGCCCGCCTAGGCCGAGGCCGCGTTCGCGGTCACCGCGTCGAGCAGCTCGCGCACCGACTCCTCGACGCCCACGGCGAGCACGTCGACGTCGCCCATGCCCTTGGCGTCGGCGAGGTAGCCGAAGTTGAGCTGCCCGTTGTAGCTGAAGATGGCGATGGCCACGTACTGCCCGGCGTAGAGGAAGGCGACGGGAAAGGCTTCGACCAGCTTGCTGCCCTGGCAGTAGAGCGGGAACTGCGGCCCCGGCACGTTGGTGACCACCAGGTTGAAGCCCATCTGGCGCAGCGAGGCGCGCGACACCATGGCGTGCAGCGTCGCCGGCGCGAAGCCCGCCAGGCTGAGCAGGAAGTCGGCGCCCACCGCCTGCTTGCGTGCCTTGAGCCGGTCGACGGTGGCGCGCACCGCCTCCAGGCGGCGCACCGGGTCGGCCTCGACGATGGGCAGCTTGACCAGCAGCATGGCCAGGCGGTTGCCCAGCGCCGTCCGCTCCGACTCGTCGCGGATGCTCACCGGGCAGAGCGCGGTCATGGTCTGCTCGCCGAGGTCGACGCCGCGCGCCATCATGAAGCGGCGCAGCCCGCCGCTGACCACCGCCAGCACCACGTCGTTGATGGTGCCGCCGAACTCCGACTTGATGGCGCGGAAGTCGCTGAGCGGGAAGCGCGAGAAGGTGTAGGCGCGCGATGGGCCGGTCTTGCCGTTGAGCACGCCCCGTGGCGCGCGCATCGCCGGGACCATCTCCACCAGGCCCTCGGCGGTGTCGCGCAGTGCGGCGGCGAGGCGGCGCGGGCGCTCGGCGACAGCGCGGGCGGCGCTGACCATGCGCACCGGACGGCCAACCCGCTGACGCAATGATTCGACCAGCAGTCCCAGCGACGTGGGTGCCGTGCCCGCGGCGCGCGTGGGCGCCGGGTCGGGGCCGGGCAGGGCGCGCGCCTCGGGGTCGGTGTCGAGCAGGATGGTGGCCAGCTCCAGGTTGCTGATGCCGTCGACCATGGCGTGGTGGGTCTTGGTGACCATCGCCCAGCGGCCGCCCCTGAGGCCCTCGACGATGTACAGCTCCCACAGCGGGCGGCGCCGGTCGAGCTGGCGGCCGAAGACGCGGGCGACGAAGTCGGCCAGCTCCTGGTCGCCGCCGGGGGCGGGCAGGGCGGCGCGGACGACGTGCTGGGAGATGTCGAAGTCGTCGTCCTCGACCCACACCGGGACGTCGAGGCTGAGTGGCACGAAGGCCAGCTTCTGGCGGTAGCGCGGCATCAGGTCGAGGCGCGGCTCGATGGCGCGCACCAGCGCCCGGTACAGCTTGGCGCCGCTGCCCAGCGGGCCCTTCTCGAACACCGCCACGCCGCCGATGTGCATGTGCGTGTTCGGCGTCTCCAGGTGGAGGAACGACGCGTCGAGCGGGCTGAGCTTCTGGGCGCCTTGCACGGTGCGCGGACTCTAGTGCGTGCGGCGCTTCGCCGTGGTGGGCCCCGCCTGTTTTGGCCGGGCTCGACCCGAACCCGTGCGCGCCCCCACCTTGAATGCAGACGGGCAGATGTCGTTGAGCACGCAGACCTCGCAGCGCGGGGTGCGCGCCAGGCAGACGCGCCGGCCGTGGAGGATCAGTCGCAGGCTCAGCTCGGTCCACTCCTGCCTGGGCACCATGGCGGTGACCTCGGCCTCGATCCTGACCGGGTCGTCCGATCTGGTCAGGCCCAGGCGCTGCGTCAGCCGGGTGACGTGGGTGTCCACCGGGAACCCGGGGATGCCGAAGGCGACGCCGAGCACCACGTTGGCGGTCTTGCGTCCCACCCCGCGCAGGGTGACCAGGTCCTCCATGCGCGGCGGCACCTCGCCGCCGTAGCGCTGCACCAGGTCCTGGGCCATCTCCACGATGGCCCGCGACTTGGCGCGGAAGAACCCGGTCGACCTGATGATCTCCTCGACCACCGGCAGCGGCGCGGCGGCCAGCGCCTGCGCGTCGGGGAAGCGGGCGAAGAGCGCCGGGGTCACCATGTTGACCCGCTCGTCGGTGGTCTGGGCGCTGAGGATGGTCGCCACCAGGAGCTCGAAGGCGTCGGTGTGCACCAGGGCACACTCCGCGACGGGGTACTCCGCGCGCAGGCGCTCGACGACTTCGAGCGCCCGCTGCCTGGCGCCGCGCGGCGCTCGGGTGGGGCTGGGCGTGGGCATGGGCCGCACGATTGTAGTCAGCCCGCCGGCGCCTCCCGGCGACCGCGTTCCGGTCAACCGTCGCCGTAGAATCCCCCAGCGTTCCCCGAACGACTCTCAGAGGATTGCGCGTGCGCTCGAAGATCACCGTCGTCGGAGCCGGCAACGTCGGCGCCACCCTCGCCCAGCGCCTCGCCGAGCGCAACTACGCGGACATCGTGCTGGTCGACATCGTCGACGGCCTGCCCCAGGGCAAGGGGCTCGACATGCTCGAGTCCGGCCCCATCATCGGCTTCGACTCGCTGATCACCGGCGCCAACTCCTACGAGGAGACGGCCGGGTCCGACGTGGTCGTGGTCACCAGCGGCGTAGCCCGCAAGCCCGGCATGTCGCGCGACGACCTGGTCATGACCAACGCCAGGGTGATCTCCTCGGTGGTCAAGGCGGTGACCCAGCAGTCGCCGGAGGCGGTGCTGGTGATGGTCACCAACCCGCTCGACGCCATGGCCCAGGTCGCCGCGGCGGTCAGCGGCTTCCCCCGCGAGCGCGTCATCGGCATGGCCGGCGTGCTCGACACCGCTCGGTACCGAACCTTCATCGCCCAGGAGCTGGGCGCCTCGGTGCTCGACGTGCAGGCCTACGTGCTCGGCGGCCACGGCGACACCATGGTGCCGCTGACCCGCCTCACCACGGTGGCCGGCATCCCGGTGACCAAGCTGATCGCGGCCGAGCGCCTGGAGCAGATCGTCCAGCGCGCCCGCGACGGCGGCGCCGAGATCGTCAACCTGCTCAAGACCGGCAGCGCCTACTACGCGCCCAGCGCCGCCGCCGCGCAGATGGTCGACGCCATCCTGCTCGACACCCGGCAGGTGCTGCCCTGCAGCGTCCGCCTCCAGGGCGAGTTCGGGCTGCACAACATCTTCACCGGTGTCCCCTGCCGCCTCGGCGCGGGCGGGCTGGTCGAGGTGGTCGAGGTGGAGCTGACCGCGGACGAGCAGGCCGCCCTGCACCGGAGCGCCCGCGCCGTCAACGACGTGCTGGAGGTCATCGACGCGCGCCGCGCCGAGATCGACGCCGCGCTGCCGCCGGTGGGCCAGGGCGTCAAGGTCGGGGCGTAGGCTCCTCGGGCTCCGCGCCGGGCGTGGTGATCTGCACGCGCTCGGCGAGGGGGTCCTCGGTGTCGCCCTTGGGGGTGGCGATCGAGGTGGGCTCCGGCTCCGGCGGCTTGGGGTGGACGCCGAAGAACGGGCCGATCACCAGCAGCAGGTTGAAGGTGGCGCGGCGCACGTCGCCGTGGCGGAAGGCGTCGGTGCGCGAGTAGCGGTAGAAGGCCGCGAAGCCGATCAGCAGGCCGACGAGCACCGCACCGAGGATGACGTTGGTCACCATCAGGCAACCCTACGCGCTCACACCCTGAGGGAAGGCGAAGCTAGCGGCGGAACAGCCGCCCGACCCAGGCGATCGGATCCCAGTGCCGGTCCACGACGCGCTCCTTCATGGGGATGATCGCGTTGTCGGTGATGTGGATGTGCTCGGGGCACACCTCGGTGCAGCACTTGGTGATGTTGCAGAGGCCGAGCCCGCCGTCCTCGCGCACCAGGTCGCGCCGGTCGGCGGCGTCCTTGGGATGCATCTCCAGCCCCGCGACGCGCACGAAGAAGCGCGGACCGTAGAAGCGGTCGTGCATGTTGTGGGTGCGCAGCACGTGGCAGACGTCCTGGCAGAGGAAGCACTCGATGCACTTGCGGAACTCGTAGAGCCGCTCGATGTCGGGCTCCTTGATGCGCCAGGGCTGCGGGTCGTCCGCGTCGGCCTGCGACGGTGTGAACGGCGTGATCTTCTGGTTGACCGCAAAGTTGCCCGACACGTCGGTGACCAGGTCCTTGACCAGCGGGAACGCCTTCATCGGGCGCACCGTGATCGGGCCCGCGGGCATCTCGTCCACGCGCGTCTTGCACAGCAGCACCGGACGGCCGTTGACCTCCGCGCTGCACGACCCGCACTTCGCCGCCTTGCAGTTCCAGCGCACGGCCAGGTCGGTGTCGACGTGCTTCTGGATCCAGTGCATGGCGTCGAGCACCACCATGCCGGGGACCATGGGCACCTGGTACGCCTTGTCGCCCTGCGGCGTGTCGGGCGTGCCCCGGAAGACGTTGAAGTCGACGGTCTCGCCGGTGCCGTGCTCGGGCGTCGCCGCGGGCGCATGGGCCGTGATGTCAGACGGGACGGGCTCGCTCACCGTGGCCATCAGGATTCCTCGAGAAACTGGCTCAGCTCCACCGGGAGCGGCTCGACGGGGATGGGCTTGACCTTCATGCTGCCGTCGCCCGCCTTGTAGGTGACGTAGTTGACCCTGCCCTGCTCGGCGTCCTTCTCCAGGAAGTCGAGGCGCCACTGCGAGCCGCGCGACTCCCTCCGCTCGATCGCCGAGCGGACGATCGACTCCGAGATGGTGAGCATGAACACGTCGTCACGGCAGGTGTGCCAGCCGGGGTTGTAGGTGCGCCCGCCGCCGACGCGCACGTTGGGCACGCGCTCCTGCAGCGCCTGGATGTTGTTCAGCGCGCGCGTCAGCGACTCCTCGGTGCGCGCGATGCCGGCGTCGTCCTGCATGGCGTCCTGCAGGGCTTCGTGGATCAGGTACGGGTTCTCGCCCGTGGCGACGTCGGCGCTGTCGAGGGGCTTCAGCAGTGCGGCCTGCTCCGCCTCGATCTCGGCGTCGCCCAGCTGCGGCACGGCGCCGCGCAGCTTGGCGAACTCGGCGGCGGCCTCCCCGGCGCGGCGACCGAAGACCAGGATGTCGCCCAGCGAGTTGCCGCCGAGGCGGTTGGCGCCGTGCAGGCCGCCCGCGCACTCGCCGGCCGCGTACAGGCCGGGCACGGTGGTCGCCGCCGTCTCCGGCTCGACCCGGATGCCGCCCATGGTGTAGTGGATGGTCGGGTAGACCTCCATCGGCTCGGTTGTGATGTCCACCGAGGCCAGGGCGTGGAACTGCTCGTACATCGACGGCAGCTTCTTCTTGATGTAGTCGGCGCCGCGGTGGCGGATGTCGAGGTAGGCGCCGTGGTGGGTGGAGCCGCGTCCCGCCTGGACCTCCTTGAAGATGGAGCGCGCCACCACGTCGCGGCTGGACAGCTCCTTCTTCTTGGGGTCGTACTCCAACATGAAGCGCTTGCCCTCGCTGTTGTAGAGCAGGCCGCCCTCACCGCGCACCGCCTCGGTGACCAGGATGCCGCGCGCCCCGGGCGGCCAGATCATCCCGGTGGGATGGAACTGGACGAACTCCATGTCGAGCAGCTCGGCGCCGGCCTCGTAGGCCATCGCGGCGCCGTCGCCGGTGCCCTCCCAGGAGTTCGAGGTGTGCTTGTACATGCGGCCCCAGCCACCGCTGGCCATGATCACGGACTTGGCGCGGAAGACGACGAACCTGCCGTCGCTGCGCCGGTAGCCCATCGCGCCGCTGACCCGGTCGCCGTCCTTGAGCAGGCGGGTCAGGGTGTACTCCATGTGCACCTCGACGCCGGGCTGGTGCACCGCGCGGTCCTGGCAGGTGCGGATCAGCTCCAGGCCGGTGCGGTCGCCGACGTGGCAGAGGCGGCGGTAGGTGTGGGCGCCGAAGGCGCGCTGCATGATGCGGCCGTCGGGGGTGCGGTCGAAGAGGCCGCCCCAGCGCTCCAGCTCGAAGACGCGGTCGATGACCTCGTGGGCGTAGATCTCGACCATGCGCCAGTTGTTGATCATCTGGCCGCCGCGCATGGTGTCGGCGAAGTGGACGGTCCAGCCGTCCTGCTCGTCGACGTTGCCCAGCCCGGCGGCGATGCCGCCCTCGGCCATCACCGTGTGCGCCTTGCCGAGCAGCGACTTGGTGACCACGCTGACCGAGCAGCCCGCCTCGGCCGCGGCCACCGCCGCGCGCAGGCCCGCGCCGCCGGCGCCGATGACCAGCACGTCGCAGTCGTGGGTGACGTAGCTTTCTGCCATGTCTGCCTAGAACGTGAGGTGCGGGTCGAGGAACCAACCCGCATTGAGCATGTGGATGTAGATGTCGACGGCGACGACGCTGAACATGCTCGCCCAGGCCCAGGAGGGATGGCGCACGTTGAGCACGGTGACGCCTTTCCAGGCGCGATGCCGCACCATGCCGCCGCGCACGCAGGAGTAGCAGTCGACGCGGCCGCCGACCAGGTGGCGGAAGGCGTGGCAGCCGAAGGTGTAGCCGCTCAGCAACACCACGTTGAGCAGCATCAGGCCGGTGCCGAGGCCGAGCTGCAGGTGGCTGGTGCCGTCCTGGAAGAAGGCGCGGAAGGTGTCGTACCAGAGGAAGCCGACCACCAGGATGGCCAGGTACAGCGTGTAGCGGTGCAGGTTGTTGAGGACGAAGAGCTTGGTCTCACCGTTGTACTTGCGGTGCGGGCGCGGCTCGTTGCGCGCGCAGGAGGGCGGGTCGAGGAAGAAGCTGCGGAAGTACGCCTTGCGGTAGTAGTAGCAGGTGGCCCGGAAGCTCAGCGGCATCCAGAGCACGAAGAACGCCGGGCTGATCGCGGTCCGCCCCACCAGCACCTGCGGCGAGTAGAACGGCGAGAGGTACGAGCCCCACTGGTTGTGGCCGACCAGCGCCGTCCAGATGGCGTAGCCGCTGAAGCAGCTGAGGACGGTGACCACCGTCGTCGGCAGCAGCCACCAGGGGGCCGACCGGCGCACCCGCTCTCCCAGCGGGACGGTGGTGTGCCCGGCGACCGGCGCGTTGAGGATCTGGGAAGAGCCTGTCGACATGCCCGGCATCGTAGCGAAGTGATGGTTCGAGGCGGCGAGCGCCCGCCAGGGCCTAGCCGGCGAGCAGGCGCCCCAGCAGGTCGACGACCGCGGCCTCACCGGCCCGGGCCGCGGCCTCCGTGTCGTCGGCCCGGGCGATCACGAAGGCCACCTCGTTGAGCGCGGCGAGCAGCATGTGGGCGAGCACGTCGAGCGAGGTGGGGTCGAGGCGGCTGGGCGGCAGCGACTCGGCGAGCGCCGCCTTGAGCAGGCCGAACCAGTGGCACTCGTCGATCTCCCGCCAGCGCGCCCAGCCGACCACGGCGGGGGCGTCGACCAGGACGATGCGGCGCACCACCGGGTCGCGCAGCCGCTGCAGCCAGGCCAGGCAGCCGGCCTGCAGCGAGCGGCGGGGGTCCTCCGCCGCCCCGGCCGCGGCGACCACGTCGGCGGCGAGCTGCACCTCGACGTCCTCCAGCACCGCCTCGAAGAGCGCCTCCTTGCCGGCGAAGTGGTGGTACAGCGCGCCCCGGCTGACCCCCGCGGCATCGAGCACGCTGTCGATCGAGGTCGCCTCGTAGCCCTGGGTGGCGAAGAGGTCGGTGGCGGCGGCGACGAGCTGGCGGCGGGTGGCCTGGCCCTTCTCGACCCTGAGGTTCAAACGCGGCTCCACTTGACATACCGACAGTCGGTTCAGTACAACGCTACCACCGTTTTCCATGTGTGGAGGGATCGATGATGATGCTGAGCAGAGAGCAGGTCACGCAGGGCACGCTCGACGAGTGGGAGCGCTTCGCCGCGCTGGTCGAGGGGCTGTCCGAGGCACAGTGGTCGACCTCGTCGCGCTGCGAGGGCTGGGAGGTGCGCGACGTCGCCGCCCACGTCTACGGCACGGCCCACGACGTGCTCGCCGGCACCGTCGGGCAGCGCACCCCCGAGCAGGAGGCCGCCGCGCACCGCCACCTCTCCCCCGTCGAGCTCGCCGTCGCGCTGCGCGGCGTGGCCACCGCCCTGGTCCCGCTGGCCAGCTCGCTCGATGACGCCGCCTGGGCCGCGCCCAGCCCGGCGCCCGACCTGACCATCGGCGAGGGCATGCTCGCCCTCTTCTACGACACCTGGATCCACGCCGACGACATCCGCGCCGCCCTGGGCATGCCCTCGGAGCGCGGCGAGGGGCTGACGGCCGCGGTCGAGCACGTCGCCGAGCAGCTCGGCAAGCGCCACTGGGGCCCCGCCCGCCTCGCCCTGCAGGGCCTGCCGGAGCTGAGCGTGGGCGCCGCCAACGGGACCACCGTCGAGGGTGACGCGTTGGAGTTCGTGCTCGTCGCCACCGGGCGCGCGGACCCCGCCGGGCTGGGCCTCGACGCCACCGTCAACATCTACGCGGTGTAGCGGCACCCCTGACCTATGTCATCTGACGCGCCGCGCCACGCCCCCGGCTGAGCACGAATCGGCGCGCTCGGTCCTTCACGGATCGCCGGGCATCCTGTATTCTTCGACCCTCAAGGGGTCGTAGGTGATCCGACACGGCTCCCGAATCCGCCCTCACTGCCACGCGGTGGCCCAACCAGGCCGGTGGCGCGGGGCGCTTCCCTCTCTGACGCCCGCGCACACCCCTCGGATGGAAACGCCTCGTATGACCCTACTCGACCGACCCCAGGGCCTCTACGACCCGCAGTACGAGCACGACGCGTGCGGTGTGGCCTTCGTGGCCAGCATCGCCGGCGAGCGCTCGCACTCGATCGTCGCCCAGGGCATCGAGGCGCTGGTCAACCTGGGGCACCGCGGCGCCTGCGGCTGCGACCCCGACACCGGGGACGGCGCCGGCATCCTCATCCAGCTTCCCGACGCCTTCCTGCGCCGGGTCGCGGGCGTCGAGCTGCCGCCGCCGGGGCAGTACGGCGTGGGCATGGTCTTCCTGCCCACCGACGAGGCGGAGCGCGCCGCCTGCGAGCGCATCGTCGCCGAGTGCTGCGAGGACGAGGGCATCCGCCTGCTCGGCTGGCGCGACGTGCCCCACGACCCCGCCGCGGTCGGCTGGCTGGCGCGCGAGGGCATGCCGGCCATCCGGCAGATGTTCGTCGGCTCGATCGGGCTGCTCGGCGACACCCTGGAGCGGCGTCTGTTCGTGCTGCGCAAGGTGATCGAGCAGCGCGTCGCCGAGTCCGGCGCCGACTCGCGGCGGCTGTTCTACGTCTGCTCGCTGTCGGCGCGCACGGTGATCTACAAGGGCATGCTGATCGCCCACCAGATCGCGCCCTTCTACTCCGACCTGCGCGAGCGCGACGTGGTCTCGTCGCTGGCCCTGGTGCACGCGCGCTTCTCCACCAACGTGCTGCCCCGCTGGGACATCGCCCAGCCCTTCCGCTACTCGGCGCACAACGGCGAGATCAACACCCTGCGCGGCAACGTCAACTGGATGCGGGCGCGGCAGTCGAAGTTCAAGTCGCCGATGTACGGTGGCGACATCGCCAAGCTGCTGCCGGTGATCCAGTCGGGCGGCTCGGATTCGGCGCAGTTCGACAACGCGCTGGAGATGCTGGCCCTGACCGGGCGCAGCGTCGAGCACGCCGTGATGATGATGATCCCCGAGGCGTGGCACGACAACACCCAGATGGACGCCGAGCGCCGCGCCTTCTACGAGTTCCACTCCTCGCTGCTGGAGCCGTGGGACGGCCCCGCCGCCATCGCCTTCACCGACGGCCGGGTGATTGGTGCCACGCTTGACCGAAACGGCCTGCGCCCGGCGCGCTGGCTGGAGACGCGCGACGGGCTGGTGGTGATGGCCTCGGAGACCGGGGTGCTCGACATCGCCCCCGAGCGCATCCTGCGCAAGTGGCGCCTGGAGCCGGGCCGCCTGCTGCTGGTCGACACCGTCAACCGGCGCATCCTCGACGACGGCGAGACCAAGTCGCGCCTGGCGCGGCAGCATCCCTATGCCGAATGGATCCGCTCCGGGACCATCTACCTCCACGAGCTGGAGGACTCCGAGCAGATCCCCGAGATCGACAAGGGCTCGTTGCTGATCCGCCAGCAGATGTTCGGCTATACCCAGGAGGACCTCAAGTTCCTGCTGGCGCCGATGATCTCCACCGGCGAGGAGCCGGTCGGCTCGATGGGCAACGACACCCCGCCGGCGGTGCTCTCCGACCGTCCCCAGCCGCTGTTCAACTACTTCAAGCAGCTCTTCGCCCAGGTCACCAACCCGCCCATCGACTCGATTCGCGAGCAGATGGTGATGTCGCTGATGACCAGCCTGGGCGCGGGCGGCAACCTGCTGGAGCAGGGGCCGGCGCAGGCGCGGCGGCTGGAGATGCCGCATCCGATCCTCACCAACCAGGACCTCGCCAAGCTGCGCCACGTCACCCAGCGCGCCTTTCCCGCGGCGACGATCCACACCACGTTCCACCGTTCGGAGGGCGCTGCGGGCTTGCAGCGCGCGCTGGACCGCGTCTGCCGGCAGGCGTCGGAGAAGATCGCGGAGGGATGCGCGATCCTGGTGCTGTCCGACCGCACCGCGGACGCGGAGCACGTGCCGATTCCCTCCCTGCTGGCGACCGCGGCGGTGCACCATCACCTCGTTCGCGAGGCGACGCGCACGTCGGTCGGCCTGGTGGTCGAGTCCGGTGAGCCGCGCGAGGTGCACCACTTCGCCCTGCTGATCGGCTACGGCGCCGAGGCGATCAACCCGTACCTGGCGCTGGAGTCGTTCCACGAGCTGGAGCGGCGCGGGCTGCTGCCCGACGGGCTGCACGCCGACAAGGCGCAGGCGATGTTCGTCAAGGCGGTCGACAAGGGGCTGCTCAAGACCATCTCCAAGATGGGCATCAGCACCATCCAGTCCTACTGCGGCGCGCAGATCTTCGAGGCCATCGGCATCGCCCGCCCGGTGATCGACCAGTACTTCACCGGCACCGCGTCGCGCATCGGCGGCGTTGGCCTGGAGGTCATCGCCGGCGAGGCGCTGGAGCGGCACGCCGACGCCTACCCGGAGAACCGCATCGGCGAGCCGGTTCTGGACGAGGGTGGCAACTACCAGTGGCGCCGCCGCGGCGAGCACCACCACTGGAACCCGGAGACCATCGCCAAGCTGCAGCACGCGGTCAAGGCCAACGACGTGGCCTGGTACCGCGACTACGCGGAGATGGCCAACGCCTCGTCGCGGCAGCTCAAGACGCTGCGCGGGCTGTTCGACTTCCAGCCGCTGCGCGACCCGGTCCCGCTGGAGGAGGTGGAGCCGGCGGAGTCGATCATGCGGCGCTTCGCCACCGGGGCGATGTCGCTCGGCTCGATCTCCACCGAGGCGCACGAGACGCTGGCCATCGCCATGAACCGCATCGGCGGCAAGTCGAACACCGGCGAGGGCGGCGAGGACGAGCGGCGCTACGAGCGCGACGCCAACGGCGACTTCCGGCGCAGCGCCATCAAGCAGGTGGCCTCGGCGCGCTTCGGGGTGACCATCAACTACCTGGTCAACGCCGACGAGCTGCAGATCAAGATCGCCCAGGGCGCCAAGCCCGGCGAGGGCGGCCAGCTGCCCGGCCACAAGGTGGACGAGTACATCGCCCGGCTGCGCCACTCGACGCCGGGCGTGGGCCTCATCTCTCCCCCACCCCACCACGACATCTACTCCATCGAGGACCTGGCCCAGCTCATCCACGACCTCAAGAACGCCAACCCGCGGGCGCGCATCTCGGTGAAGTTGGTCGCGGAGGTCGGCGTGGGGACGGTCGCGGCGGGGGTGTCGAAGGCGCACGCCGACCACATCGTCATCGCCGGCTACGACGGCGGCACCGGTGCGTCGCCGCTGTCCTCGATCAAGCACGCGGGCATCCCCTGGGAGATCGGTCTCGCCGAGACCCAGCAGGTGCTGGTGATGAACGACCTGCGCTCGCGCGTCGTGCTCCAGGCCGACGGGCAGATGAAGACCGGTCGCGACGTGGTCATCGGCGCGCTGCTCGGCGCCGAGGAGTTCGGCTTCGCCACCTCGGCGCTGGTGGCCAGCGGCTGCATCATGATGCGCGTCTGCCACCTGAACACCTGCCCGGTCGGCATCGCCACCCAGGACCCGCAGCTCCGCGCCAGGTACGCGGGCAAGGCTGACTACGTGGTCAACTTCATGCGCTTCATCGCCGATGACGTGCGCGAGATCATGGCGTCGCTGGGCTTCCGCCGCTTCGACGAGATGATCGGCCAGGTCGAGCACCTCGACATGCGCGCCGCCGTCGAGCACTGGAAGGCGCGCGGGCTCGACTTCACCGCGATCCTGCACAAGCCCGAGGTCGACGCGCGTGTCGACGTGCGCAAGATGATCGACCAGGACCACGGCCTCGCGGGCGCCCTCGACCACGAGCTGATCGCGCTCGCCGAGCCCGCCCTGGAGCGCGGCGAGCCGGTGCAGATCGACCTGCCGGTGCGCAACCAGAACCGCACCGTGGGCGGCATGCTCTCGGGGCGGATCGCGCTGCGGCACGGGTCCGCCGGGCTGCCCCACGACACCATCCGCATCGGGCTCTCCGGGTCGGCGGGACAGTCGTTCGGCGCCTGGCTGGCCCGCGGCGTGACGCTCACGCTGCGCGGCGACGCCAACGACTACGTGGGCAAGGGTCTGTCGGGCGGGCGCATCGTGGTGATGCCGCCGCCGGGCACGCAGTTCCGCGCCGAGGAGAACATCATCGTCGGCAACGTGGTGCTCTACGGGGCCACCTCGGGCGAGGCGTTCTTCCGCGGCGTCGCCGGTGAGCGCTTCTGCGTGCGCAACTCCGGTGCTCACGCGGTGGTCGAGGGGGTGGGCGACCACGGCTGCGAGTACATGACCGGCGGCGTCGCGGTGGTTCTGGGCAGGACCGGCCGCAACTTCGCGGCGGGCATGAGCGGCGGCGTCGCCTACGTTCTGGACGAGGCCGGCACCTTCGCGGAGCGCTGCAACCACGGCATGGTGGAGCTGGAGGGCCTCGACGACGAGGATGCCGAGACGCTGCGCTCGCTGGTGCAGCGCCACGCGGACTACACCTGCAGCACGGTCGCCGAGCGGCTGCTCGGGGACTGGGATGCGGCGCTGCGGCGCTTCGTCAAGGTGATGCCGGTCGACTACAAGCGGGTGCTGCTGGCGCGGCGCAACGTCTCGCTGGAGCTGGTCGGATGAAAATCGCTTCCCGTGGAGCCACGCTGCCCTTCTTGAGCGATCGCAACGCGAAGCGGGGACTGCGCTGATGGGCAAGCTCGGCGGCTTCATCGAGTTCCACCGCAAGCTCCCCCCGCGGCGCCCCGTCGACGAGCGCGTCAACGACTACCGCGAGATCTACCTCCCCATGCCCGCCGGCGCGGTGCGCGACCAGGCCGCCCGCTGCATGGACTGCGGCATCCCCTTCTGCCACAACGGCTGCCCGCTCGGCAACCTCATCCCCGAGTGGAACGACCTGGTCTACAAGGACGACTGGGAGGCCGCCATCGCCCGCCTCCACGCCACCAACAACTTCCCCGAGTTCACCGGCCGCATCTGCCCCGCGCCCTGTGAGCCCGCCTGCGTGCTGGCCATCAACGACGACCCGGTGACCATCAAGCAGGTCGAGGTGTCGATCGTGGACCGCGCCTGGGACGAGGGCTGGGTCGCCGCCGAGCCGCCGCCGCACCGCACCGGCAAGCGCGTCGCCGTTGTGGGCAGTGGTCCCGCCGGTCTCGCCGCCGCGCAGCAGCTCAACCGCGCCGGCCACTGGGTCACCGTCTTCGAGAAGGACGACCGCATCGGCGGCCTGCTCCGCTACGGCATCCCCGACTTCAAGCTGGAGAAGTGGGTGGTCGACCGCCGCCTGGAGCAGATGAGCGCCGAGGGCGTGATCTTCGAGACCAACTACGACATCGGCCACGACATCTCCGCCGCCGATCTGCTGCAGCGCTACGACGCCGTGGTGCTCTGCATCGGCGCCGGCCAGCCGCGCGACGTCGGCGTCCCCGGGCGCGAGCTGGACGGCGTGCACTTCGCCATGGAGTACCTGCCGCAGCAGAACAAGCGCGTCGCCGGCGATATCATCCCCGCGCCGGTCGCCATCCACGCCACCGGCAAGCGGGTGATCATCCTCGGCGGCGGCGACACCGGTGCCGACTGCCTGGGCAACGTGCACCGCGAGAAGTGCGCGTCGGTGCACCAGTTCGAGGTGCTGCCGGCGCCGCCTGACGAGCGCGCGTCGCACAACCCCTGGCCCGCCTGGCCGCTGATCATGCGAACCTCGACCGCGCACGAGGAGGGCGGCGTCCGCGACTACTCGATCCAGACCACCGGCTTCAGCGGCGGCGACGGCCGCGTCGAGAAGCTGCACGCGGTGCGCGTCGAGTCGCGCGTGGTCGAGGGGCGGCCGCAGTTCGTCCCCGTCGAGGGCAGCGACTTCACCATGGACTGCGACCTGGTGCTGATCGCCGCGGGCTTCGTCCACCCGGTACGCGAGGGGCTGATCGCCGACCTCGGCGTCGAGCTCGACCAGCGCGGCAACGTGAGGACCGACGAGTCGCTGATGTCGAGCGTCCCCGGTGTCTTCGCCGCGGGCGATTCGCACCGTGGCGCATCGCTGGTGGTGTGGGCGATCGCCGAGGGCCGCCAGGCCGCGCGCGGTGTCGACCAGTACCTGATGGGCGCCACCCGGCTGCCCGAGGCACTGCGCACAATCGCCTGAGGAGGCGCCGGCTCAGCCGCTGAGGCCGGGCAGTCCTGACGCGGCACCCACCTCCAGCGCCATCTCCACCAGCCGCGGCACCCGCGACCCCATCAGGTCGAAGCCCTCCCCCACCGTCTGCCCCATCAGGAAGCGGGCATGGATGCCCTCGGCGACGATGGCCAGCTTGTAGAAGCCGAGGCAGTGGTACCAGGCGAGCTTCGACAGGTCGCGCGTGCTCACCCGGCTGTACTCCTCGATGAGCTCCGCCCGCGTCAGGAAACCCGGCTGTTGCGTGATCGGCGACAGGGCGAGCCCGGCGATGAGTTCCACCGAATCGCCCAGGTCGGCCCAGTAGACCATCAGCAGGCCGAGGTCGGCGAGCGGGTCGCCGAGGGTGCACATCTCCCAGTCGAGGATGGCCGAGATGCGCGACGGGTCGTCCGGCGCGAACATCACGTTGTCGAGCCGGTAGTCGCCGTGGACGATGCCGGGCGGACCCTGCTCGGGCAACCCCGCCTCGAGGCGGCGGCGCAGCTCCTCCATCTCGGGCAGCTCGCGCGTCTTCGACGCCTCCCACTGCATCCACCAGCGGTTCACCTGGCGCGCCAGGTACCCGGCGGGCTTGCCGAAGTTCTCCAGGCCGACCGCGGCGGGGTCGACGGAGTGCAGCCGCGCCAGCGTCGCGATCAGCGTGCGCGAGAGGGTGGCGCGGGTCTGCGGCGTGTCGGGGTACTCGGGCGGCAGGGCTTCGCGGATGGTGTGGCCCTGCACGCGCTCCATCACGTAGAAGGTGACGCCGAGCACCTCGGGGTCGGTGCACAGGCCGATGGTCTGCGGCACGGGGATGTCGGTGGGCCCGAGCGCGCTGATCACCGTGTACTCGCGCTTCATGTCGTGCGCGGTGGGCAGGACGTGGGCGAGCGGGGGGCGGCGCAGCACCCAGTCGCGGTCCTCGTCGGCGATCACGTAGGTGAGGTTGGAGCGGCCACCGGCGATGACGGCGGCGCGCAGCGACCCGTGCAGGCCGCCGACCAGCGGGTCGAGCCAGCGGGAGACGGCGTCGAGATCGAGGCCGGGAGGGGCGACGGTGCTGAGTTCCACGGTGCTCAAGGGTGACGGATCGCGTGGCCGGCGCGCAAAGCGGCGGGCCGGCATCGGGCATGATGCGCCGCAGCACCATGGACCGCGCGCGACCGTTCCTCGACTGGCCCCAGCCGATCCCCTTCGCCCACCGGGGCGGCGCGGGCGACCATCCCGAGAACACCCTGCCCGCCTTCGCGGCCGCGGTGCAGATGGGCTACCGCTACCTGGAGACCGACGTGCACCTGACGGCGGACGGCGCGGTGATGGCCTTCCACGACGGCGTGCTCGACCGGGTCACCGACCGCGCCGGGCCGATCGCCTCGCTCACCGCCGCCGAGGTCGAGCAGGCGGACGCCGGGTTCTCCTTCAGCCCCGACGGCGGACGGACCTTTCCCCATCGCGGCCGCGGCGTGCGCATTCCCCGTCTCGACGCGCTGCTCGACGCCTGGCCGCAGGTTCGGGTCAACATCGACCCGAAGTCGGACGCGGTGGTCGAGCCGCTGGTCGCCGTGCTGCGCCGCCACGACGCCTTCGAGCGCGTCTGCATCGGATCCTTCTCCGACGCGCGCATCGCCCGGGTGCGCGCGCTCAGCGGTGACGCCGTGTGCACCTCGATGGGGCCGCGCGCCACCGCGGTCGCCTGGGCCGCCTGCCGCACCGGCCGCATCCCCCGCCAGGGCGCGGACTGCATGCAGATCCCGCTGCGCACCCGGGGCATCCCGCTGCTCACCCCTGCGCTGCTGCGCGCGGCCCACCGCAGCGGCCTGCGGGTCCACGTCTGGACCATCGACGACCGCGCCGAGATGGAGCGCCTCCTCGACCTCGGCGTCGACGGCATCATGACCGACCGCATCGCCGTCCTCCGCGAGGTCATGGAAGGCCGGGGCTCGTGGGTCACCCCGCCGGCTTGACCTCGCTGTATGTTTGGCGTACAAACATCGCGAGCCATGGCCATGTCGACCGCCCGCCACGCCGCCCGCGCCACCCGCAGCTCGGGCCGCCGCACCCGCTCGGCGCTGCTCGACGCGGCCGCGCGGCAGTTCCGCGAGCGCGGCCTCGCCGACGTGTCGCTGGGTGACATCGCCGAGGCGGCCGACGCCTTCCCCAGCCAGGTGACCTACTACTTCGGCTCCAAGGAGGCGCTGTTCGTCGAGGCGGCCAGCCGCGACGTGCTCCACGCCGCCGCGCAGGTCGAGGCGGTGGGCCGGCGCACCCGGACCAAGGAGCAGTACGCCAGGCACCTGACCACGGCGGCGCTCTCCTCCCCCGCGGTGCCGTTCTTCGCCGAGGCCCTGCTGCTGGCCCGCCGCCGCGACGACCTCCGCCCGCTGATCGCCCGCACCCTCGACCGCCTCCACGACGAGGGCGCCCGCGCCGTGGCCGAGCGCTGCGCCGCGCAGGGTTGGAGCCTCAACGCCCCGCCCCAGGCGGTGGCCCGCGCCTTCTGGGCGACGGTGCTCGGCATCGCCCTCGAGGCCGGCGGCGCCGGCGACGCGTTCGACCTTCCCGCCGCCCACGCGGCGGTGCTCGCCACCCTGTCCACCACTCCCGCGCGGAGGCCCTGACCGACATGACCCTGCCCAGCGACCCGGGAGCGCGCTACATCCCCCTGCCCCAGGACGACGACTGGTACTCATCCGACGAGCACCTGCAGTGGCTCACCCGGCGCAGCCTCGGCGAGGCGCTCTGGCCGGTGGCGCAGTCCGCGCTGAGCGAGCTCGGCCACCTCGTGCCCAACGGCATCGAGCCGCTGGCGCGGATGGCCGACCGCCACCCGCCGATCCTCCACCAGTACAACGCGCGCGGCGAGCGCATCGACGAGATCGAGTTCCACCCCGCCTACCGCGAGATCGAGGAGACGGTGGTGCGCTTCGGCGGCGTGCGCATGGCCTACCGGTCGGGGTGGCGCGGGCTGCAGGGACGGGCGCCGCGCGTTCTGGTCAGCGCTGTCCATTACATGTTCCTCCAGGCCGACCAGGCGATCACCGGCTGCCCCATCGGCATGATGGACGCGGGGGCGCGGGCGCTGGAGCGCAACGACCCGCAGCTCGCCGCCCGCTTCGTCCCCCGCCTCGCCGACGACCAGGGCGAGCACCTGACCATGGCCATGTTCCTCACCGAGAAGGCGGGCGGGTCCGACGTCGGCGCCAACCAGACGGTCGCGGTGCGCCAGGACGACGGCACCTACCGGCTCAGCGGCGAGAAGTGGTTCGCCAGCTGCCCGCACTCCGACCTCGTCCTGGTCATGGCCCGGCCCGAGGGCGCCGGTGCGGGCACGGGCGGGCTCGGCCTGTTCCTGATGCCGCGCCACCTCGACGACGGCAGCCGCAACAGCTACGTGCTCCACCGCCTCAAGGACAAGTACGGCACCCGGGCGATGGCGTCGTCCGAGCTGGGCCTGCGCGAGGCCTTCGCCTGGCCGGTCGGCGACGTGACCCGCGGCATGAAGCAGATGCTCGACATGGTCAACCTGACCCGGGTCGGCATCGCCACCGCGACGGCGGGCTCGATGCGCCGCAGCGCCCACGAGTCGCTGCAGCACGCACGCCTCCGCAGCACCTTCGGCAGGCAGCTCAACCTGCACCCGATGATGCGCGACACCCTGGCCGAGCTGGTCGTCGACGCCACCGCCGGGCTGAGCGCCGCCTTCGCCGTCAGCGAGGCCATCGACAGCATGGACGCCGGCGAGCCCGGCTGGGAGGGCACCTGGCGGCTGCTCACCCCGCTACTCAAGATGCACGGTACGGAACGAGCGGTCCACAGCGCCCGGGAGGCGATGGAGGTGCGCGGCGGCAACGGCTTCATCGAGGACTGGCCCAACTCGCGGATGCTGCGCGACGTGTCGGTGCACGCCATCTGGGAGGGGCCGGGCAACATCATGGCCCTCGACGTGCTGCGCGCCCTGGCCCGCGGCGCCGGCGCCGACTTCCTCGCCGACGTCGAGCGGCGCGCCGAGACGGTGGCCGGCAGCGGACCCATGTCGCCGATGGCGCCCGTCCTGCTGGAGCAGACCCGCAGGGTCGAGCGCGACATCGCCATGCTGGGCAGCCTCGACCCCGACGCGCAGCAGCTCCCCATGCGCCGCCTCGCCCGTCGCATGGCCATGCTGGCCATCGGTTCGCGGCTCGCCGAGCAGGCGCGCGAGCACGCCGCCGAGACCGGCAGCGGACGCCTGGTGTGGCTGGCCTCGCGCTACCTGGCACGGCTCGGCGGCGAGAGCGCGGTCGCCACGCTGGCCGACGACGCGGCCTGGCTGGCCCACGCCGAGCCCCTGCTCTACGGCGGCAACGTCCCGCTGCAGATCGGCGAGCGCGCCGCCAAGGCCGCCGCGACAGCGCTGCACACGAACGCACACGCGATGGCGGGTGGGGTGGCCAGAGGGATTTGAACCCTCGACCTCCAGGGCCACAACCTGGCACTCTAACCAGCTGAGCTATGGCCACCCCGCAGGCCCCGCAGTCTATCAGCAGGCGGCGGCCGGGCCCTGCGCGGGGCGACCGGCCGCTGCTGGTCCGCGTCCTCGACGAGCGCGACCCCGCCGGCGGCCGCGCCAAGGCGGCGCTCTTCCTCCTCCACCCCGGTCCGTCGCTGCTGGTCACCGCGGTGACCGTGGGCGCCGCGTCGATCGCGCTGCGCGGTGCGCCGAGCTGGTCGCTGGCGCTGCGCCTGGTCCTCCTGATGCTGCCCGCGCAGTTCGCCATCGGCATCGTCAACGACCTCGCCGACGTGGCCGCCGACCGCGACGCCAAGCCGCACAAGCCGCTGGTGCGCGGCGCCGTGCCGGTGCGGACGGCGGTGGCCGTCGCCGGGCTGCTGGTGGCGCTGAGCCTGGGGACCGCCGCAACTCTCGGCGGCGCGGTGCTGGCGGCGACCGCCGCCGGACTGGGCGCGGGTCTCGCCTACGACCTCGGCCTCAAGCGCGGCGTGCTGTCGCTGGTCCCGTGGTGGATCGGCTTCACCGCCCTGCCGTTCTGCGCCTACGCCGCTGCCGGACACCTGCCGCGCGCGCTGTGGTGGTGCGTACCGCTGACGGCGGTTCTCGCCCTGGGACTGCACTGCGCCAACGTCCTGCCCGACCTGGCCGGCGACCGTCGCGGCGGCACGCTGAGCCTGCCCGTGCTGCTCGGGCCGCGCTGGACGCGGCGCGTCGCGCTCGCCGGCCCACTCGCCTGCGTCGCGCTCACCGCCGCCCTCGCGGTGCCGCTGCAGCAGGCGATCGCGCCGCTGGCGATCGGCTGGGGCGCCGTCGCGGCGTGCGTCGCGGCGGCTGCGTTCTCACCCCGCCTGTCGCGGGCGCCGTTCCCGGTGCTGGCCTTGGCGTCGGCGGCGCTGGCCATCGCCTGGCTCGCCGCCCTCCCGGTGTGAGCCCGGCGGTCCCGACGTAGACTCTGCGCGGCCCGCCCCCTTAGCTCAGCTGGATAGAGCAAGGGCCTTCTAAGCCCGAGGTCGCAGGTTCGAATCCTGCAGGGGGCACACCAAGCAAGTCCAACCTCGCCCCGGCCGAGTTACCGCCGTCTCTGTCAGGAACCCGACGGCTCGCCACCGCCGTTGTGCAGTGCGGCGTGGATGCAGGCGAGCAGGGTCGGCTCGTCGAAGGGCTTCTGCAGCAGGGTGACCCCCGCGCCCAGCTCCCGCTGCGGGTTGAGCACCCCCTGGCTGTATCCCGACATGAAGACCACCGGCAGCTCGGGACGCAGGGCGCGGATGCGCTCGGCGACCTCGCGACCGGACATGTGCGGCATCAGCACGTCGGTGAGCAGCAGCCGGCACCCGGCCGTCTCGGCCAGCGCGAACGCCTCCTCACCGGAGGCGGCTTGGAGGACCACGTAGCCGTGGCGGCGGAGCATGCGCGCGGTCACGGCACGCACGGCGTCGTCGTCCTCGACCACCAGGATGGTCTCGCCGCCGCCCTCGAGGATGGCGTCGCTCGGCCGCTGCAGGGCGACCGCCGTGCCCACCGCGGCGGGCAGGTGGACGCGCACGGTGGTGCCCAGCCCGCCCTCGGAGTAGATGCCGACCTGGCCCCCGGCCGAGGACACGATGCCGTACACCGTGGCCAGCCCGAGGCCGGTGCCCACCCCCTGCGGCTTGGTGGTGAAGAAGGGCTCGAAGGCGTGGGCGATCACCTCCTCGCTCATTCCCGTGCCGGTGTCGCTGACCAGCAGGCGTGCGTAGACGCCGGGCTGGAGCTCAGCATCGGGTGCGTCGCCGTCCTCGCCGACGGCGATGGCGCCGGTCTCGATGGTCAGCGTGCCGCCGTCGGGCATGGCGTCGCGGGCGTTGACGGCAAGGTTGACCAGAACCTGCTCGATGCGGCCGCGGTCGGCGCGGATCGGGGGCGTGTCTGCTCCGGTGCGCACAACCAGCTCGATGTGCTCGCCCAGCGTGCGCGTCAGCAGGCTGTGGGTGTCGGCGACCACCGCGTCGAGGTCGAGGATCTCCGCGTCGGCGGAGTCCTGGCGGCCGAAGATGAGCAGCTGCTTGGTCAGGCGCGCCGCCCGCTCGGCCGCCTTGCGGATCTCCTCGACGTCGCGGCGCACCCCCTCGTCGCGGACGTCGCCGGCGATGAACTGCGCGTAGTTGAGGATCACGGCGAGCAGGTTGTTGAAGTCGTGGGCGACGCCGCCGGCGAGCTGGCCCAGGCTCTCCAGCCGCTCCGAGCGGCGCAGCCGTCGCTCGATGGCCTCGCGCTCGCGCTCCGCCCGCACCCGGTCGGTGATGTCGACGGCCACGCCGATCATCCCGTCAGGCTTGCCCAGCTCGTCGCGAAGCGGCGTGTAGCGGACGGCCAGGACACGGTCGCCGATCTCCATCTCGGTGGCCACCTCCTCACCGGCGAGGGCCCGGCGCATGAGGTCGAGGGTCTCCGGCTGATCGGGGATCATGTCCCCCATCCACTCGCCGACCTGGCGAGCCTCCAGCCCCGAGCCGCGCATCGACCGGCCCGCCTGGTGGTAGACGAGCACCCCGGCGGCGTCGAAGGCGCCCAGGCGGATCGGCGCATTCTCCAGCACCGCCTGCATGCGCGCCTCGGCGGCGCGGCGCGCCTCCTCGGCCTCGACCGTGGCGGTGATGTCGCGGGCGATGGTGGAGACCCCGATCACCACGCCGTCGGCGTCGGTGATCGGCGATGCGGAGACCGAGACGTGCACGACGCGAGCGTCCTTGGTGAGGCGCGCCGAGCGGTGCTCGTGGAGGGCCTCGCCCCTGGCTGCGGCGGCGCGCAGCTCCATCGCCTCGGCGCGGCGGTCGGGGGGCAGGATCGCGTAGAAGTCGCGGTCGACCATCTCCGCGGCGCTCCAGCCGTACAGCGCCTCCGCGCCGCGGTTCCAGCTCATCACCCTGCCGTCGAGCGCGGTGGCGATGATGGCGTCGCTGGACAGCGCGATCATCGCCGCGTGCCGCTGGGCGCGCTCCTCGTCGCTGAGGTCGCGGACCGCGGTGGCGACCCCGTAGATCGTGCCGTTGCTGTCACGAACCGGCGAGCTGATGATCGACACGCTGATCAGCGTCCCGTCCTTGCGCACCCGCTGCAGGTGGTGCTGCTCGATGCGCTCGCCGGCCATGACGCGAGGCAGCATTCCGCCACCGAACTCGGTGTCCCATGGGGGCAGCAGCTTGCGGCCGTCGCCGCCGACCATCTCCTCGGCGGTGTAGCCGTACATGCGCTCCGCGCTGGGGTTCCAGCTGGTGATCACGCCGTCGATGTCGGCGCCGATGATGGCGTCGGACGACGACTGCACGATGGCGGCGAGCCGGTCGTGCGCCTCGTCGGCGAGCTTGCGGTCGGTGACGTCGACGACGGCGACCTGGGTGTAGTCGGGCTCGCCGTCGTCGTTGCGCACCAGCAGCACCGAGACGTCGCCCCAGCGCACCGTGCCGTCGGGCCGCAGGAAGCGCCGTTCCATGCGCAGGTGGTCCGCGCTTCCCGTCTTCAGCGCCTGCTGGTTGGCCGTCGCCTGGCTGCGCTCGGAAGGATGGACGATGGCGTCCGCAGCGGAGCCGATCACCTCGTCGCGACTGCGCCCGAGCATCTCGCACAGCGCCCAGTTCACGTCCAGGACGGTGCCGTCGAGGGCGGCGAAGGCCATCCCCACCGGCGAATCCATGAACAGAGTCTGGAGCCGCCGGAGCTGGGTCCGAATCGCCGCGTCGCCGTTCACGTCTTGCTCGTGTCCCACCAGAACCCGCGCAAGCCTACCAGGAGTTCGTGCGGCTCAGCGGCCGTCGCCGAGCACCCTGTCGAGCTCGGCGGAGTCGACCATGCCGGCGCTGGCGCCGTCGCCGCCGACCAGCACCCCGGTCACCGCCCCGCTGCGGTCGAGCACCGGGCTGCCCGAGCAGCCGAGCACCGAGGCCGCCCCGGCGACGCGTTCGAGGAGGAGCTGCTGGCTGCCCTGGTCGACGCGGATGGGCGCCCCACCGACGCGACCGACGTAGTTGGCGGGGCGCCCGGCCGCGCCGTCGTCGGCGATGGCCCGCCGCGAGCACACCACCACCGCGTCCTCGCCCGCAACGGCGCGGGGCGCGGTGTGCAGCGCGGGCAGCACCAGCGAGGAGCGCAGCACGGCGAGGTCGCCCTCGACGTCGATCTGCTCGACGCGACCGACCGCCGAGCCGTGGCTGAGCGTGGAGAGGGTCACCTGCTCGGTGCCGAGCAGGGCATGCGACGCGGTGACGAAGACCCCCGGTGCGACCGAGAAGGCGGTCGAGGAACGGCAGTTGCCGAGGGTGCCGCCGGGCGCGCAGGCCACCACCAGGGCGAGCGAGGAGCGATGCGCCGCGGCCACGCCCAGCATGGTCTGCTCCTCCGCCGCCGAGGCGGCCGCGAGGGCCGAGCCGAGGGTGGCGGCGAGCAGCAGCGCGAGCGCTGCCTGACGGGCGCCGATGCGCACGTCGAACCGAAGCCCCTGCAATCCGGCCGGCCGTGGCATCGCCTGAACGACGCTGGAGGCGATGACTCCCATGATTGCCCGGTCACCCTATCCCGGCCGTGCGGCACGGCCCGCGAGGGATCGGTCGAATCCCGGTAACGGCTTGGCTCAACCGCTCCAGGCGAGCTGTCCGAGCGCTCGCTCGACGCCGGTGCAGCGGTCCTCGACGTAGTCCATGCCCGCCGCCGCGGCGATCCGCCGCGCCTCGGCGGAGATGATGCCGTCCTGCAACCAGAGCGCGCCTGCGCCGATGGCGACCGCCTGGCGGGCGATCTCCGGCGCGTCGGCGGCGGGGCGGAAGACGTCGACCAGGTCGACGGGCTCGCCGACGTCGAGCAGCGAGGCGCGCACCGGCTCGCCGAACAGCGTGCCCGAGGCGTTGGGGTTGACCGGGATGATCCGGAAGCCGAAGCGGCGGAGCTGCTCGGGAACGCCGTGGCCCGGCTTGCCGGGATCGCGCGAGGCGCCGACCACGGCGATGGTGCGCGAGCGGGCGAGGATGTCGCGAGGCGAGTCGGCGATGGCCATTGCTGCGTTCAGGCTACCCGGTGGCGATGGGGTGGCGGCCCCGCCGCCCCCGCGCGTGTGCGGGGGGCGGGGCCGCCGGTCAAAGGTCGCTGCGTGGGCCTAGAGGAACCCGTTCTGGGTGAGCCAGGTGGTGGCCACGTCGGTGACCTTCATGTTGTCGATCTCGACCTGCTTGTTCAGCGAGGTGATCACGTCGCTGGTGATCCTGGCCGCCACCGGCGCCAGCAGCGCGGCGATGGCCGGGTACTTCTGCAGCACGCTCTTGCGCACGATCAGGCCCACGTTGTCGGGCGGGAAGAGCTTCTTGTCGTCCTGCAGCACGTAGAGGTTGTCGGCGGCGATCGGCGAGTCGGTGGTGAACACCTCGCCCGCCTGGCAGTCGCCGTTGGTGATGTTCTTCTCGGCGGTGTTGCCGATGTCGATGTAGTTGGCGGTGCCGTAGGCGTCGCCGTAGCTCGACTTCAGACCGGGCAGTCCGTCAGGACGGGTGCGGAACTCGGAGAGGATGCAGATCTTGGTGCCCGGGTGGCTGCCCAGGTAGGTGGCGAACTGGGAGAGGGTGCTGCCCAGGGTCGCCTTGTCCGCGGCCTTGATGGCCAGGCCGTTGGTGTCGTCCATCGGCGCCTGCGCCGTCCAGCAGAGGCCGCGCGGCTCGTCGAGCTGCTTGACCAGCGCGAAGGCCTGGTCGAGGTCGGTGGGCACCGTCTTCTGGTTGAGGTAGCCCGAGTCGGTCAGCTCGGTGCCGGTGTACTGCCAGAGCATGTCGATCTGGCCGTTGAGCACCGCGTTGCCGATGGCGGTGTCCTTGGCCTGCAGGGTGTAGGTCACGTTGAAGCCGTGCTTCTGCAGCACCAGCTGAGCCATGGTGGCGAGGATCTGCTCCTCGGCGAAGCCCTTGCTGCCGATCGACACGGCGGCGCCGTTGCCGCTGCTGCCGGAGCCGGCCGGGCAGGACGACGCGCTGCCGGGGCTGTTGCTGGTGGTGGTGTTGGGGCTGTTGCCCCCGCCACACGCGGCGAGCGCCGCCGCCCACACGGTGAGAAGGATCGCCATGCTGATTCGCTTCACTGCGAGTCTCCTGTGAATGTCTCGGGTCCGGTTGGAATGGGGGTCTTGGCTAACCTGCGATGCGGTGGGGCACGACCACGCGCTCCACCAGGGAGAGCGCCCAGTCTGCCAGGAGGGCCAGGGCGGCGACCATCACCGCGCCGACCAGGACGATCCTGTCGCTCTGGTTGATGCCCGCGGCGATGACGTCGCCGAGCCCACCGCCGCCGACGAAGTTGCCCAGGGTGGCGGTGCCGACGATGAGCACCAGCGCGGTGCGCAGCCCGGCGAAGATCACCGGTGAGGCCAGCGGCAGCTCGACGCGGTACAGCGACTGCCACGCGGTCATGCCCATGCCCCGCGCCGCCTCCACCGCGGCGGGGTCGACGGACTGCACGCCGACCAGCGTGTTGCGCAGCACGGGGAGCAGCGCGTAGACGATCAGCGCCAGCAGCGTGGGGAAGAGGCCCAGGCCGAAGAAGGCGTAGAACAGCACCAGGATGCCGATGCTGGGCACCGCCTGGCCGAGGTTGGCGACCAGGAACACGGGGATCTGCACGAACCGTCCCGACTTGGCCATGAGCACGCCCACGGGCAGGCCGATGGCGGCGACCACGGCGAAGGCGATGACCACCAGCTCGATGTGACGGACCAGCCGGTCGGTCAGGAACTGCGAGTTGAGGATCTCGCCGTCGGTGGGCCCGGGGTTGAGCGTCTGCAGCACCAGCACCGACAGCCCGATGCCCACCGCCACCGCGATGGGCAGGTACCACACGCGGGCGCGCCCGCTGGGCATGCGGATCACTGCGCCGCGGCCCGGCGGATCGACTCGACGTCGACGACCCCGACCAGCTCACCGCCGCGCTCCACGCCGACGCGACCGTCGGGCGAGCGCAGCACGGCGTCGAGGGCGTCGCGCAACGACGCGTCGACGGGGATGCGCTGCTGCGGCGCGGCCACACCGTTGAGCGCACCGAGGGGCAGGTCGGTCAGCCGGATCAGCCCGAGGCGGCGCACCAGGCGCCCCTCGCCGAGGAAGTCGGTGACGAACTCGGAGGCGGGATGGGCGAGCAGCTCCTCGGGCGTCGCGTACTGGGCGAGCACGCCGCCCTGCTGGAGCAGCGCCACCCGGTCGCCGAGCTTGATCGCCTCCTCGATGTCGTGGGTGACGAAGACGATGGTCTTGCGCACCACGCGCTGCAGGCGCAGCAGCTCGTCCTGCAGGCGGTCGCGGGCGATGGGGTCGATGGCGCCGAAGGGCTCGTCCATGAGCAGCACGGGCGGGTCGATGCCCAGGGCGCGGGCGACGCCGACGCGCTGGCGCTCTCCCCCACTCAGCTCCGCGGGCAGGCGCCGCCCGTACTGCGCGGCGGGCAGGCCGACCAGGTCGAGCAGCTCGTCGACACGCGCGCGGGTGCGCTGCCTGTCCCACCCGGACAGCCGGGGCACGGTGGCGACATTCTCGGCGACGGTGAGATGCGGGAACAGCCCCACCTGCTGGATGACGTAGCCGATCGAGCGGCGCAGCGCGTTGACGTCGTAGTCGCGCGTGTCCCTGCCGTCGATGGTGATGCTGCCCGAGCTGGGCTCGACCAGCCGGTTGATCATCTTCAGCGAGGTCGTCTTGCCGCAGCCGGAGGGGCCGACCAGCACCACGATCTCGCCGTCCTCGATGCGCAGCGAGAGGTCGTGCACCGCGACCGTGCCGTCGCCGTAGCGCTTGGCGACGTGGTCGAAGACGATCACGTCGCCGCCACCACGATCGGCCGGCCGCGCGAGAGCAGGCGCTGCACGCCGGCGAGCAGCAGGTCGAGGCCGATGCCGATGACGGCCACCGGGATGACCCCGCTGAGCAGGCGCTCCAGGGTGCCGCTGCTGCGTCCCACCGCGGCGATGATCGGCTGGCCCAGGTCGTTGGCGCCAACTGTGGCACCAACTGTGGCGATGGCGACCACCATCACGGTGGCCTGGCGCAGCCCGGCGATGATCACCGGCACCGACAGGGGGAGCTGGACGCGCATGAGGATCTGCAGCGGGCTCATGCCCATGCCCCGCGCCGCCTCGACCACCGCGGGCTCGACGGCGAGCAGCCCGGTGCGCGTGTTGCGCAGGATGGGCAGCAGCGCGTACATGGCCAGGCCGACGATCACCGGCGGGTCGCCGAGTCCGAACCAGATGGTCAGCAGGCCGAACAGGGCGAAGCTGGGCACGGTGAGCAGGGTGGCGGCGACGGCCAGGGCGACGGCGGCGAAGCGCTCCCAGCGCGCGGCGAGAACACCCAGGAGCAGCCCCAGGGCCGCGGCGGCCGCCATGCTGATGCCGACGATGACCAGGTGGGTCCTGGTCTGGGGCCCCAGGCTGTCCCAGTTGTCGGCGATGTAGCGGAAGACGCTCAGGTTGCCGGTCTCCGAGGGTGACGGCCGGGAGCCGGCCGCGCGGGCCTCCTGCCGCAAGCCCTGCTTGGCGGAGCTGCCATCGTAGACGAGCGAGCCGCGGCCGCACCGCAGGCCCGCACCGCGAGGCAGCCTGGGTATCCTGCCCAGCACGATGGACATCACCCAGCGCGGCGCGCGACGGGGGCGGTCGTGGTCGTTCTGAGCTGGATCGGCTTCTCCGCCGGCGTCGTCGTGGTGCTGGGCACCACCGCCAGCGTGATCGCCACCCTGGTGGTGCCACGCGGCCTGCGCTCGCGGCTCGCCAACCTGGTGACCACCGGCGTCTCGGCCATGTTCCGGGCGCTGGCCGCCCGACGCTCTCGCTACGAGGACCGCGACACGCTGCTCTCCCTGGAGGGGCCGGTGGTGCTCATGGGCCTGGTGGCGGTGTGGATCGGCGGCATCTACCTCGGCTTCACCCTGCTGCTCTGGCCGTTCACCGGCGCCGAGCTGGGCACCGCGGCGACGGTCGCCGGGTCCTCGATGTTCACCCTCGGCTTCGCCACCGTGCCCGGCCCCGCCCCGACCGCGCTGACCTTCCTGTCGGCGGGCTTCGGCCTGGTGGTCGTCGCCCTGCAGATCGCCTATCTGCCCACCCTCTACAACGCCTTCAACCGCCGCGAGCAGCTGGTCACCATGCTGGAGAGCCGCGGCGGCGTGCCCGCCTGGGGACCGGAGATCCTGGCCCGGCACGAGCTGATCGACAACGTCGCCAGCCTGGGCAACCTCTACGCGCGCTGGGAGGAGTGGGCCGCCGACCTGGCCGAGTCGCACACCACCTACCAGGTGCTCATCCTCTTCCGCTCCCCACACCCGCTGCGGTCGTGGATCACCGCGCTGCTCAGCGTGCTCGACGCCGGGGCGCTGCAGCTCTCGCTCAACCCGCTCACCGCCCCCGCCGAGGCGCGGCCGTTCATGCGCATGGGCTACATGGCGCTGCGCGAGGTGGCCACGGTGATGCGCATTCCCTTCAACGCCGACCCGCACCCGGACGACCCGGTCAGCCTGACCCGCGAGGAGTTCGACGACGCGGTCGAGCAGCTCACCAGCGCCGGCTGGCGGCCGGAGCGCGACCTGGAGGAGGCGTGGGTCCAGTTCCGCGGCTGGCGGGTGACCTACGAGCAGCTCGCCTGGACGATCGCCGACCGGGTCGACGCGCCGCCCGCCCTGTGGTCGGGACCGCGGCACACCTTCGGGGTGTCGCGGCTGGCGCCGGCGCGGCCGCCGCACCGCTCACCGTCGGTGGAGCAGCAGCAGGTGCGCGCCATCACCGAGGCGCGGCGCGAGGCGCGCCCGGCGATCAGCCTGTCGGGCCGGCGGCGCGACCCGCGCAGCTTCTCGGCGGCGTTCAGCGACGGCATCGGTGGTGCCGCGGCGCCGGCGAGAGATGCAATGCGCGCCGACCGCGCCGAAGAGGCCGACGCCGCGGCCCAGCAGCCGGTGGACTGACCGACCCGTCAGGCCTTCACAGGCTGCGGGCGCGACGGGCGCTGCGCCGGGACGACCTCGCCGTATCCGGCGGCGATCTGCCCCTCCATGCGGCCGACCAGCTCCAGCATCTCCACCGACAGGTCGGCGACCAGGCGGGCGGCCAGGCGGGGGCGCGGGCTGTCCTCGACCACGGCGAGCGCCTGCTCCACCACGTAGTCCCAGCCGGCGCGGGCGGCGTGCTGGACGGCGTCGAGCAGGCGCCACAGCGGGATGCCCGCGCAGGCGACGGTGCTGCCCACGGCGCGCAGCGCGTCCAGCTCGGCGCAGCGCAGGGGGCGGCGGCGCTCCCAGGCCGAGAGGGCGACCTGCACCGCGTCGTCGAGACGGCGCTCCAGGGCGACGCCTCCGGTCTCCAGCAGCGGCCCGAGCCCCTCGCGCCGCACGCCCGCGCACATCTCCTCGACCACGGCCGTCCGGCGCTGGCGCAGCGCCTCGAGCACCTGGCCCCGCAGCGCGGCGGTCTCGCCCGCGGCGGAGGCCACCGGGAGGAACAGCACGCGTCCCATGATCTGATCGTCGACGTCGATGCCCATATCGGTCTTGCACTCCAGATGCGCTGATGTGTTCGGCCGCAGTGCCGTGCCGCCTCATGCCGGGGGCCGTCCGCTGGGGGCGGACGCCCGGCCTCCCACGTCTCCCTTGCATCGCGGCGCCACCTGTCGTGGCTGCCGGAGCGGCGTCATCATGGCACGCCGTCCGCCGCGCCGGTTGGCGCCGGACGCCAGACTTTTTTGTCCGGCGCCGCGGGGAGCGGCCCCACACGCCTTGCTAGGATCGTCGCCGTGACCGACCCCGCCCGCACCACGCTCCACCTCGTCCGCCACTGCGACGTGCACAACCCCGAGGGGGTTCTCTACGGGCACCTCCCCGGGTTCCGGCTAAGCGAGAAGGGGGTGCGGCAGGCGCACGCGCTCGGCGAGCACTTCGCCGGCCGTCCGGTGCGGCAGATCTACGCCAGCCCGCTGGAGCGCGCCCAGCAGACCGCGCACATCATCGCCTCGTACCTTGACACCGTCCAGGTGGTGACCACGCCGGAGCTGGTCGAGGCGCGCTTCGGCCTGTACCTGCAGGGGATCAAGCCCAAGGACGTGCCCTGGAGGCGGCCGCTGTGGTTCGTGCACATGGCCTGGCCGGGGCTGCTGCCCAACGACGAGTCGGTGGCGGCGATGGCGGCGCGGGTGCGCGCCCCGATGCAGCGGCTGCTCCGCGACTTCCCCGGGCAGGAGGGCATCTGCGTGTCCCACGGCGACCCCATCCAGGCGTTCTGGGTGGAGGCGGAGAAGCGCCACGCCTACGCGCTGCACCGCCTGCAGTGCGGCAAGGGCGGGATGCTGACCTTGCAGTACGAGGACGACCGGCTGGTGGCCAAGCAGTACATCCCGCCGCGCGAGGTGGGCGCGCCGGAGATCGCCGAAGCCGCGGCCGACGCCTCGCTCTCCTGAGGGCTCAGACGCCCGCGGGTTCTCGCTCCTCGTCCGGTTGTCGTTCCGGCGCCGGAGTTTTGGTCGTGATCGGCGGCAACTGGAGTGCTGAGGACTTGCCCTGCTCCGCACGCGCCGCGCGGCGCCGCTTGAAGCGGCTGTCCAGCGCCGGCTTGAGGTAGAGCTTGACCATCAGCCCGGTCATGATCAGCAGGAAGGTGGCGTAGACCAGGGGCACGCCGTTGTCCTTCTTGACCATGAAGAGCGAGTACTGCTTGAGGCCCTGGAAGGTGATGGTGAACGCCGCGGGATGGGCGGCGTCGGGTCCGGGCATGACCAGCTGCTTGCTCTCGCCGAGCTGGATGGGGAAGGGCAGGTCGTTCTGCGCCTGGTCGACCAGGTAGGGCGACATGGCGCTGGTGTCCAGCTCGTTGACGTTCTGCGGCCGACCCTTGTCGAGGCCGAGGTCGCCGACCCAGAGCTGCACCTGCAGCACCGGGTTGCGCGCCTGCTCGCCGCCGGGGCCGAAGTTGGTCGCGCCGGTGGCGACGCTGCCGTCGGGGTTGAGCGCGGTGACCGTGCGCGCGTCGGGGAACACCGCCATGCGCGCGCCGAGCTGCACGGGGGTCTGGGCGCCGGGGATCGTGTAGTTGAAGTCGGGCACCTTGAGGATGCCCGTCTGCACGTTCTTCTGCGCGCCGAAGAAGTCGATGGTGCCGTCGTAGACGACCTGCCCCGCCGGGTTGCGCACCACGATGCGCGGCGCCCAGCCGTAGTCCTGCTGGTAGAAGTCGACGTCCTGGTAGGCGAGGAAGTCGTTGACGCGCACGTCCTTGGTGATCACCGGCTTGCCGTTGTCGTACACCGTGACGTTGCTGACGTAGTCGTTGGCCTGCCCGTTGGGCTGGTAGGTCGCGGTGAACCTGTTGAGCTGCACCTGGTAGCCGGTGTGCTGCCCGTTGAAGAGCAGCCCCTCCTGCAGCGTGTCGTAGGCGGCGCGGGCCTCGGCGACGCGCTGTCCCTCGGTGACGGTGATGATCCCCTGGAAGCCGGTCGCCTTGCCCCACACCACCGCGACCAGGAGCAGGAAGAACGAGGTGTGGAACAGCCACGAGCCCCACTCGCCCCAGTACTGCGGTGTGCGCGGATGGCGGCGAACGGTGCGCATCACCAGGGCGCGGCCGCGGCGGATGACGCACGCGCCCAGGGCCAGGTACAGCGAGCCCAGCAGCACGAAGAACAGCGGGGCGACGAACACCTGGGTCAGCGGCAGGCCGAGGTGCGAGGCCAGGCCGTTGAGGTTCTGGTGGTCGGTGAGGAACTGGTCGACCTTGGTCTGCGCCGAGGTGTCCTGCTGGGGCACGAAGCTGCCGACCAGGACGATGAGGATGACCCCGATCAGGAAGAAGATCGCGGTGCGCATCCGCGTGTACTGGTGCCAGAAACGCCTCGCCCGGTCGCGCGGCTTGATGCGGCTCATGTCCACGGCGTCACACCCTGCGGAGCCGCTGCCGCAGCCTGGGCTCTCAGCTCCGGCCGGCGAGCAGCCGCTGCGGGTCGAAGGCGGCTTCGAGCGCCTCGCCGAGCACCGCGCGAGGGACGCCCGCGGGCTCGCCGGTCTCCTGGGAGACGCCGCTGGGCTGGAGGCGGAAGGTCGCCGCGGTGATCAGGGCGAGGCGGCCGCGGCTGCCCAGCAGGGCGCCGATCAGGTCGTAGCCGGCGACGTCCTTGAGCACCGCGCCACCCGCGGACACACGTCCCCCGCCGGGGAGCACCGCTTCGATGCCGGTGAGGGCGCGGCGGGCGACCTGGCCGGTGGCGATGACCTCACCGACACGGGCGTCGGCGGCGCCGGCCCGCTGCGCGCCGGTGATGGTCAGGCCGACCTTCTCGGCCGCCTGCCGCACCGCGCCCAGGGTGGCCCCGGCTCCGGCGCGGGCCACCAGGCGGTCGTGGTCGACGTCGACGGGGTCGATGCCGCTGAGGCTGACCAGCACGGCCCCGGCGGGGGCGGCGGCGCCCTTGGCGGGGGCGCTGCTGACGGCGATGCGGACGCCCGCCTCGGCGCAGGCCAGGCAGACCTTCTCGACCTGCTCGGCGGTGCTGGGGCTGACGCTGTCGCCGTCGACGAACTTCTCGCCCGCGATCTCGACGAGGCGGGCGCGGAGGGCTGCGTCCATGCTCGGCGCAGTGTACCTACCCAACCCGCGCCCTGGCCCGCGCGCTGCGGCCACCCGCGTCCCTGAACATCCCGCTACACTCCCGGCTCCGATGGCAGAGGAATCGTCCCCCGCCCGATCGCTCTGCGAGCGCGTGGTCCGCGAGGTCTTCGCGCTCGATCCGGCGGTGGCGCGCTGGAGCGGCGACCACTCGTACGACGGCGTGGTCGGCGAGGTCGGCCCCGCCGCGGTGACGCGCCGCATGGCCACCGTCGAGGCGCTGATCGCCGAGCTCGACGCCGTCCCCCTCGACGCCCTCGACGCCGAGCTGCGCGCCGACGTCCGCTCCGCCCGGCTCTTCCTCGGCGAGGACCTGATGCGCACCCGCGAGCTGCGCACCTACGCCCTCGACCCCCGCCGCGGCCTCGACGTGTCGGCGGACGTGTCGTCGTACATCTCCCGCGACTACGCGCCCGCGGCGGACCGCGCCGCCTCGCTGGTGCGCCACCTCCGCGACCTCCCCGCCTACCTCGACGCCGCCTTCCCAATGCTCGACGAGGCGGTCTGGGAGGGCCCGCGGCTGATCGCCGTCGACGGCGCCCACGGCTACGCCTCCTTCCTCCGCGACGACGTGCGCCGCGAGCTGGGTCCGCTCGACGCCGGCCTGGCGGCGCAGCTCGACCGCGCCGTCGAGGACGCCGCCCGGGCCTGCGAGCTGTACGGGTCGCGGGTCGAGGGGCTGCGCGTCCTGCCCGACTCGGCGCTCGGCCCGGCCGCCTTCATCGCCCTGCTCGAAGCCCAGGAGGGCATCCGCGAGACCGTCGACTCGCTGCGGCGCCGCGCCGACGACGAGCTGGAGCGGCTGGGCGCGCAGACCGTCGAGCTCGCCGGGCGGATCGCGCCGGACCGCCCGGTCGCCGAGGTGTTCACCCTGATGGAGGAGGACCACCCCTCCGCCGCCGAGCTGCTGCCCGCCACGGCCGCGATGCTCGACCGCCTGCGCGACTTCTGGATCGGCACCGGGGTGATCTCGGTGCCGAGTGACGCGCACTGCGAGGTGCGGCCGACACCCGCGTTCCGGCGCTGGTCGAGCGCCTCCTACGAGCCGCCGGGCGCGCTCGACCCGCCGGGCATGGCCCACTACTACTTCGTCACCACCGTGCAGCCGGACTGGACGGTGCAGCAGTCCGAGCAGTGGCTGCGCTCGCTCAATTACCCATCGCTGGAGAACGTCTCGGTGCACGAGGCCTTCCCCGGGCACTTCGTGCACTTCCTCAACGCCTACCGCAACCCCTCGCTGGTGCGGCGCGTGTTCGGACCCGCCGGGTTCATCGAGGGCTGGGCCCACTACACCGAGCAGCTGGCCATCGAGCAGGGGCTCGCCGAGGGCCGTCCCCTCCTCCACCTCGCCCAGCTCCAGGACGCCCTGCTGCGCGCCTGCCGGTTCCGCGCCGCCGTGGGACTGCACTGCGAGGGCATGCCCCTGGAAGGGGCCACCCAGCTCTTCGTCGACCGCGCCTACATGCAGCGCCTGCCCGCCGAGCGCGAGGCGCTGCGCGGCACCCATGACCCGCTCTACCTGGTCTACACCTACGGCAAGCTGGAGATCCTGCGCTGGCGCGAGGAGCTGTCGCGCCGTCCCGGCTGGGACCCGCGCCGCTTCCACGACACGCTGACCACCGCGGGCTTCCCGCCGCTGGCGGTGATGCGCGACCTGCTGCTCGGCTAGTGCAGGGCGGCGAGGACGCTCTGCTGCGCTGAGGTGGCCACCGAGTAGATCGAGAAGATCAGCGCGGTGCCCAGCAGGATGGTGCCGAGCACGCTGGCCAGCAGCACGCCGCCACCGGCGAACGTGGTGCGCGGCCAGGGGTAGTGGGCCTCGCCCTCCTTGGGACGCGAGTACATCAGCAGGGCGACGCGCAGGTAGTAGTACACCGAGATCACCGAGGTGAAGATGCCCCACAGCGCCAGCGACGTGGAGCCGCCGCGGATGGCCGCGGTGAAGACGAAGAACTTGCCGAAGAACCCCGCGGTCGGCGGGAAACCTCCAAGTGACAGCAGGAAGATCGCCATCGCCCCCGCGACGTAGGGTCGGCGGTGGGCGAGGCCGCGCAGGCCGTCGTAGGAGTCGAGGTCCTCGCCGCGACCGGCCATGATGGTGATCACCGCGAAGGCGCCGAGCTGCGTCGCCGCGTAGGCGGCCAGGTAGTACAGCGAGCCGATGGTGCCGATGTCGCTCTTCACCGCGACGCCGATGAGGATGTAGCCCGCCTGGGCGATCGACGAGTAGGCGAGCATGCGCTTCACCGATGACTGGGTGATCGCCGCGATGTTGCCGCCGACCATGGAGATGATGGCGACGAAGGCGACGATGCCGTTCCACTTGTCGTAGCTGTCGCTGAAGGTGTAGCTGAAGACACGGATCAGCGCGGTGAAGGCGGCCACCTTGGTGGCGACGCTCATGAACGTGGTCACCGAGGTGGGCGCGCCCTGGTAGACGTCGGGCGTCCAGAAGTGGAACGGCGCGGCGCTGATCTTGAAGGCGAAGCCGACGAAGAGCAGACCGACGCCGACCAGGAACAGCGGGTCGACCAGCGCCGAGCTGCCGTGCAGTGCGGCGGCGATCTCCGGCAGCTGCGTGTGCCCGGTCTCGCCGTAGATCAGCACCATGCCGTAGAGCAGGATGCCCGAGGCGAAGCCGCCCAGCAGCAGATACTTCATCGCCGCTTCCTGCGAGCGCTCCTCGGTGCGGGCGAAGCCGCTGAGGATGTAGAGCGATATCGAGAGCAGCTCGATGCCCAGGAAGATCACCATCAGCGAATCCGCGCCGGCGAGGAACATCATGCCCACGGTGGCGCCGAGGATCAGTGCGTAGTACTCGCCGTGGTGGATGCCGCGCCGGTTGAGGTAGGCGGGGCTGATCATGGTGACCAGCGCGGCGGTGGCGATGATGATGCCGTCGGCGAACAGCGAGAAGCGGTCGTACGACATCGAGTCGAAGTAGACGGTGCGCGGCGTCGCCGCGTCGAACCAGGCCCACACGGTCATGCCCATGGCGGCGGCGAGCACCACCAGGGTGAGCCCGGCCAGCCATCCCCGGCGCGTCGCGGGCACCACCAGGTCGGCGAGCAGCAGCAGGATGAAGCCGCCGGCGACGATCAGCTCGGGCAGCAGGCCGACCAGGTCGTTGCCGCTGGGCGTCCTCAGCGGGGGAATGGCGGCGAGCAGGTGCAGGTGCATCTCCTCTCCCTACCGCGACGCCTGGGACTGGTCGGTGGGTGCGTTGACCACGGTGACGTACTGGCTCACGTTGTTCTGCGACACCACTCCGAAGGGATGCGGGTAGAGGCCGATGGCCAGCATCAGCCCGGCCATGGGGGCGAGCACCATCCACTCGCGGCGGCGCAGGTCGGGCACGGCCTCGGCGACCGGCGACGGCGGCTCGTGCATCACTCCCTGGTGCAGCCGCAGCATGTACCAGCAGGCCAGCACCACGCCGACACCGGCGAGCACGGCCAGCGCCGGGGCCGCCTGGAAGGCGCCCAGCATGATGGTGAACTCGCCGACGAAGCTGTTCATCCCCGGCAGGCCGAGCCCGGCCAGGGTGACGATCAGGAAGAACCCGTAGAGCACCGGCATGCGCGCGTTGAGCCCGGTGATCTCGCGCAGGTCGCGGGTGCCGGTGCGCTGCTCGATCCAGCCGACGATGAGGAACAGCGCGGCGATGATCAGGCCGTGGTTGACCATCTGGATGATGGCGCCGTTGAGCCCGTTCTGGTTGAAGGTGAAAATGCCCAGGGTGACGAATCCCAGGTGGGATATGGAGCTGTAGGCGACGATGCGCTTGATGTCGGTCTGCGCCAGCGCCATCAGCGCGCCGTAGATGATGCTGAGGATGGCCAGCGCCGCGAACAGCCACTGATAGGTGTGCGCCGGCCCGGGGAACAGGGTGATGCAGTAGCGCATGAACCCGAAGGCGCCCAGCTTGCTGATGATGCCGGCGAAGAAGGTGAGCACCTGCGGCGGCGCCGACGCGTACGAGTCGGGCAGCCAGGTGTGGAAGGGCACCAGCGGCACCTTGATGGCGAAGGCCAGGGCGAAGGCCATGAACGCCCACTGCTGCGGCGTCAGGGTGCTGATGCCCAGCACGCTGACCGCCTGCTGGTTCTGGATCGGGGTGAGCAGCAGCGTCTGCAGGTCGAAGCTGCCGTGTGCGGCGCCGCCGGTCGGCGCCAGCCCCGACTGGGATTGCACGTACAGCCAGATGATGGCGAGCAGCATGGCCAGGCTGCCGGCCACGGTGTAGATGATGAACTTGATCGTCGCCCGGCCACGGTTGGCGTCGCCGTAGCTGGTGAGCAGGAAGTAGAGCGGGACCAGCATGCCTTCCCAGAAGAAGTAGAAGAGCAGCAGGTCGAGGCTGAGCAGGATGCCCGCGGTGGCGCTGAAGGTGAGCAGCAGCAGGCCGCAGTAGAACTTCAGCCGCGCCGTCTCGCGCCGCGCCACCACCACCGCGCCGAGCAGGAAGACGCCGGTGTCGAGCGCCAGCAGCCAGCCGCTCAGCGCGTCGATGCCCAGGTGGTAGCTCGCCCCGATGGCGGGGATCCAGTCGTGGCGCTCCTCGAACTGGAAGGTGATCGGGCTGTTGCGCGTCCCCCCGCTGAGCAGCGCCGCCTGCGACGACGCCGGGTCGGGCGCGTGGGTGAAGGCGAGCATCACGCCGGCGACGATGCCCGCCACCGCCAGCATGGTGAGCACGGTGATGCCCTTGATCGCCCGCGTCTGCGTTTTGGGCACGACCTGCAGCAACAGCGCGCCGCCCAGCGGGACGACGAGGATCAGGGTGAGCCAGGGGATGTGGTTCATCGTGTGATCAGGTAGGCGACGCCCACGAAGACGCCGGCGAAGACGAGCATGCCGGTGGCGTAGTCGCGGATCAGTCCGGTCTCGATGGCGCGGAAGTCGATGCTGATGTCGGCGAAGAGCTGGCCGATGCCGCGCACCCAGCCGTCGAAGACGCGCGGCTCGACGATGCGCCGCGCCGCACCGGCGACGGCGAGGGCGGGACGCACCAGGACGGCGTCGTAGAGCTCGTCGAAGTAGAACTTGTGCCAGCTCAGCTGGGGCAGCAGGCGCGGCAGCCGCTCGACCACCTCCTGCGCGTGCGGCTTCTTCTCGTACCACAGGCGGTAGGCCATGCCCACGCCGACCAGCGAGAAGATCGTGCCCACCGCCAGCGCGATGGCGCCCTTGGCGGTGCTCGGCTCGGCGACCGCGCCGGCGCCGAACACCGGGTCGAGGAAGCTGGACAGGAAGTGCGCCGAGAAGCCGAGGATCTGGAAGGGCCACTGCAGCACGATGCCCAGCAGCACCGACAGGCCGCCGAGCAGCATCACCGGCCAGAGCATGGACCGGCCCGGCTCGTGGGCCTGGAAGACGCGCGCGGTCTGGGGCTCGCCGCGGAACACCACCGCCCACAGGCGGATGGCGTAGAGACCGGTGAGCACGTTGATGATCAGCCCGACGATGAACAGCGACGGCACCAGCGGTCCCGCGACGGTGCCGAAGCCGAGGATGTCCTCCTTGGAGAACCACCCGGCGAAGAACGGGATGCCCGCCAGCGCCAGTGAGCCGGCGATGAAGGCCCGCTCGGTGTTGCGCATGCGATCGCCGAGGCCGCCCATGAGGCGGATGTCCTGCTCGTCGTTCATGGCGTGGATGACGTTGCCCGCGGCCATGAAGAGCAGCGCCTTGAACACCGCGTGGGTGACGAAGTGGAACATGCCCGCGGTGTACGCGCCGATGCCCACGGCGAAGATCATCAGGCCGATCTGCGACATCGTCGAGTAGGCGATCACCCGCTTGATGTCGACCTGGGAGAGCGCGATCACGCCGGCCATCAGCGCCGTGCCCATGCCCACGCAGGCGACCATCCCCTGGGCGATCGGCGCCATGTCGAACAGGGTGTGGAAGCGCGCGATCAGGTACACGCCCGCGGTCACCATGGTGGCGGCGTGGATCAGCGCGGAGACCGGCGTCGGGCCCTCCATGGCGTCGGGCAGCCATGTGTGCAGCGGGAACTGCGCCGACTTGGCGAAGGCGCCGATGGCCAGCAGGATGCAGATGGCGGTGATGGTCACCCCGCCGTGGGCGAAGGAGAACTGGGCGTTGTAGAAGACGGTCGGCAGGCTGATCGAGAAGATGCCGCGGCCGTCCTGGCCCTTGAGGCTGGTGAGGATGAGGAAGGCGGCGATGACCAGGGCGACGTCGCCGATGACCTGGGTGATGAACGCCTTGCGCGCCGCCTGCACCGCGCTGGGACGCCGCCACCAGAAGCCGATCAGCAGGTACGAGCTCAGCGCCACGAGGGCCCAGCCGATGATCAGGAAGAGCAGGTCGCCAGCCAGCACCAGCATCAGCATCGAGAAGATGAACAGGTTCATGTAACTGAAGAACCTGGCCACATCGGGGTCGTGGTCCATGTAGCCCACGCTGTAGACGTGGATGAGGAAGCCGACCCCGGTGATCACCATGATCATCACCACGGCGAGCGGGTCGATGGTGACGTCGAAGCCGACGTTGAGATTGCCGGCGCCGAGGTTGAGCCAGTCCCAGAAGCGGATGGTCAGCGACTTGTGGGCGTCGTCGGCGCCGACCACCTGGATGAGGACGAGCACCGCGACGACGAAGGCGAGGCCGATGACGCCGGGGCCGATCCAGTTGACCCAGCGGCGGCCGAGGCGGTCGCCGAGCAGGCCGTTGAGCAGGCAGCCGATGACGGGCAGCAGCAGCAGGGCGCCGGCGAGGCCCCCCATCAACGTGACGTTGGTCACTCGCGCATCTCGCTGAGGTCGTCGACGTCCATGTCACGCCCGGTGCGGAACACGGTGGTGATCAGCGCCAGGCCGACGACGACCTCGGAGGCGGCGACGACGATGACCATGAAGGCGAAGATCTGGCCGTCCTCGCTGTTGAGGAAACGCCCGAAGGTGACGAAGGCGAGGTTGACGGCGTTGAGCATCAGCTCGATCGACATGAAGACGACCAGCGGGTTGCGCCGGATCAGCACGCCGAGGGCGCCGATCATGAACAGCGCGGTGCTCAGCCCGATCAGCCACGGGAACATGTCGAGGCTCATGTGCGCCGGCTCCCGCTCACATGGTGTCGCGTGAGATAGACGGCGCCGATGGCGGCGACGATGAGCAGCAGCGAGGTGATCTCGAAGGGCACCAGGAAGGTGGTGAAGAGCTGTCCGCCGACCACCTGCACGTTGCCCGCCTTGTTGACGTCGTCGGGGAAGAAGGAGAGCTGGCCGGGGCTGCCGGCCTGGCCGACCTGCGCGCCGTGCAGCGGGTTCTTGCTGCACTGCTGCTGCGTCGCGCTGGTGCAGGCGGTGGCGTTCCTGTCGTAGGTGCTGCCGTTGCCGACCAGGAAGAAGATCTGCAGGGTGACGTAGAAGACGGCGACGATGCCGACCAGGAAGCGCAGGTCGAGTCGCGGCGTGTCCTCGGAGCCCGGGCTGAGCAGGGCGATGATGAAGACGAAGAGGACCATCACCGCCCCGGCGTAGATGATCACCTGCACCGCGGCGAGGAACTGCGCGTTGAGCAGCAGGAAGAGCACGGCCAGGAAGACCATGTTGCCCACCAGGCTGAGCGCGCAGTAGATCGTCGACCGGAGGGAGACGACGCCGATGGCGCTGATCAGGGCGAGGATCCCGACGATGACCGTGAGCGCGGTCATGCTGGATCCCTGTCTTGGGTCAGGGCCCTCATGCGTTCCCGCCCGGATGCGGGTTCTGCTCGGTGGCCGGCTCGGCGACGGTGGGCACCTCGGCCATCAGCCCGGCGTGGCCGGGGAAGGGGATGTCCCCGCCTTCGCGGGCGATCGCGTCGGAGCGCTCCCAGGCGACACGCGGGCTGACCCCGGGCGCGCGGCCGGGCTGCTCTCGCTGGTCGCCACCGGCGCCGAGCGGGTTGTCCCGCTGCGACTCGGTGAAGCCGGGCCAGGCTTCGAGGAGATCCTCCTTGGTGGCCACCAGGCGCTCGCGGCGGTAGTCGGCGAGGTCGTAGCGGGGGCCGAGGGTGATCGCCTCGGTGGGACAGGCCTCGGCGCAGTAGCCGCAGTAGATGCAGCGCATCAGGTTGATCTCGTAGCGGATGGCGAAGCGCTCACCGGGCGACACCGGCGCGGCGGGGTCGTTCTCCGCGGGCCCGACGTAGATGCAGCCGACCGGGCAGGCGCCGGAGCACAGCTCGCAGCCGATGCACTTCTCCATGCCGTTGTCGTAGCGGTGGAGGATGTGGCGGCCGCGGTGCCGTGGCGGCGCGGGCTTCTGCTCCTCCGGCCACTGCATGGTGATCGGCTTGCTGAGCATGTTCTTCAGGGTGAAGGCCATGCCCTTGACGAGTTCTTTGATCATGAGTTTGCCGCCTGAATGGCGACGATGGCGCCGGTCACCGCGATGTTCAGCAGCCCCAGCGGCAGCAGCACCTTCCAGCCCAGGTTCATGAGCCGGTCGTAGCGCAGCCGCGGGAACGTCCAGCGGATCCAGATCATCGCGAAGAGCAGCACGCCCGCCTTGGCCAGGAACCACAGCGGCCCGGGGATGACGTCGAGCTGGGGGATCAGCGGCAGGTAGCCGCCGAGGAAGAGCGCGGTGGCGATCGAGGCCACCGTCACCATGTTGATGTACTCGGCGAGGAAGTAGAAGCCGAAGCGCAGGCCGCTGTACTCGGTGTGGTATCCGGCGACCAGCTCCGTCTCCGCCTCGGGCAGGTCGAAGGGCAATCGGTTGGTCTCCGCCAAGCCGCCGACGAAGTACAGCAGGAAGGCCATCGGCTGCAGCACGACGAACCACACGTGGTGCTGCGAGGTCACGATCTGTTCGAGGTCGAGCGAGCCGGCGAGGATCACCGTCCCCATCAGCGCGAAGCCGACCGCCATCTCGTAGGAGATGAGCTGCGCCGACGAGCGCAGCGCACCGAGCAGTGAGTACTTGCTGTTCGACGCCCAGCCGCCCAGGAAGATGGCGTACACGCCCAGCGAGGTGATGCCCAGGATGTAGAGCAGCCCGACGTTGACGTGGGCGATGTTCCAGTGGAAGTGGTAGCCGAACCAGTCGCTCACGCCCCCCAGCGGGATCACCGCGAAGGCGAAGATGGCCGCGCCCGCCGCGATGCCCGGAGCGATGAGATAGAGGATGCGGTCGCGCCCCGCGGGGGCGACGTTCTCCTTGAAGAGCAGCTTGATGGCGTCGGCGGCGGGCTGCAGCAGCCCGAACGGCCCGACGCGGTTGGGCCCGATGCGCAGCTGGATGTGCGCGGCGATCTTGCGCTCGGCGTACACCAGGTACGCCGCGGTTGTGGCCAATCCCAGCAGGATCACCGCCGCCTTGACCAGGATCACCCACCAGTAGTCGGGCCCGATCGAGTACGTCCAGATGCTCGCCGTCACGCCACCGGCACCTGGAACAGGGCGCGGCCGCCGTTGCCCGCCCGCCGGTACGCGGGCAGTGCCTCGCGCAGCATGCGGTTGACCGAGACCGGGTCGCTGGGGCCCCAGTCCTCACCGCCGAGGTCGGCGGCCAGCATCATCAGCACGCTGGTCTCCGGCGGCGTCGCCGTCGCCGGCGGCAGCGCCTGGCGGATGCGCTGCACCCGGCCCTCGACGTTGGTGACAGAACCGGCCTTTTCTACAAACGCATGGCCGGGGATGACGAAACCGGCGTTGTCGGCGACCACGCCCGGCCTGGTCTCGATGGCCAGCACGATCTCGGCGCTGCGCACCGCGTTGAGCATCAGCTCACCCGCGGCCTCGGCGAGCTGTCCCCCACCGAGCAGCACCAGCGCCTTGATCTGCCCGGCGGCGGCGGCCTGGAGGATCTCGCGGCCGGTCTTGCCCGCACCCGGCGCGGCGGCGTAGCCGGGCAGCAGGTTGGGCAGCAGGCCGAGGTCCTTGGCGCCGCGGCCGTTGACGCCGCGGGTGATGGTCAGCCGCTTGACCGCGGTGTTGGCCCTGGCCAGCGCGGTGGCCACCTCCGCGGCGTGGGCACGGTTCAACTCGTCGGCGACGACGCCCACCACGGCGAGCCCCTGCAGCTCACGCGCCAGCACGGCGGCGTCGGCGTCGGCCGCGACCCGGCGCACCTGGACGTGGCGCTTGGTCGCCGCCTTGTACAGGCGCAGCGTCAGCACCGGCGCGTTCTTCTCCGGCTCGGCACCGAGCACCACCACCGCGGTGCACTCCTCGATCTCCTCGATGCCGAGCAGGTGCTCGTCGGCGCTGAGGCCGGCGAAGGCGTCGAGCTGGTGGTCGATGTGCGGCGTGCGGATCAGCTCGCGGGCAATGCGCTGCAGCAGCCACAGCTCCTCGTTGGTGCTCTGCGGCGAGGCGAGCACGCCGACCGACGATGCGCCGTGCTCCTCGACGATGCGCTTGATCTGTGTCGCCGCGGCGGTGATCGCCTCGGCGGGCTGCACCTCGCGGGTGTCGCCGCTCTTGTGGCGGATCACCGAGCGGCGCACGCGCGTGGTGTCGTTCCACGACGGGGCACTGTAGCGGCCGCGGTCGCACAGCCACATGTCGTCCACGTGGGGGTTGTCGCGCGAGGCGAAGCGCTTGACTTCGAAGTCACGCGAGTCGATGTTGACGTTGCAGCCGTACGAGCACTCGGGACACACGCTCTTGGTGCGCTGCAGGTCCCAGGGGCGCGCCTTGAAGCGGTACTGGCGATGGGTGAGCGCGCCGACCGGGCAGATCTCGGGCAGGTTGCCCTGGAACTCCGACTGCAGCGGCTGCCCGTTGAAGGTGCCGACCGCGGTGTCGACACCGCGCTGGAGCAGCACCATCTCCTTCTCGCCGGTGATCTCGTCGTAGTAGCGGGTGCAGCGCCAGCAGAGGATGCAGCGCTCGTTGTCCAGCTCGATCTTGTCCGACAGCACCACCGCCTTGTCGAAGTGGGTCTTGTCGGTGATCGGGAAGCGCGAGGTCTCGGGGCCGTAGCGGAAGGCGAAGTCCTGCAGGTCGCACTCGCCGCCGCGGTCGCACACCGGGCAGTCGAGCGGGTGGTTGAGCAGCAGGAATTCGAGCACGCCCTCGCGCGTCTTGGCGACGGCGTCGGTGGCGGTGTGGATGACCATGCCCTCGGCCACCACGGTGGCGCAGGCCGGCTGCTGCTTGGGCATCTTCTCGATCTGCACCAGGCACATGCGGCACACCGCCACCGGGTCCATCTTGGGATGGGCGCAGTAGATGGGGATGTGGACGCCCGCGGCGGTGGCGGCGTCGAGCACCAGGGTGCCCTTGGCGACGCGCACCTCTCGGCCGTCGATGAGCACCCCGACCAGCCCGTCCTCGACCTGCTGCGGCGCCGCTGCCTGCTCGGTCATGCGGCGGCCGTGGTGGCGGCGAGGTTGCGCGCCCGCACCGGGCACTCACCCGCGTTGCAGTGGGCTTCGAACTCCTCGCGGAACGCCTTGAAGGCGGACATCACGAACCAGGTGGCGGTGTCGCCCAGCGGGCAGAAGCACTTGCCGTTCATGTTGTCGCAGATGTCGGCAAGGGTGGCCAGTTCTTCCAGCGTGGCGCCGCCCGACTCCAGCTTGTGCATCAGCTCGGACTCGAAGTAGGTGCCCTCGCGGCAGGGCGCGCACTTGCCGCAGGACTCGTGCTGGTAGAAGTCGACCAGGCGCATCGAGACGTTGACCATGCAGGTGGTCTCGTCCATGAACATCATCGCGCCGGCGCCGAGCGAGCTGCCCGCCTTCATCACAGCGTCCATGTCGAGGGGCAGGTCGAGGTGCTCGGGGAGGAGCACCTGCATCGAACCGCCGCCGGGCTGGAACGCCTTGAGGCTGCGGCCCTTCCACATCCCGCCGCAGTGCTCCTCGAAGAGCTCGCGGATGGGACGGCCCAGCTCCATCTCGTACACGCCGGGCTTCTCGATGTGCCCGCTGCAGCACCACAGCCGGGTGCCGCGCGACTTCTCGACGCCAATGCCGGCGAACCACTCGCCGCCGTTGTTGACGATGTGGGGCAGGTTGCAGAGCGTCTCCACGTTGTTGACCACCGTCGGCTTGCCGTACAGGCCCTTGACCGCGGGGAACGGCGGCTTCAGCCGGGGCTCGCCGCGGTTGCCCTCCAGCGAGGAGATCAGCGCCGTCTCCTCGCCGCAGATGTAGGCGCCCGCGCCGCCGTGGACGATGACGTCGCAGGAGAAGGCGCTGCCCAGGATGCCCTTGCCGACGTAGCCCGCCGCGCGGGCCTCCTCGACAGCCCGCTCGAGCAGCAGCCGCTGGTCGTGGTACTCGCCGCGGATGTAGATGAACGCCGTCTCCACCTGCAGCGCGTAGGCCGCGATGAGCAGGCCCTCGACCAGCTGGTGCGGCGACTTGTCGATGAGGTAGCGGTCCTTGAAGCAGGCCGGCTCGGACTCGTCGGCGTTGCAGCAGAGGTAGCGGGGGAACACGTCCTTGGGCAGGAACGACCACTTCATCCCGGTGGGGAAGCCCGCGCCGCCCCGCCCGCGCATCTGCGAGGTCTTGACCTCCTCGACCAGCGACTCGGGGGTGAAGTCCCTGAGCGCCTTGCGCAGGCCCTGGTAGCCCCCGGTGCGCTCGTAGACGGCCAGCGTCTCCAGCCCCTCGGTGGCGAAGTCCTTGGTCAGCAGCTTGTACTCGGCCATGAAATCCGTGTGATCCTAGTGGTTCGGGGGGGCCGCGCGACGGCCCTTCGGCGGGGTGCCCCCGTTCTCGCCGGACACCCTGGGCGGCGGCGCCGGGTGCGGCTCGTGGGGCCCGGGCTGGCGGCCCACGGTATCGAGGATGCGGTCGATCCTCTCCGGCGTCAGGTGCTCGTGGAAGTGGTGGTCGATCTGCATCATCGGCGCGTAGCCGCAGCCGCCCAGGCACTCGATGGTGGCGTCCCAGGTGAAGGCGCCGTCGGCCGTGGTGGTGCCCGGCGGCGTGCCCATCTTCTTCTCGATATACGCGGCCGTCTCGTCGGCGCCGCGCAGCGAGCAGGCGACGTTGACGCAGACCAGCAGGCTGTGCCGCCCGGGCGGCTTCTGGAAGTACATGGAATAGAAGGTGGCCACCGCCTGCACCTCGCTGGGCGCCACGCCGAGCACCTCGGCGATCAGCTCCATGCCCTCGGCGGTCACCCAGCCCTGCTCGTGCTGCACCTCCCACAGGCAGGGCAGGATCGCCGACTTGGCCTGCGGGTAGCGGTCGCGGTGGCGCTCGATGGCCTGTCGCGTGGTCTCCGAGAGGCTCATCGGTCGACGTCTCCGAGCACGATGTCGATGGAGCCGATGACCGCCACCACGTCGGCGATCAGCTCGCCGCGCACCATGTGCGGCAGCGCCGCCAGGTTGCTGAAGGATGGGGCGCGCACCTTGCAGCGGTAGGGCGTGTTGTCGCCGTCGCTGACCATGTAGAAACCCAACTCGCCTCGCGGCGATTCTACGGCGCTGTAGATCTGCCCCTTGGGGGTGCGGAAGCCTTCGGTGACCAGCTTGAAATGGTGGATCAGCGACTCCATGCTGGTGTTGATCTCGTTGCGCGGCGGCAGCGCCACCTTGCGGTCGCTGGTGTTGACCGGGCCGCCGGGAAGGTTGCGGTAGGCCTGCTCGATGATGCGCACCGACTCGCGCATCTCCTGCATGCGCACCAGGTAGCGGTCGTACACGTCGCCGTGGGTGCCGATGGGGATGTCGAACTCGAAGTGGTCATAGGAGCTGTAGGGCTGCGCCTTGCGCAGGTCGTAGGGGACGCCGCTGCCGCGCAGCATCGGGCCGCTGGCGCCGTACTGCAGGCAGTCCTCGGCGGTGAGGACGCCCAGCCCCCGGGTGCGCTCCACCCAGATGGGGTTGTTGGTGATCAGCAGCTCGTACTCGTCGATGCGCTTGGGGAAGGTGGTGATCACCTGCTCGACCATGCCGCCGAACTCGTCGGGCACGTCGGCCATCAGGCCGCCGACGCGGATGAACGAGGTCATCATGCGCACGCCGCTGACCAGCTCGTTGATGTCGAGGATGTGCTCGCGCTCGCGCCACGCATAGAGGAACGGCGTGGTGGCGCCGAGGTCGAGCGCGTGGGTGCCGAACCAGATCAGGTGCGACCCCAGCCGGGCCAGCTCGCACATGATCACCCGGATGTACTGGCCGCGCGGCGGCACGTCGACGCCGAGCAGCTTCTCGACGGCGAGGCTGAAGCCGAAGTTGTTGATCGGCGGGGCCAGGTAGTCCATCCGGTCGGTGAGCGGGATGCACTGCTGGTAGGTGTGCGACTCGAACGACTTCTCGAAGCCGGTGTGCAGGAAGCCGATGTCGGGCCGGCACTCCTTGACCACCTCGCCGTCGAGGTCGAGCACCAGGCGCAGCACACCGTGCGTCGACGGGTGCTGCGGGCCCATGTTGAGCTCCATCGTCTGGTCGCCGATCTGGACCAGCTCGACGGCGTCGTTCTCGGTGCCGACGCCGAGCGCGGCGCGGGCGATGGCGAACGGGTCCTCCGCGTCGGGCGGCGGCGGCGGCAGCTCGGGCAGGTCGGGGGGCAGGATGGCGGCCATGGTTATCGGGCGCTCCCGGGCATGCCCGGCGGCCGCTCGTTGGCGGGCAGGGCCCACTCGATGTTGTGGGTGAAGGCGACCGGCTCGCCGAAGGACACGTAGTCCTTGCGCAGCGGATGGCCGTCCCAGTCCTCGGGCATGAGGATGCGGCGCAGGTCGTGGTGGCCGTCGAAGACGATGCCGAAGAGGTCGTAGCACTCGCGCTCGTGCCAGTCCATGCCGGAGAAGACCTTCTCCAGGGTCGGCACGTGCGGGTCGTCCTCGGTGATCTGCACGATCAGGCGGCAGACGTCGTTGTACTGCAGCGAGCGCAGCTGGTAGACGATGTCGAAGCGCGGCTCGTCCGGCTCGCGCTCGGGCCAGTCGACGGCGGTGACGTACACCGCCATGCGGTACAGCGCGTCGGGGTCGTCGCGCAGCAGCGTGGTGGCCGCGACGATGTGCTCCCTGGCGACGTAGACCGTCTCCTCGCCGAACGCCTCGTCACGCCTGAGCACGGCCTCGGGCAGCTTCGCCTGGAGCATGCGCGCCGCGCGCGCACCCGCGACCGGGCGCGCCGAATCGGTGGGTTGAGTTGTGGTCGTCAGTGTCGCTTACCCGCGGAGGCTCGCCGGCTCGGCGGCGATCTTCTTCTGCAGCTTGACCACCGCGTCGAGCAGCGACTCGGGACGGGGCGGGCAGCCGGGCACGTAGACGTCGACGGGCACCACCTTGTCGACGCCCTGGACGATTGCGTAGTTGTTGAAGATCCCGCCGCAGGAGGCGCAGGCGCCCATGCTGATCACCCACTTGGGCTCGGGCATCTGGTCGTAGATCTGGCGCAGCACCGGCGCCATCTTCTGGGCGACGCGACCGGCGACGATCATCAGGTCGGCCTGGCGCGGGCTGGCCCGGAACACCTCGGCGCCGAACCTCGACATGTCGTAGCGGCTGTTGCCCACCGCCATCATCTCGATGGCGCAGCAGGCCAGGCCGAAGAGGGCCGGCCAGATCGAGCTGTACCTCCCCCACTGGATGACCTGGCTGATGGTGGTGGTGATGACTCCCGACTGCGCCGCGGTGCGCTCGCGCTCGCCGACGCGCGGGATCGGGATGGCGCCCGCGTCACCCTGTGCACGAAGCAGGATGCGGCTGTCGTTCATTCCCATTTCAGGGCCCCCTTTCGCCACACGTAGAGCAGTGCGACGAGCAGCGTGAAGATGAAGATGGCGATCTCGATCAGCCCGAAGATCTTGAGCTGCCGCACAATCGTCGCCCAGGGGAACAGGAAGATACCCTCGACGTCGAAGATGATGAACAGCATCGCCGTCACATAGAAACTGACCGAAAAGCGCCGGCGCGCGGACTGCCGCGGGACAATGCCGCTTTCGTAGGGCAGCTCCTTGGCGGGGTTCGGGCGGCGCGGGCCGACGTTCGCAATGAGAAGCTGCGCGCCCACCGCGAAAGCGACACAGATCCCCAGGAACAGGAGGATCGGCGCGTAGTCCGAGAGCATCGCGGGCCCCATCCTAGCAAAGGGGCGGCGGGGCTCGATGGGGCGGGCGGCGGCCTGGAGGCGTGGTGCGCTTGCTTGGGTTGGTGGGCACCGCGATGCTCTCTGGAGCCTGACTGACGCGTGCGCTCAGACGCGCACGGAGGGGGGCGCAGATCGCCCCCCAAGCGCCGGAGGCGCTCCCCCCTCTCGGCGCATGCCGCCTTCGGCGTGATGGGCCGGGAAGCGGCCGCCTCTGGCGGCCCGGAGAGGGGTGGGCGGGCGGGATCCGTTAAGGGCGTCGGAACGACGCAATGTCACGCGTACCCATACCCCTCCGGCAACGGCCGCGGCGCAGGCGGCCCGATATACAGCGCACTCGGCCTGATCAACCGGTTGTTCCCCGCCTGCTCCGCAATCGCCGCCGTCCACCCGACGGTCCGGCTGCACGCAAACGTCGGCGTGAACATGTCCCGCGGAATCCCCGCACTGTTCATCACCACGCCCGCATAGAACTCCACATTGGTATAGAGCCTCCGCCCCGGTTTGAGCTCGTTCAAAACCCGCAGCGCCGTCGCCTCGACGTGCTGCGCGAACTCCACCTGCTCGCCGCCGACCTCGCGCGCCACCTCCCGCAGCAGGGTCGACCGCGGGTCGTCGGTCTTGTAGACCCGGTGCCCGAACCCCATCAGCCGCTGCCCCGAGCCGATCTCCCGCCGCAGGTACGCCTCGGCGTTCTCGGGTGTCCCGATCGCGTCGAGCATCGCCAGCGCTCGCGACGGCGCCCCACCGTGCAGCGGCCCGGCGAGCGCACCGATCGCGCCGGTCAGCGCCGAGCCCATGTCGGAGCCGGTCGAGGTGATCACCCGCGCCGTGAACGTCGACGAGTTGAAGCCGTGGTCCATGGTCAGGATCAGGTACTGCTCGACCGCCCGCGCCTTGACCGCATCGGGGCGTTCGCCGGTGAGCATCTGCAGGTACGCGGCGGCGTAGCCGAGGTCGGGCTCCGGGTCCACGGGGGGGAGCCCCTGGTGGTGCCGGTGCAGGTGCATCAGCAGCACCGGGACCAGCGCCGCCATGCGCAGCGCCTCCTCGCGGACCTTCTCGGCGGGAATGTCGAGGGTCGGCTCGGTGCCGATCGCGGAGGCGGTCAGCGAGATGGCCGAGCGCAGCGCGCTGAGCGGCGTGTAGTTGGGCATCGCGGCGATCGCGGGCAGCAGCTCGGCGACGCGGTCCGGCAGGGCACGGTCGGCGACGGTCTGGCTGCGGAACGCGGCGAGCTGCTCGGCGCTGGGCAGCTCGCCGAGGATGAGCAGGTGCCAGACCTGCTCGAAGGAGCAGCGCCGGGCCAGCTCGGTGGCGTCGTAGCCGCGGTAGTGGAAGAAGCCCTCCTCGCCGCGCACGTCGCCGACGGCGGTCTCGGCGACGGCGACACCCTCCAGCCCGCGCGGGGCCAGCTCGCCCATCCCCGCCGCTCCGGCCGGCTTGACGTCTTCGATGTGGGCGACGCGGACGACGTGCCGGATGGACAGGATGCCGACCACCTTGCCGTTGTCGAGGACGGGGAGGTGGCGGAAGCGATGGGTGCGGAAGAGCTCGAGGGCGCTCTCCACCGGGTCGTCGGCGTTGACGGTGAAGGGGTCGCGGGCCATCACCTGCTCGACGATGTCGTTGACCGGGTCGTGGCCGCTGCCGACGCTGTGCAGCAGGTCGCGCTCGCTGACCATGCCGACCACGGTGCCGTCGTCGCTGAGCACGGCGGCGGCGCCGACCTTGTTGTCGTCGAGCACCTTGGCCGCGTCCGACAGGGCGAGATTGGGGGACACCACCACCGGTGGCGTGTGCATCAGGTCGCGGATGCTGACTGCCTGGCTCACCTGGACCTCCGGGACGTCGAGGGCGACTGCGACCGACTAGCCTAGCCGGGCGGGCTGCCCCTTCGGCACCAGGCAGATGGCGACCAGCCCGGGGGCGACCGGCGCCGGGCTGCCGTCGGCCAGGGTGAAGGCCGGCAGGCCGCCGCTGGTGGACTCGTTCCAGGTGGCGTCATAGGCGTTGCCGCCGGTGAAGACCTGGGCCGGGCCGGTGCCGGTGAGGACGTGCTCCAGGCCGAGGACGCCGTTGACGTCGTGCACCTCCGGCGACACCGAGACGTCGACCTGCATCACCACCACCGTGGGGGCTACGAAGCGGGCGTTGGTGTCGGCGTCGATCACCGGGCCGGTGGAGGGCTCGGTGCGGGTGTAGCCGTTGAGCTGCGGGCTCCAGTCGAAGTGGGGCACCTCGGAGGTGGACAGCGGCACGCTGAAGCCCGGCGCGGGGGTCGACGGCTCGGTCGGGGCGGCGGGCTGGCGCAGCCACGCGGTGTAGGCGACCGGTGGGGCTGCCGCGGCGTGGAGCAGGTCGGCGAGGTGGGCGCCGTCGGAGTAGAGGTTGTGCGGGGCGGAGCGGAAGCCGACGCGGAAGAGGTCGCCATTGGCGGCGGTCTCGTCGAAGTGCAGGGTGTTGGCGGCGGCGAGCTGGCCGTTGATGAAGGTGGAGGCGCCGCTGTAGGCGAGCACGGCGTGGAGCAGCTGGGTGAGGTGGACGGTCGCCAGTCTTGCGCTGCGCACCGGGCCGATCACCGTGCCGGCGGGCGGCGGGGTGAAGAAGACGGCGCTGTAGCGGGTGATGCCGCCCTCGGTGGTGTATTCGAACAGCACGTCCGGGCTGTTCAGGCCGGATTGGGGGCGGGCGGCGTCGGAGTTCTCGATCTGGACGATGAGGGGGGCGGCGGTGA
>Ga0210400_10000131_pt1 | contig 99994 bp, 143 predicted proteins | sample IncBWH26MmetaG_FD_155456 | JGI IMG/M metagenome (GOLD analysis project Ga0210400, IMG submission 155456) | Forest soil microbial communities from Barre Woods Harvard Forest LTER site, Petersham, Massachusetts, United States - Inc-BW-H-26-M | ecosystem: Environmental > Terrestrial > Soil >... | reverse complement strand
AAGAACACACCAACAAAACCGGAGGAACCCGAAATGACCACCATCAAGAAGCTCTCCGCCCTGAACGTCGCCGCCATCAACGAGACCATGCTGACCGGCGTCACCACCACCGCCACCACCGCCACCTTCACCGGGACCGTCGCCGAGGCCATCGCCCTCGTCGAGCAGACCATCGGCCAGCTCGGCGGCGGAAACGCCCACCCGCGCGGCTCCCTCCACGCCGTCCTCCGCAAGCTGAACAAGCTGGCCGAGACCGAGACCACCACCACCGAGCCGGAGTTCCCGACCATGGCGATCAGCCCCGAGGAGTTCGCCAAGGCCATCCTGGACGAGATCCACGCCGACACCGACCCGCAGGCCGTGACCGCCGAGACCGTGGTCCTGCCCGAGGGCATCACCGAGACCCCGGCGCTGCGCCCCGTGTACGCCGCCATCCTGAACGCCGGGTCCGGCACCGCGAAGGACATCGTGGACGCGACCGGGATCATCCTCCCCAAGGTCAGGGTCGCGCTAAACACCCTGAAGGCGGCCGGTCTGGTCACCGGCACCGAGCAGGGCAAGCCGGGTCAGGCCGTGGTGTGGTTCGCCGGGATCAACGCCGCCATGGTCGCCGACCAGATCGAGCAGGCCATGGACGAGATCGCCGCGCAGGACGCCGACGCGGCGGCCGGTGCCGAGATCGACGAGGCCGTTGAGTCCACCGGTCACCTGCCCGGCAACGACGAGCCGGAGGCCGGTTGGAACAGCATGAACGACGACAACGAGGACCCGCAGCCGACCGACGACGACAGCGACAACGCCCCGGCGGACGACGACGAGGACGACACCCCGGCCGCGACCGTGGACGCCCCGGTGGTCGAGACGGCGAAGCCCCGGCGAGTGCGTCTGCTGGCGGCGTACCGCAACGACCCGGCCCCGTCCGCCGGTGGCGGCAAGGGCAAGCAGATGGGCCCGATCCTGGAGCACCTGATGGCGAACCCCGGTGTCGAGTTCACCGTCCGCGAGACGCAGAACGCGCTGGGGCTGCCGGACTACCCGTCCGCTGCGCACGAGCGCCTGGCTGCCGACCCGTCCACCGGTGTGACCCGCGTGAACCACGGCAACCGCAAGAAGTTCGTGTACAACCCGGTTGCCCCGGTCGCCGCCCCGGCCGCTGAGTAACACCGGACCGCACCGCGCAGGGCCCCTAGGCACCGTCTAGGGGCCCTGCGCACGTGTGTGGGTGTAGTTGTCCCCGGCCGGTCCGTGGGCCCGTCAGCGTGGCTGTACGGGCGTCGGGGACATTTTCTAATTGATTCCTGTACCGGCTCGACAACCCCCCACGCCCCGCGTAACGTATGTCCTGTCGGTACACGCCGTACCGAACACCAAGGCTCACAACCCGGAGGAAATCATGAGCCACGAGATCGAAGTCTTCGCCGACGCCGCCGCCTTCTTCACCGCCCGCCAGCCCGCATGGCACGGACTCGGAACCGTCACCGACGGCGCCCTGACCGCCGAGGACGCCCTGAAGGTCGCCCACCTCGCCTCCTGGAACCTGCGCATGGTCCCGGACGTCGCGCTGGTCGAGGAAAACTTCGTCCCCGTCGAGGGCTTCGCCCGCGTCGTCCGCGACAACCCCTGGACCGAGGGCAAGATCGACGTCCTCGGCCACGTGTCCAGCAACTACGGCCTGGTGTCCAACGAGCAGGCGTTCGCATTCCTGGACGCGTTCAAGGACCTCGGCGGCGCCAAGTTCGAAACCGCCGGTTCGATCAACAACGGCCGCCGGGTGTTCGTCACCATGGAGATGCCGAGCGAGACGCTGGTGGCCGGTGGCGACCGGATCCAGATGTACACGCTGATCACGACCAGCCACGACGGCACCGCGCCGGTCGAGGCCCTGATCACGCCGGTCCGGGTCGTCTGCCAGAACACGCTGAACATGGCCCTGCGGAACCACGTGCGCCGGGTGAAGGTCCGCCACACCGCCAAGGTCAACGAGCGTCTGGCCGAGGCCGCGCGGGTGCTGGGCGCCGTCGGCGAGTACGAGGCCGCGTTCGTGTCCGCGTGTGACCGGCTGGCGGCGAAGAAGCTGGCGTCGGCGGACGTCGAGGACTTCCTGGCGGCGCTGTTCCCGATCAAGGACGAGCCGGGTGTGGCGCAGCAGGTGATCACGCGGGCCGAGAACAAGCGGGACGAGGTCCGGGCCCTGATCCAGTTCTCCCCGAACATCCCGGCGGAGCTGCGGAACACCGCCTACGGCGCGTGGCAGGGTTACACCGAGTGGAAGGACTGGGCGTCCCCGGCGAACGGTAGCGAGGCGGACAAGACGATCCGGCGCGCGATCCGGAACAACCTGGACGACAACGGGGCGGACGCCACGACGAAGGCGTACAACATCCTCGTCGGTATCTGATCCCTGAGCCGCACGTTAAACCCCCCGGACATCACGTCCGGGGGGTTTACGGTGTTCAGGGTGTCGGGTACGATACCAACATCACCAACGCCACAGGAGGCAGTATGCCGACCACCCGCAAGCCCCGCCCGCCAAAGCCGAAGACGGTATGGCAGGGGAAGCTCTGCTCCGTCTTCGAGATCGCGCAACTGATGGGCGTGTCCAAGGGCCGGGTGTCCCAGTACGCCGACGCCGCGTGGTTCCCCCCGCCGGTGGACACGCTCCAGTCGGGCCGCGTGTGGTCGTACCCGGTGGTTGTGGCCGCATGGACGGCACACCGCACCGAGATGGAACGCCACCGCCCGCCCACCGAATTCGCTGCCGCCGACAACGCCCCGGAGGAAACGCCATGATGCCCGCCCCCACCATCCCCACAACGGTCTGTACGGCCCCCGAATGCGACGACGTGGCTGAGGCGTACGACGACCGCTGCGCGGCCCACAACGGCCCGGACACGGGCACCTGCACCTACGTGTACAACCTCGGCCGGTTCGACGAGCCGCCGGAGGGCTGCGACGAGGACGCCGAACCGGGAACGGACCGGTGTTCGCTGCATACCGATGACGTGCTCGGGGAAGACGACGAGGACGGGCACGACTACTACGAGGACTAGCCGAGGTCCCGTGTAAATCCCGGAGGAATCATGGACACCCTGATCAACTGCCCGATCTGCAACGGCAGCCGTGTACGCGCCGTCATGATAGAGATCAACGGGGTGGTGGACGAGACCGCGACCCGGCCGTGTGAAACCTGCCTAGGGGACGGCATGGTGTGGCTGACGGCCGGGGGGCTGGTGCCGTGGGCCGCGCGCCGGTTTCCGGCCCGCACAGCCGCCTGACAGCGCATAAACGAACCCCCCGGACACCGATGGTGCCGGGGGGTTCGTGCGCGCCCGTGACCCGGAGGAGAACCACATAGCGCGTCTCTCTGCCCCCGTTCGCCGAAACGGGGGCAGAACCTCGGTTACATCCCTCTTCCCGGGATCATCCTATGGCGTGCAGCTCCTCCAGCACAGCGGCGGCGGTCATGTCGCCGGTGACCAGGCCCTTGCCCAGTCGGCGGACGGCCGCCGACCGGAACCCCATGGCCTCGGCCACGCCGTCCAGTTCGGCCATGAACGCGTGCATGTCCATGAGGGACGCGGCCACGATGTCGTTGAGGTCGTCGATGACCTTGCGGGGTTCGGCGCGCATCTCGTTTCGGAGCACGTCGAACTGCCGCTTGTACGCGTGGCCGACCACCTGTGCGGCGACGGTCCCGATCTCGGTCTGTTCGGCCGGGGTCGGGGGTGCGGCGGCGGCGGGGGGTGCGGAGATGCCGGGGCGCCAGAGGGGGAGGTCGTGGACGTTCTCGGGACGGTTGCTGGTCCGCATGGCGTCACGGAGGGCGGGGAGAGGGGTGACGACGGTGGGGCTGGCGTCGGGGTTGGGCATGGTGACGGTGATCTCGGACCCGTTGGGGTATGTGCGGGGTCCGCGTTGGTTGCTCATTGGTCCTCCGGTAATAGGTGCAGCCCTGTCGGGGGGAGGGTGACAGGGCTGCGGGGTGGTTCCCGCTGTGCTGCGGGTACTGGGCATGATGGTACAGCATTTACGATACTGACGGCAGGGGACTGTACGGCGTTTAGGGTTTGCGATACGATGCCGCTGGTAGATGTAGGAACGACACCCCGGAGGAACGCATGATCGTCTACAGCAACCTGCACGCCACCAACCTCGTCAAGGCGGGCATCCAGTGGGCCAACACCAAGTTCGGTCCCGAGTGGGTGTGGAAGATCGACCCCGCAAAGCTCAACATCGGCGACGGTCACTCCTGCTTCTTCGGTCAGGCATACGCCCACGAGGCCAAGGCCGCCGGATACGTGGACGGGTGGCACTACGCCGTGTCCAGCCGGATCATCGCGTGGGAAACAGCGTACGAGCTGGGTTTCTCGGTGAAGTACCGCCCCGGGGGCAGCGACGAGTGGACGACGAACGTCCGCACCCTCAACGCCGCGTGGCGCGCCCAGATCGCGATGCTCCGGCAGTCCGTGCCCCAGCCGACCACTGTTTGACCGCAACCCCGGTGCGCCGCCTGTCTGGGCGGCGCACCATCGTTTCGTGGAGAGGAGCAGATGATGGCTGGCAGGCACGGGCGCGCCAAACAGTTTCCAGTGGGTAATTGTTTCGTGTGCACGTTTCCCGTGGACGTGGCCGAGGCCACGATCGTGCGTCCCGGCGAGTTGCCGTTCGGGCCGCCGATGCATGACGAGTGCTACCGGGCGGATCTGATCGTGTTCGGGTCGGACGAACCGGCGGGGGCCGAGGGTGAGTAGGTTCAGGCGTCGTCGGTTCAAGGCGTTGTTGGATCGGGAGAACACGCCCCGCGCGACCACATGCCGGTCACCGGGTAAGCGGAATCAGTTCGCGACGGTGGAGGCTGCGAAGGCCAAGGCTGCGTGGTTGGAGTCGCGACGGGGTGTGCCGTTCTATGTGTATCCGTGTGATTGTGGTTGGTTGCATTTGACCCGGCGTCATGGTCGGAACGTTCTGTAGCCACATCCCCCGAACCACTAGACACCGTTTAGGGCCCTGCGATACGATCCCCGCATCGGAACAACACGAACCCGGAGGCGCCCGACATGCAGGAGATCAAAGACCTCAAGACCCGCACCGACAAGAAGGAGTGGGCACAGGACATGCTGTTGGACGGCATTTCCAAAGTCCTCGGATACTGGCAGGAAAACATGTCCGACGCGGAACGGGAACTGTTGAGCGTCGCCGACGTCAACGAGATACACGACCTGATGCAGGCGCAGGCGGACCGGGTCGCGAAGCTGTTCGGATACGACGGCGCGTGGACCAGCTAGAACCATCGGCCGGGCAACCGGCTTGATGTGCCGAGCGTGTGACGGCTACACGGCCCCGACGGGGGCGACCCGGGTTCGAATCCCGGCGGCACAGCGCAGCACCACCCGATGTGAGGAGGCGATATATGCGGAACGGCGCGCCCATGATGGGACGTCACGCACCAAACCGTGGCCCGGCGTGTCAGGACGCGGCCCGGGGCTGCCGGTGTTTCTGGTTTGGCGGCCCGTCCACCAAGCAGACATCAAAGCGGGTCGTTAAACGCCGGGAGCAGCGCAACACCCGCCGAATGATCGTGGAGGAGATCAACAAATGAGTAGCATCACCAACCCCGTCATGGACGCCATCGTGGGTTTCTTCACCGAAGACCCGTGGGCGTTCGACAGCGAGGACTTCTGGCGGCGCATCGCCAGCAACGCCGACTACGCCACCACCGGCCGCGCCGCACTCGCGTTCCTGGAGGACAAGCTGGAGCCGTTCGCCGACGCCATGTCGGCGCCGCACAGCCGCGACGAGTGGGGGTTCACCGAACTCCTCCAGAACATCCTCCGGGACTTCCCCGCCGAGTGGGTCACCCCGTTCGGGGAGGCCCTCGACGGCGCCCTAGCCCAGTACGCCCGCAAGAACTAGCACCAACCCCCGGTCCGCCGGGGACATGCCGCTATAGCTCAGTTGGTAGAGCAGCCACTTTATAAATGGCTAGGTCGCGGGTTCGAGCCCTGCTAGCGGTACCGACGACGGGTCACCGTGACCCGTCGTGAACCGGAGGAGATATGAACTACGCAGGTGAAGACCGCAGCGGGTACGAGGCCCGGCGGTTGCAGGCGCGTCAGTTGCAGGCACGGCGCGACCGCAACCGGATGATCAAGTTGTGGGGCGGCGCGGCTGCCGTCGTGGTCGCGATCGCTGTTGTGATCGCGCTGGTGTGGACCATGTACATGAACTCCACCCGCGAGGTCACCGTCAAGATCAACAAGACCGGCCAGACCTGCACCAACGGCTCGTCCTGCACCAACCTGGTGTACACGTCCGGCGGCACGTTCAAAAACTCGGACTCCCTGTTGGCCGGGAAGTTCAACAGCTCCGACGTCACCGGCTCCCTGTGCCCCGGCGGCGTGTACAAGCTGAAGGTGCGCGGCTACCGCAACGGGCTACTGTCCATGTGGCCGAACATCCTCCAGGTGGAGGCTGTGGTCACGCCGCCCCCGGCCGGGTCCGGCTGCACCAACAACTAGCGTCACCGCCCCGGCGCGCCGACGCCGGGGCACCGCTTCCGTACCTCAGTGGACAGAGGACCGGGTTACCTACCGGGAAGACGCGGGTTCGAATCCCGTCGGAAGCACAGCGGCCCTAACCGGGGGCCGAGACCGGAGGACGACATGACCGACAACCAGACGAAGCCCTACGCGCCGGTGACGGCGCCGGACGCCCGCAGCGGCGGGTTCCAGGTGCGTACGCCGCTGGTGTTGACGGCGGACGTGTGGCCGGAGCATGAGACGACGGACGACGCGTCCACGCCCATCACCGGGTGGCAGGTGGAACACAGCATCAACGGCTACTCCCTCGGGTTCGACGAGTCGCGGACGGAACCCGACGGCGACCAGATCACGAAGATGCAGAAGGCCATCGTGATTGCGCTGCGGGACCTGATCGCCGGTGTGCTGGAGGCGGACTGATGGCCACCCAAGCGACCATCCGTGTCCGCACCACGTTCAACCGGCACCAGTTGGCGGCGCTGATGCGGGACGGCGGCGAGATCTACTTCGACGAGGCCGCCACCCGTCAGCGCCCGGCCAACAGCTTCGAACACTGCCGGTTGGGTTCCGGTAACGACTACAACCCCCGGGAGGTCCGTGGCGCCGTGTGCGCCGCCATGCGTGCCTACGGGGAACGGTCGGTGGAATGCGGCCCGCAGGCCGGATGGGACAGCGACACGCAGGAGGCGTGGTACGTGCGGCAGGTGTGTTTGGCCTACGGGCTGGACATGGACGACTAGCACAGCCCCCGGCTACGGCCGGGGTAGGGCCCCCATAGCCCAACGGTAGAGGCTGACGGCTTAAAACCGTCGAGATGCCGGTTCGAATCCGGCTGGGGGCACGGCACGCGCGGCAGTGATCCCGGGGTTCTGCTTGTCCCACGGGTTCCGCTGTTCCAGCAGCGTAGGTGGCTGCCGCGCGTGTCCCACACATCAACGACCGGAGGAAACACATGGACGCGCAACAGAAGAAGTGGCACCTGCTCGGCACGTTCTACCTGATCAAGGCCAACCCGTCGATGTGGGACCAGCGGACGTGGGGGCGGAAGAGCGTGTGCCGGACTACGGCCTGCATCGCCGGGCACGGGGTTCTCCTCGCCGGGGGTGACCTCATCTACAACCTGACGGCGCAACAGAGCATCATCGCGGACGACGTCGTGGTGTCGTCGCTGCCGGAGGCCATCCGCCGGGAGGCGATGGTGATCGACCACACGTTCGAGACCAGCGGCAACAACGGCAAGGCTGTGAACGCGGTCGGTATCGAGTACGCGGCGGCGGCGCTGTTCGGGATTACGTCGTGGCAGGCGAACGACATGTTCAACTCCAGCAACACCATGGAGGATCTGGAGGCGATGGTCATGGCCATCGTCAACGACGCCCCGTGGCCGAACGGATGAGCGGGGACGCCGACGGCGGCGAGACCATCACGATCCGCAAGGACTTCGGGATCTTCATGGCCAAGCTGTACGAGCAGTCGGCGCGTGACGTGCAGTGGACCACCAACCAGATCATCGAGGGGCTGACGGACCGGGCGGAGCGTGCTGAGGCGACGTTGGAGGCGGTGCGGTTCGTGGTTGGGTCGTTGATGGCCGGTGACTTCATGCCGACGTCGGCGGCGGTCATCCGGGCGTTGTATCCGTCGGAGGCCATGGTGAAACGGCTGACGGATGAGCTGGCGTTGCCGTAGGGAATGTTGGTCGGACCGTCCCCATACCCTAGACACCGTTTAGGGTATGGGCTTACGATGTTCCTATCGGAACCGCGACGAACCGGAGGACACCATGACCACCACCGACTACACCCCCGCCACGGACAAGCAGATCAACACCCTCTTCAACCTCGCCGTCCAGATGGGCTGGCACAAGCCGGAGGACAAGGCCGACTTCATCAAGAAGATCTGGGCCGGAATCGCCGAACAGGACCAGCAGACCAGCCGCCGCGTGGTCAGCGACCTCATCAGCGCCACCATCGAACTGGTCAAGAAGCAGCGCACCGGCACCGACACCGCCCGCATCGTCCGCCCCGCCGCCACCCCCGACGTCCCCGCCGGTCACTACGCGCTGGTGAACAGCAACGACGGCAAGACCTACTTCTTCAAGGTGGACCGGCCGACCGAGGGCCGCTGGGCCGGATACACGTTCGTCAAGCGGATCAGCGGCGACAACGAGCTGCGGGTGGACCGCGCCGAGTCCCGGCAGATCCTGGCAGGTATCGCCCGGAACCCGCTGGAGGCTGCGGTCCGCTACGGCCACGAGAAGGGCGTGTGCAGCGTCTGCCACCGGGGCCTGACCGATGAGACGTCGCGGACGCTGGGCATCGGCCCGGTGTGCCTGAAGAAGTACTTCGGTGACGGCGCCGAGGACGCGGCGTGGAAGATCGCGTTCGCCCGGCGTGAGGCCGAGCAGGAGCGGGCCGCGTACATGGCGGAGATGAACGACGGCGAGTTCTGACCGAGCCTAGGGCGTCCCGGAAACGGGGCCGGGACGCCCTAAGTCCGATCACGGACACCCCAACCGGAAAGGAACCACGACCATGACCGCACGACCGGCCCGGGACCCCAACCTGTCCATCACCACCGACGCCGTGTTGAACCCGCCCACGTGGGCGCTCAGCACCGAACACCGCAGGATGCGGGACAAGGTGTGGACGTCATATGTCCGCGCCATCTACGACCACAACGCGGCCCGCGCGCTGGACCGCCTGGACCTCCTGTTCAGCCTCGACCACGGCGGCTACGACATGTACGACGAGCAGTTCACGACGGTGGACCGCGACGAGTACAAGGCCGCTACCCGCAACACCGCCGTGGCGGAGATCGCCGCGCTGTGGCCGAAGTGGACCGACCGGTGATCATCCACCTGACGTGGATGACACCGGTGTGGGTCCTCGCCGTAATCGGGGCGCTGTTCGTCCTGTACATCATCATCGCATTCATCATCGTGTTGCTTTTCTGGGGCGACTGAACACCCCCGGCGGGAGCCGGGACCTGCGGGTCCCGGGGCCCCCCGTAGGTGGTCAACCGGCTACCGAACCCCAACAGAAGGGAGCACACATGATCCATCGCCTATGGACGTGGTACGTGGACGCCTGCGTGGTCGGCGTGTCCGCGTTCATCGGGTCCGTGATCGGTTTCGGTGCCTACGCGTATTGGCGGCTGGCTACCAAGGGCGACGAGTAGAACGCCCGTGGAAGCTGCCATCATCGCGTCGGCGGTCGTCGCGGACGTAATCATGGGCACGTTGACCGGCCGCTACGTGTACGGCCGCCTGCGTGCCATGGCCATCCGTGACTTCGGCCTGAACTGGGTCGAGGCTGACGACGACGCGTTCTGGATCGTCGGGGTGGCAACCCTGTTGTCGTTCCTGGTGTGGCCCGTCGCGCTGGTCCTCTGCGGGATGTTCGTCAACCCGCCGAAAACCCCGAAGGAGATCGAGGCCGAACGGGACCGGCTGGCCGCGCAACTCAAGAAAATGGAAACCGACGCCGGGCTGTGACCCGGGACTACGGAGGAAACATGAAGGCAGACCTGATCGACAACGTGTACGGGTTCAACGCGTACGGGTCGTACATGATCGACCAGTACTGGTGGATCGTCGAGGACAACGGCCACCCCAAGGACGGCGTGCTGTTGCAGGTGTCGGTTCGGTACAACCGGAACGACGAGTACGCGTCCCACGCCATGGCCACGTTCATCGACGACGACACCGCGAAGATGACGGACATCAACTTCGTGGCGCCCGAGTCGGTGTGGATGGAGGTCGTCGTCGGCGCCGAGCCGACGCGGACCCACCCGGAGCCGACGGAGGCGTTCACGGCCGTCATCCGGGGCCTCGTGGACCGCGCCACGTCCATCGCCGCCCTGTACGCGTAGCCGGGTGCCCGTGGCCCCCGGGACGCTGTTCCGGGGGCTGTGGGGACCGGGAAAGACCCGGCAGGAGGGAATGGCATGGGCAAGAAGGAGAAGAAGCCGATCGGTATTGCCGGGGGTGCTGTGCGCGGCGCTATCGCGGCCCCCGTCGGCGCCGCTGTGATCAAGGTGTTGGGTGTCCTGATCGGCAGCAAGAAGTAACACCGCACGCCGCCCCGGTCGCACCCGGGGCGGCCCACTATCCGGAGGAAGCTGTGTACAGCATCACCGTTACGTCGCCGCCGTTTAAGGAACCGGTCGAGCTGAAGGCGCGTGACAGCAAGGAACTGATCCTCACCGTGTTGACGGTGCTGGGCGCGTGCTGGGACTGGTCCGTGAACCGGGGTGACATCCGCTCCATCGTCCACCGGCATTACGACCACTGGTTGAACGGCATCGCTGGCCGTCTGACGTTCCCCCACACCATCGACATCGACACCGTGAAGATCGTCGTCGCAGGGGAGGAGGATAAGTGACTGCCGAAATCCAGATCATGAACCGTCCGGCCGCGTGGATCGCGGTGGGAACGGTCGTCGGGTTGCCGTTGGCGGCGTGGGGCGTGTACGCCGGGATCATGTGCGCCGTCCACGCGGACCACACGAAACTGTTGCACCAGGGCCACGGAATCAAGTACACGCTGACGGACTGCACGGCCGCACCTGGCAAGTCCGGAACCCTGTGGACGGCAACCATGACGTTCCACAACACCAACCGTGACCAGGCCAATGGCTACGGCGTTCAGGTGCAGTTCATCAGCGACGGCGCGCCGGTCGCGTGGACCCGTGTCACCGACATCCCCGACATGGCCGCAGGCGACGCTGTGACGGTCCGTCCGTCGGCGGACGTCAACGTGTCAGGGGTCGCGTCGGTAGCGTGCACAGCATCGTTCTACAGGGGCGGTGACCCCATCGGGGCGACGTCGCCGCAGCCGGTGGGGTGACGGCCGTGGACGGGATCAACATCGACGCGAGGACGGTGGGGTGTATCCATGAGCGCGTGGGGTGAGGGGTCGGCGCGGGAAGCCGCCTATGACCTGATCGACGAGGCTATTCGGGATTTGCAGCGGCGTTCCCTGGACGAGTTCCGGTACCTGCTGGCTGGCCGCGACGACATCGGGTCGGTCCGGGACGAGATCGGGAACCTGCGCGTCGGGTTGCAGCAGCAGCGCGAATCGGAGTCGTTCCCGTGGGACCGGGTGCGGCTGGACGCGGTGTTCGTTCACTCCCGGTACCTGTCGGCCGACCGGCAGCCGGAGAAATGCCGTATCTACAAGTTGACGTACTCGCCGGATCGGGCAATCGAGAAGGTGTTTTACGAGGTCGGGGGCCCGGCCGGGGACCAGGTGTACAACCTGGCGGCGGAGTTCCCGGCGGCGGTGAAGGCTTGGGCGTAGGCTGCCCGGCATCCGCTGCTAACGACACGAACCCCCGGCGACGATGCCGGGGGTTCGCTGTGTCTTCTACACCTTGCCGACGTACGCCTCGTCCACCTGCCGCCGGTCGTACATGTCCAGGTACACGTTGGGGATACGGCCCCGGCTGCCGATCTGGATGTTGTTGGCCCACAGCCACTTCCGGACGTCGTGGGTGTTGCGGGCCACCCGCACCCCCGGCGACAGCGGGCCCGGCGTTTCGGGGCCGTCCACGGCCGCGTCCACGTACTTCCGCAGCAGTTCCCGGAACTCTTTCTCGTTCTCCGGGGACAGGTCAACGGAATACCAGCGGTCGTCGAGGCCAAAGCGGATGCTGGACGCGCCCTCGCTGCCGTCGAGGTCGTCGAGGATGGTGACGCTGTGCCGGTGGGCCATTTGTGTGCCTTTCAGTTGGGACAGGGGTTGTGATTCTACGGGGCGCCGAAAACGGATTCCCGGGGCGGCCCGGCAGCCTCGAACAGGGCGCGGACCGCTGCGTCTTCCGGCTTGTCATCGCCGATGATCTTCGTCATCCAGCGGTTCATCGGCCGGGTCCCGCGTTTCCGGGACGCGAACAGTTCCGGCAGGAAGTACAGAACACCGTTGCCGATGTCGGCCAAGTCTTTGAGGCACTGATCCAGCGCGGGAATGTCTGCCGGGTCGATGGGTTCGGCGTCGGCGGTGCCCCACGCGAACGTGTCGGAACACATCGCGGAGAAGAACACGCGGCCGTCGCGGACGTGCCAGATCACACCCTCGTGGCAGTCGGCGTCGGAGAACGCACGCAGCACCGCCAGCGCGTACAGGGCATGCTCGCGGTCGGTGAGTCCGTAGTGTTCGGTCATTGTTCCTCCGGTCGTACAGTTCGGGTCATCGTGTAGTCGGCGTTGAGGATGAACCAGCCGTTGTGGCGTTTGATCGGCACGGTGGCCGGGTTGCCGCTGCGGGGCACGATCCAGCCGGTTGCCACGGCAGCGTCCCGGAACTTCTCCACCGACGTGTGGCAGCCGCCGGGGGTGGTCGCTGATCCGCACAACAGCACTAGGTTACTGGGGCTGTTCGCCGCCGGGTCGGTTGTACCACCCATTCCACGGGGTTTCCGGTGGTGGATGCTGTAGTCACCCCGGATGGCCTGTCCGCAGCGTTCACAGACGCCGTGGGCCCGTTCTACGACCCCTTTCCGGACTGCGGTCGTGGGGCCGGTGTTGCGGGGTGCCCGTTTGGTCGGCTGGCCGCGTTTCAGCGACCTGACCTCCGACATGCCGCGATTAGCTACTAGCGGTGTCTTACGGGTCAGTGGGGTGCGTTTCACCGTTCCATCCAATCCATGACCGCGTCCCAGCCGTCCTCGACTACACGCCACCAGCGGGGGAGTGTGTATATGGCGTATGTGAATCCGGTGCAGGCGCCGACGATGAGCAGGGTCCACCACATGCCCATGTGGATGAGCATGCGGATCAGGTACCCGGCCGCGCGACCAATCGCCCGGGACTCGCCGGGGGTCAGTCGCGCGGCCACTAGTCGCCTGGTCCGGAGCGCAGGGCTGCGCGGCAGGCGTCTATGTGCTGCTGGATGCGTTCGGGGCTGAGGGAGCGGGCCCGGACGTCGTCGGCGTAGCGGTTGACGTCGTCGTTGTCTTTCAGGATCACGTCGTCATCGGCTGCCAGCGGTAGCCGCTGCCATGCGGGGATGGGGGTGCGCCAGCCCTTGCGGCGGAGTTCGCGGACGATGGTGGCGGCGCGGTAGTCAGCTGCGGGAATGGACCACGTCTCGAACTGCGCCACGAGGTCGTTGCGCAGGTTAGCCCATCGCGCTTCCTCAGTGAGGGTAGTCATCGGGGATCCCTTCGTGGCGGCGGTAGTACTGAATGAGCTGGTTGAACTCATTCATGTGCCGCGCTTTCAACTCGGCTAGTGCCGCGTATTTGGCGCGGTCGGCTGCCCGTCGCATTTCCAACCGGTCCGGATTATTACGGTAGAACTCTCGGATACGGCTTGTCTCGTTGTCAAGGTATTCAATGCCGCCGGACTTGACTTTCTCTACCCGGCGCTGCCGCATGTTCTCCTTGTGGCACTCCTTGCATTCGCGGCGATAGCGGATGCGTGGGGCGTCGGAGGCTGCCTGTCCGGGCTTGGGGCGGTCCCGTTGGAAGTGGAACTCGGTAAGGAGTTTTTCCTTCTGGCAGCGCTTGCAGACTTGGGTTCCCGGGGAAATCCCTGTGGCGGTGGTAATGGTTTCAGCGGTCATGAGGTATCCCGTGTTTCTGTGGTCTCCCCCACTTGATCCCTAGAGTATCGGATACCCGTTTCACGCGGCAACGAATCGTACTGGCGGAACAATACGACAATCGTTTACGTGGCGTACACCACAGGGGCCGCCAGGAACGCCGTCAGCGCCCGGTGGGCGTCCGTGCGGTCCGACACCCACGCCGGGGTCCACGGGGCCGTGTACGGCGCCGTGGGGACCTGTCCGGCGCGCACCACGGCCGCGCGGTCCCGGCGGCGTTCGGTACACCCGGCACAGCGGCCGGTGATCCGGTCGCCGTCCCACAGGTCGCCGTCCTCGCAGCGGGGATCAGCGCAGCCGTAGTGACGCCGCTCGATCGCATGCCAGCACCAGCCGAACGCGGACCGGATCCGGCCGCCGGTCGCGGTCCACCAGCGGCGGACGCGGGCAGCCAGCCGGGCCGGGCTGATGCCGTCGCGGGTGAGGGTTTCGGCGGCGATGGCGGCTAGTCGGCGGCGTTGGGTGCGGGTGAGGCGGGTGGTGATGTCGGCGGGGATGATCGTTTCCCGTTCCGCGTCAGCGCGTTGACCTACGTAACGATCTTCGACTACGTCGGGACGGGAGAGATCTGGAGTACAGGTATCAGGGGTTTGATGTGTCCGGGGGGACGCGGGGTGTTGTTCTGGAGTATACGTAAATTTGCAGGTCACAGCGTTTTGATCGTCGTCGGTCCAGACAGCCGATTCCGGGTCCCGTGCACGTTCCACATGGACCGGCAACGGGTGGTCCGGGATCCCGGCCAGCCGGTAAACGACAACATCACGCCGTTGGTCATCTGCCTGATGGTTGGTCTTGATCGACCCGTCCTGACGGATCAGCAGCAGCGCCCGCAGACGCCGCAACGCCTTCTCGACCGTGGCCCGGCTGACACCCGCCCACTTGCGCAGATGATCGATGGACCAGCGGAACCCGTCCCACGTCCGATGCTCGGTGTTGCTGGCGATCACCGACAGGACAGCGGTTTCGGAGGGGGTGAGAAGTGTTTGGCTGACCGCCTGAACCCATGTGTCGGTGGAGCGGTTGTGGCCAAGACGCACATTCCGTGTCACACTGGACCACGGTTTGACGTGCGGGAACGCGGTAATAACAGGTGGCGGGTTGTCCGGGCCACCCATTATGTGTATCGTAATTCCCAACGTTTGACGCCGTTCAGCTAGACGCCGTATACCGGATTCGTCGCCAAAACTTAGGCCGGTGCACAGCGTGTCTTGTCTTACGTGGGCGTCGTGATCCCCCCAAATCCCTAAAGGACCCGGGGGGATCACCCCGCCATCTGGTGATCCACTACATTACGCGGTCCCCCACCGTTTGTCGATCAGTCAGGCGGGTGATAAAAACTTTGGGATAATAGGAAGATCCGACGGGCGCCACACCACGGCCTCAACACCACAGGTGACAAGCACCCGGATCCACCAATCCTGCTCCGGAGTCAGCTTACCCCGAGCCGTTTTCAACTCCGCAAAAACCAGCCGACGCTGACCCTCATGCAACATGATCAAATCCGGGCAGCCCCGGGCAGACGTCCGGCGGGAGTCATACACGTGGTACACCACCCACCCGTACATCTTTGCCACACCCATGACAACCGTCTGAAACTCAGCCTCAGTCACGGCACCACCGACGGACCCACCGCCGTAGCCGCCACGCTGCGGCGCGTTCCGCAGGCCACGCGGTCCAACCACCCGGCATCGAACACGGTGCGCCACACGGCGCTGTGGGACGCCGTGCCGCCGGTCATCGGCAACCACGCTGTCGGCGCCACCACAGTGCCGTACGTCAACTCATACTTATCAGGCGTCCACGACCACACCGGCGTGACCGCCGTGCCGTACGTCGGCGCGTACCGCTCATCGGTCAACGACACCCAGTAGCCAGACGGCGTGTAATACCCGAACGTCCGACCAGACACTACGCCGGGGCCTCCTCGCCGCTGCCCTTACACCGTGCCTGAAACGGCAGATTCCCGGGCAGCCCATCACCATGGACACGGAAACGCCCGGCTGCGGTCACAATAATCGACCGGCCGCACACCGGGCATACCGCCCTCATGCCGTGTCCTCGGTCTGCATGCCGCGCGGCGCGCCGATGAAATGACCCATGTAGGCGAGGACCATCGAAATCACCTCCGACGCCACCGGCCAGTCCTCCCGATCCCGTACCGGCTGCCATGCGCCGACGGCCCGGTGGTGTGACCGGTCCAACATGCCGTACATCACGTCGCAGAACACGACCCGCGACCCCGGTTCGTCCACATCCAGTGTCGGCACGTCGGAGGTGATCTGGTTGACAACCCATCGCACATAGTCCTCGCCGCGTTCCTGGATTGTGTATTGGAACCACAGGTACATGGTGTCGAGGAGGATGTCGGCGTGGTCTATCCACGCGCCGTATGCGACGTCGGAGAACGTGTCCATGTCTCCGTCGTCGTAGCAGTTGAGGAGGTCACGGCCCAAGGCCATGACAACGGCTGTACGGTCCACGTCTTCGTGAACAATCTGGGGGTCAGGCGTTGTCGGTCGTGACGGGCTGGTTGCCCATGCCGAACGATTGGAGCAATGCCGTGAACGCGCCGTCCGTGGTGAGCCGGTCCAGCAACACAACCGCATCCTTGTCCTCCGGTTCCAACGCACCCAACGTGATCATCAGTACGGCGGCGGCGACGGGGACGACGTTCCGGCCGCCGAAGGCGAACCGGACCCCATCCCATGCGTCAGCGAACCCGGGGGTGTCGTCCACGGCGAGGCGGTGAAGCAAAACGTCAGCGACGCGGATAGCAGCGTACTCCTCGCGTCCGAGCAGGGACAGGGACCGGGCAATCCGGTCGGTGGAGTTTCTGGCGCCCTGCTGGTACTTGATCATCTGGTAGAACACGGCGAACGCGCGGGCCAGTGATTCGCCGTTCTCGTTGTGGATGGCGTGGATGGTTTCGATGGTGTCGGGCCAGTGGCCACGGGATCCGTATGCGAGCAGTGTCAATGCGTGGGCGGCTGGGCCCGCGTGTGAAACGAACTGGTTGTCGTCAACGAATGCGTCTGTGGTCATTCTGGTTTCCTCCGTCTGGGGGGTATACGGCGTCAGGGTCCATGGGGTACGATACCGACACGGAATCAGGGACCGCCCCACGACGGTACCGTGACAGCACCATCCACAACCGGAGGAAAACACATGCCCACCAACCGCCGCCGCCTGGCGGCCCCCATCGCGGCCTTCGCCGCCGCCCTCACCACAACCCTCGTGGCCGGGTGCGCCCACCACCACACCGTGGCCGTCGTCACCACCCAGCCCGCCGCCGCGTCCTACGCGCCCGCCGCCATGGGCGTCCAGGTCGGCAACGCGTTCGACTGCTACTACCTGGACAGCCCCGCCGAGGTCACGAACATGGTCGCCGCCGGGCTCTGCCCCGCCGGATCCATCCCCACCGTCATGCCGCTGGCGTGGCACGAGACCTACTACGACTACTACCTGTCGGACGCGTACCTCACCTACGTGCCCACGTCGTACCGGTCCGGCTGGGGCAACCAGTGGGGCACCGGCTCCACGTTCTACAAGACGTACAACGTCACCATCGTCAAGGACCGCACCACCGGGACGTACAAGTCCAGCACCGGCGCCAAGGTCACCGGCCTCCCCAAGTCCGGTACCACCGCACCCGGCAGCGTCTTCGGCGGCGGCAACGCCCGCACCGCCCCCACCCTCGGCGGCGGCAACATGCGGAACCCCGCCCCGTCGGCGCCGAAGGTCAACAACCCGGCCCCGTCCGCGCCCAAGGCGGGTGGGTTCGGCGGCGGCAACGCCCGGCCGAACCCGGCGCCGAAGCCCGCCCCGGTGGTGCCGCGCTGATGGCCGTCCGTGAGGACCGGGGCGAAAACAAGGCGGGACGGGACTGCCTGACCGGCGGATCCCAGCCGATCATGTTCCTGGTGATCGCCACGTTCCTGATCCGCAAGACGATGTTCCGGAAGGGACACTGATGGACGAGCTGACCCCCTGGTGGACCGTCAACGGCGTGTGGCCCACCACCAAGGAGCGGTGGAACAGCACCTACCAGGCGATCACGGCGCGTGGCGCTGAGGACATGGCGCGGAACGACGCGCAACAGACATGGACCGGCGCCGGGATGACCGGCACCGCCGAGTTTTGGGTCACCGGCGTGTACGAGGGGCGCCACAACGACGTGTCCGCCGCGTACACCACCCGCGTGGACCCGGACTACGTCGAGCCCATCAACTAGACCACCAGCGGCCGGGACCGTACCCCCGGCCGCTGGCCTGTCCGGAGGGAATGCTAGTGGGATACAACACCGATTTCAGCGGCAAGATCAATGTGGTACCGCCGCTGAACGAGTTCGAGATCTCCTTCATCAAGGAGTTCAGCAAGACCCGGCATCAGGGATACGTGGGCGGCCCGTACGTCGTCACCGACTTTGTTCACCTGACCGGCGGCGAGGTCCCCGGCGCGCAGAACACCCCGCCGAAGGGGCAGCCGGGGCTGTGGTGCGACTGGGTCTCCACCGACGACGGGACCGCGATCGAGTGGGACGGGGGTGAGAAGTTCTACGACAGCGCCGCGTGGATGACGTACCTGATTGACACGTTCCTGTCGGACGGCTGCACCCTGATGCGGGAGATGGCGTCCGGGATGGACCCGGACCGGTTCTACCCCGACGAGTTCGAGGCGTTCACGTTCGATCACGTCCTGAACGGTGTGATCGAGGCGCAGGGCGAGGAGACGTCCGACCACTGGTGGCTGTTGGTCAAGGACAACGTGGTGGAGGTCCACACCGTCGCCGAGATGCTGCGGTCCGCAGCCACCGTCACCAGGTCATACCTGGACCTCATCGAAGACACGGCTGGCGGCGTCAACGTCAACGTGACGGTGAACGTCGGCGACGGCGCGGCGTACACCGACATGGGCGACGACCCGGCGACGATCGCCGCGTTGGACCAGGCCGACGTGGAGGCCGTGGCCGGGAAGTACCGGCTCTCCACCGACGAGGCGCGGGAGATGATCGAGGGCGGCGCCGTGGAATCCGGCGGCATCCTGTTCGTCAACGAGGCCGCCCGGGACGAGTTCTACGCCGCGTTGAACAACGGCGACATGGACGAGTCGCCGTCGTACGCCGACAAGGTCAACGCGCCCATGACGGAGGCGACGGCACGCGAGATCGGACGTCAGATCGCATCCGGCGACTATCCGCGTTTCCGGCGCCCCACCAACCCGCACCCGATGGAAGGACACCGGATCGGCACGTCCGACATTGTCGGCAACGACGACTACGCGGCGGTGATGCGCGCCGAGTACGCCGCCGCACTGGACGACGATTTGGACGACGGGGCGTCGGTGATCGCCACGTTGGACGCGGCGGTTGCCGACGGCACCGCCGGGGAGACCGTGACGTCCCCGGACACCCTCAAGATCATCGAGTGTTCGAACATCGAAGACTCGCTGTGGACCGACGACGACGAGGACGACGCCGAGTTTGACCCCAACCTGATGTTCTACATCTGGTCGAACAAGCATCAGCTGTACTGGGGCCCAAACCGCAGTGGCTACGTCACGCACCCGTCGCAGGCCGGGCAGTACACGGCCGCTGAGGCATCGGCGATCATCACCCACTCGATGCGGGGAATCATCCTCGGGCAGAACCGCGCCGTCCCGCAGTCGATCATGATCCCGGTCGGTGCCGAATGACCCGCAAGTGGCAGTTCCGTGCGCACATGTACTGCGCCGGTGGTGCGGCCGTGTTGACCACCGCCGGGGTACTGGCGCACCTGATGGTGCTGGCGCTCATCAACGCCGCACTGTTCGGCGCGAACGCGGCCATGGCGTGGATGGCACGTCCGTGAACCGCGAACGCGCACACCTGATCGGTATCGCGGTGGTCACCGGCCCGGTCTGGCTCGTATCAGTAATCAACGGATGGGTGATCCCTGCCGTGTGGTGTGGTGTGGCCTTCGGGTTGTGCCTGTACCAACTGCACATCATCCGCCGCCGGTAACACCACAGACGCCCCGGCCGCTGCCCCCCGGCGGCCGGGGTTCAACCGTCCACGACACCCGGAGGAATCGTGTACAAGATAGAGGTGTGGTCTATCCGTGACCACGCATGGAAAGTCGTCCTCGAAGGCTTGACGCCGGAACAAGTCGTTGTGAAGTGGCGCAGCATGTATAACAACGGTGTCAACCCCCGTATTGTTAAGGAAACCGCTTCGTGACGACTGAACGGCAGCACGTGAACGACTACATGATGCGCGTGCTGATGATCCTGGCAGTGTTCACCGCCGTCACCATGTCCGTGACGGTCGTGTACGCCAAGGCGTGGCCGTGGCTGTACTTCTTCGCCCCCATGTCCGTGGTCAACGGCGCCGCCGTCGCCTACTACCACGACAAGATCACGAGGCGGGGCGGCCGGAAGCACTGAAACTGTCGGTGGGTTCTTCTAAGATGGGAGGCAATCAAACAGCACTCCCAGCTTCAGAGGAACCCACAATTGAACGATCTTGCTCTGCGTCAGCCTGCCGCCGAACTGGCCCGCAACGCCGCCCCGGCCATGGCCGAACTCGCCCGCGTCCCGTTGGGCAAACCCCTTGAGACCCTAGAGGAAGCCGTCCTGTACGGACGTTCCCTCGCGATGGCCGGTCTCCTCCCCGATTCCCTGCGTGACCGCCAATCCGGACAGATCAAAGTCGCGGACGTCGTCCTGATCCTGTGCATGGGCACCGAATTGGGCATGTCCCCGATGCAGGCCATCAACGGCATCTACGTGGTCAAGGGCCGCCCGATGCTGTCCGGGCAGGTGTGGGCCACCCGCGTCCGTCAGGCCGGACACCGCCTGACCGTGGACATGGAATACCACCCGACGTCGAAGCGCCCGCTGTCGGCGAAGGCCACGATCGTCCGGGGCGACGACAAAACCGTTCACGAGCTGACGTTCTCCGTCTGGGACGCCCGCAATGCCGGGCTGGCACAGGTCAACGACGACGGCGCCGTGATGGCCCGCAACTCCCGGTCCGGGGAGAAACTGCCGTGGGAACAGTACACGGCCACGATGCTGCGGTACCGCGCCATCTCCCACTGCTCCCGCTACGCCTGCCCAGAGGTTATTTACGGCACCATGGGTATCGAGGGCGAGGAATACGACGACGCCGCCGAGGACGGGTTCGGCGAGGAACGGTCCCGGTTCGTCGCCGCCAACACCGTGCAGGGCACCGCACAGGAACAGGAACAGTTGGCGGGCGAGTTGCTGGCGCTGGCCGGTCGCATGACCGGGAACAGCCCCACCATCGCGGACGCGTTCGAGGAGGTTCGGGAGGGCGATCCGGAATCGGCGAAGGCCGCGCTGCGGAAGATCCACAACCGGGTGTCGCCGCGCGAGAAGGTCACGGAACCCGGCACGGCGGTGCGGGAACACGACGGCGAGAAGACGTGCGAGATCTGCGGAACCCGCATGCTGCCGTTCGAACACACCGGCGCCGACTACGACCACGAGCCGGTATGGATTGTGGAGCCCGAGTGATGGATGACATCTGGGCACACATCCGCTACCTGACCGCGTGGCTAGACCGGTCATCCGCCCCGCATCCCGGGGACTACCGCGTTCTCCGCTGTTTCAAGGTCGCCGAGGAACTGGGTGAGGTCACGGCCGCTATCATCGGCGTGACCGGCCAGAACCCGCGTAAGGGCGTGACGCACACGTGGAACGACGTCCGCGACGAGTTGTGTGACGTGATCCTCGCCGCCATGGTGGCTTTGCAGTCGGTGGCCGGTGACAGCGCTGAGGCCGCGCTTCAGAAATACGCCGAAACCCGGCACGACCGTGCCGTGAAGCTGGTGAACGCTTGTGATTGAGCGTCCTAAACGGGCCGCGCTAAACGATCAACGGTTTGACGCCAAGTGGCTGCCGGAAGATAACGGGTTCTCAACACCATGCCATGCGTGGAATGGTGAGATCCAAGACCTTGGGTACGGCAGGTTTAACCAGCGCATGACGGATGGTAGCTACCGGTCGGTATACGCGCACCGGTGGTCTTACGAGCGATCCAAAGGGTTAATTCCTGACGGGTTGGAAATTGATCATCTCTGCCGGGTTCGCAATTGTGTCAACCCTGACCACCTAGAGGCCGTGACCCACGCAGAGAATATCCGCCGTAAGTTCGGTGACCGCACAACGTGCAAAGAAGGTCACCTGTTGAACGGTGAACGGCGTTGCCGCACGTGTTACAACGCGTATCAACGTGCGTACCAGAAACGAGTCAAAGAGCTGCGGAATCAGGTGGCTGCGTGACCTCTACATCCGCCCTGCTGCTGCTGGCGGACCAGCTCCGCGCACGCTCCGCGCAGCGTGAGATTGGCTGGTCCGACATCGGCGGCTGCCGCCGCCGCACCCGCTACAAGATCGACGGGTACGAGCCTGTCAACCGCATGTCGTCGGTTACCGCCATGATCGGGACCGCCGTCCACGAACAGTTGAAGATCGTCCTTGACGCACTGGGCATGCCCGCCGAATGGGAAGTCGAGTACGCCGGGATCAAAGGCCACTTCGACCGGTACGAACCGGAACACCGCCGGGTCGTGGACACCAAAACCACCACGTCCCGGTGGCTGGAGTCGATTAAGCTGCACGGTCCGCCGTTCGCGCACCTGTGGCAATGCTCCGGCTACTGCGCGGCCCTGCTGACGCAGGACCCGCCGGTACCGGTGGAGACGTTCCGGATCGACTACCTGTGCCGGGACACCGGCGAGGAATGGCAGTACGAGCAGTACTTCAGCATGCGCGACATCAAGGACGCGCTGGAGTGGCTGGACGACGTCCGGTCAGTGCCGTTCGACCTGGTCCCGCGTGACTACGAACCCGACAGCGCGTGGTGTCAGGGCTGCCCGTTCGGCGGCCCCGACGGCGGGCTGTGCTGGTCTGGCGGCGTCCCTGACCGTGACCGGCGGTCTGTGTTGTTGGCGGAGGGCGCGGACGCCGGGGATACGGCGGCTGACCTGTTTGCGACACGGAAACAGATCAAGGATTTGAAGGCGAAGGAAGTGCGCCTGAAGGGTGTCCTTGATGGTTTGCGGCCGGATGACACGGATGTTGTTGTTCAGGCTGGGGACAAGTACTTGTCCTGGTCGCCGACGTCGCGTGGCTGGCAGTTGCGGTTTACATCACCGCCGCAAAGAAAACCAGTGTGATCATTTTTGAATAGTGTTTCCTGTCGGCGGGGTGCGGTATCGTAAAGACACAACACCCCGTCGTCCGGAGGACGGACAACCATGACCCAACCCGACTGGTCAGCATGGGAAGCCCTCGGCTGGACCCCCAACGACATCGCATTGTTGCGGGCCCACGCCGGAGCCATGGGCATCGCCGTGACCATCCCCACAGCCCCACCACGGCCCCAGCGGCACACGTGGGCATCAGTCCCCACCCCGACCCCCACGACGCCGTCACAACCCCGGAAGGAACCCCCTGTGCCGTACCGCAGCACCCTGCACCCCACGCCCCCGGCGAAGGTGTCGAAGCACAAGCAGAACTACATCACACACGTCGCGCTCGTCCTCGACGCGTCCGGATCCATGGGCCACCTCGCCGACCAGGTCATCAAGGTCGCCGACGCCCAGATTGCGCACCTGGCGCAGCGGTCCCGGGAACTCGACCAGGAAACCCGCGTCACCGTCTACATCTTCGACGACGAGGTTGAGTGCGTCATCTACGACAAGGACGTGTTGCGTCTGCCGTCGCTGCTGAACCTGTACAAGATCGGCGGCACCACCGCCCTGATCGACGCGACGGCCCTGGCGCTGAACGACCTCGCCATGACCCCGGAGAAGTACGGGGACCACGCGTTCGTGGTGTTCGTCCTGACCGACGGCGGCAACAACGTCAACAACTGGAAAGCCCCGGAACTGAAGGAGCAGATCAGCCAGCTCGCCGACCACTGGACCGTGGCCGCGCTGGTCCCGAACATGCAGGGCAAGTTCGAGGCGAAGCAGTTCGGGTTCCCCGCCGACAACATCGCCGTGTGGGACGCCAGCAGCAAGCGCGGGCTGGAGGAGGCGGTCGAGAAGATCAAGGTCGCCACCGACGTGATCATGTCCGGGCGGGCGTCCGGCGTGCGCGGATCCAAGAACCTGTTCGTCATCGACTCCTCGGTTGTCAACGCCCAGTCGATCGCCGCCGCGAAGCTGAAGCCGGTGCCGTACGACGACTACACGTTGGTTCCGATCCCGCCGCTGCGCGGTCTGGTGAAGCCGGACGACTGGGACACGAAGCACCCGCGCACCCCGTGGAAGGCCCACGGCGGACGCATCGACGACTTCGTACAGAACGTCAACAACAGCCACTACCAGGCCGGGCAGGCGTTTTATCAGCTCGTCGAGGGCAAGACCGAACGGATCCAGGCTGACAAGCACATTGTCATCATGGACAAGGACACCCGCCGCGTGTACTTCGGCCCGGCTGTCCGGAAGATGCTGGGGCTCGCCGATGACCGCGAGGTCCGGGTGAAGCCGACGGCGTCTGACAAGCACCTGGTGTACGTGCAGTCGAAGGCCCCGAACCGTCAGTTGGTCGTCGGGTCCCACCTGCTGATCTTCAACAAGCCGCCGCGTTCCACGGACTACCAGTGACCGACCGGCCGTTGCCTGCCGACCCGGCGGAAACCCTCCGCCGGGCGGCTGCCCTGATGCGCCAGCACGCGCAGGCCGCATCACCGGGCCCGTGGATCAGCGACGACAGCGACCAGTGTTGGCGGCTGCATTCGGCACCGGATCCGCACTGGCCGACGATGCAGATCCTGAAGGCCCCGAAACGGCACCAGTGCCCGCAGTACGAGGAGTATTGGCCGGAACCCGGCGACGCCCGGCACATCACCACATGGCATCCGGGTGTGGCGCTGACGGTGGCGAACCTTCTAGACGCGATCCGGCAGGGGCCGCTACCGTCCCCGGACAACGGCGGCAACGGCCTCGCGTGGATCATGGCGTTGCGGGTGGCCGGTGCATACCTGGACACCTGCGGCAGGGACGACGGATGAAGACGTACACCGAATACCGGGAAATCGTCACCGAGGCCATCGACATCGCCGCATCCGGGGCCAGCAGAACCGTGTACCTGGTGATGGAGAACATGCGCGCCGACCACCAACACAACATGGCCGCGCTGATCGACGCCATCAACGACATGCACATGACCTACCACGGCCACGGAACCTCGCTGCTCATGTGCCCGGTACACCCGTGCAACACCGTGCACAACATCGTGAAGGGCGGCGACGGTGAATAGCTGGTTCCACGCCCGGTCAGCCGCCCGCAAATGGGGCGGCCGACCGGAGGACTATCTGCCGATCGAGGAATTCATCGACTCGTCCAAACAGGTCATCGGTGACGTCCGGCACCGGTCGGTGTACCACCACACGTTGGGCGTTTTCCTGTGCCAGAGGATCTTCGGCCCAACCCTTGACATCCAACTAGAAAACGGCATCCGCCGGATCCCGGTCCGGGAAATTGCGGAACGCCACATCATCGAAGACCTCGGGTGGCTACCATCCCCGGCCGACTACGTCAAGGGCATGCCCATTGATGCGTGGATGTCCGGTGCCCGCCGCCGCGTGGTCCCGCTAGCGCAACTCCTTCTCACGGTTCCGGAGGAACAATGACCGAACAGACACGCCTCAGCTTCCTAGGGGTGCCGGTCACCGGCGAACCCAACGACGCCCGCCGCCACACCCCGCAGAAGACCGTGGAGGATCTGGCGCCGATTATGCAGCGGGTGTTGGACGACCCGTACTTCGTCGCGTTCGGCTGGACGCAGTACACCCCGTACTTCAACGACGGCGACGTGTGCGAGTTCGGGGTTCACACGTTCTGGGTGAAAACCCGCGACGACGTGGCCGCGAACAAGACGCAGACGATCGACGAGGTCCGGGAGAAGCTGACGGACCACGTCCGCGCCCTCCTAGACGCCGGGGTGTTCTCCGACAACGACTGGCAACAGATCCACATCACCGACCGCATCGACGAGGCAGCGGAACGGGCCGTGTCCACCGACGATGACGACGACGGCGAGGACGACTACAAGTACGAGGTCAACCACTACGGGAAACACCCGTCGTTGGGCGGCATGGACGGCTGGCGTGACGACGCCGTGTACAAGGGCGACCGGTACGAGAAGTGGACCATCGCCCGGGAACTGTCGCAGGCGATCGAGGGCGGCGAGTTCGAGAACGTCCTCCTGGCGCAGTTCGGTGACCACGCCCGGATCACCTGGACCCGCGACACCACCGGCGGCGAGTTTGAGATCGAGGAGTATTCACATGACTGACCGCACGTACAGCCCGGCCGGGAAGATGCTGCCGCTCATCGACGCCGCGCATACGGCGACCATGGCCGCGTTCAACCACGCCCACGGCGTCAACGAATCGATCGGGCAGCAGGACGAAGCGGTCCGGGAGATCGTTTCGCAGCTGGCTGCCGCGATGACCGCGATCTCCAACGCCGGGCGCTACGCGAACCGTTCGGAGGACACGGCGGCGGACGCCGAGTTGGACCGGCGGTTGGCCAAGGCCCGCGAATGACGATCCAAATCGAGATCAAGCCGCACAAGGCGGGTGGTTCGGTCCACGTGTCCGTGTTCGACACCCATCCCGAGTGGGGGTCGAAGACGATGCTGCGGATGGACACCAACGGGCACACGTGGGGGTGGGTGCCGGTGTCGTCCCCCGGCGGTGGCGACGTGTCGTTTACGCTGCCGGACAACACGATCCACCCGCTGATTCAGACGTTACTGGGGTGGGTGATGAAACGCGACGGCGCCAAACTGGAACCGTTCAACCTTTCAGGACCGGCCGCCGACCGGCACGACGAATACGCGGCGGAACGGGAGCGGGTGGACAAGCTCCTAGACGTCGTGGCGGCGCTGGTCGAGAATCAGTAGGTGCCGATCCGACCGGAGAACCGCCGCCGATACCCCACTGATTGGGAGTTGCTGTCCGCCCGTATCCGCTTTCAGCGGGCGGACAGCCGCTGTGAATGCCGTGGGGAATGCGGGGCGAACCCACACACCCGGGGGCGCTGCGACGCCGTCCACGGCCACCCACACCCGTTCACCGGGTCTGTGGTGGTGTTGACGGTGGCGCACCTGAACCACACCCCCGAGGACTGTGCTGAAGACAACCTGAAGGCCATGTGTCAGCGCTGCCACCTCAACTACGACAAGGACGAACACCGCGCGCAGGCCGCGCGGACCCGCGCCGCCGCTGTCGCCGAGGACAATGTGGCGTTGTTCGACATCCCGGAGGATTCGAATGTTCCGCAGGAAGGGACCCGGCCCGGCCGACGAACCGGCCGTGAGGGAAGATCCTAAACCTGTTGTCCTGACCCGCGTCACGCCCCTGGACGGTGTGATACTGCCGCCGTTCAGCGCCGACCGGCCCCGCTGCGTCAAATGCAACGGCACCCGCGCCAACACGACGTACATGGCTGCCAACGCGTGCTGCAACCACTGGGGGTCGCCCGGCGGCCGGTTCGTGTACGGGCAGGAACGGATGCACCGCCGGTGCGGCGTGTGCGATTGGGAATGGGATGAACGGTGTTACGAGCCGAAGGAGACGGTGAGTGATCTCGGACGGCGGTCAGGCGATGATTCTGGTGACCGCGTGGGCGAAGGGCGATCCTGAGCATTTCCGGCATGTGGCGTTGCAGATTGCCGCGCATCATGCCCGCAATGGCGAGGAGCAGTTGGGGAGGAACATCCGGAACGCGTTGGATGCGGCGTTCCGGGTGCGTTCGTATCTGCCGAAGTACAGCGGCGCGAAAACGTTCTGCTCCAAATGCGAATCATGCCAGGTCAATATCAAATACATGAAGGAGGGCGATACCGAGTTCCTGGAGCGGGAATGCGCCCAGTGTGGCCGGGTGTGGTACGAGCGTTGCGCGGACGCGGACTAACCCCTATTACGTATTCATGCGTGATCGTGGTATCGTATCGGAACGACATCACGACCGGAGGGAAACCCGTGACCCAACTCACCCTGTACCACAACCTGCGCAACGTGGCCCGCGAAGCCGAAGCCGTGTGCGCCGCCACCGTCGGCGAATACGGACTCAACGCCATGCAGTACACGGCCCTGTCCGTCATCGGCGACTACGGCCCGATACACGCCAGCAGCGTCGCCCGTCACATGTGGTCCGCCGAGGCCAGCGTCATGCACGCCGTCGCCACCCTGCGCGGACGCGGCTACATCATCCGCGAGGAGGGCCGGGGCGTCGCCAAACCCCTGCTGATCACCCAACAGGGCTTGACAGTCCTCGACAAATGCACCCGCGCCATGGCTGCCGCCGAACAGCACTTGCGCCGGTTCATCAACCCCGACACCATCACCGGGCTCGCCGACGCCCACACCAAACTCCTCGACTGGTACGACATCCACGCCTGACCAGCACCACCACCGGAGGAAAACATGAACATCACGGTTGCGTTGCGCACGTTGGCGCTGGACGCCAACCGCCGCGTCGGCGAGACGCTGGCCCCCCTCGGCCTGACGTTCTGCCAGTACACGCTGTTGGACGCCATCGACCGGTACCCCAACATCCACGGCACCGGCGCCGCGAAGGCGTGCGGCATCACCCCCCAGACCGGGTGGACCGGCATCGCCAACCTGATCGCGTCCGGGTACATCGCGAACGGCCACGAGCGCGGCATGGGCCGCGTCAACCCCCTCACCATCACCGACGCGGGCCGCGCCGTGCTGGAGAAGGCCCGACGCGCCATGAACGCCATGGACAACCACTACGACGATTTGTTGAACGTGAGCAACAGCCCCATCGACATCGCCGGTGAGGTCGCGTTCGTCGCCAACAACATAAAGACCCTGACCAAGGACTAGGCACGTGTCCAAGAAGGCCTCACCACCAATGTCGCTGCGGCTCTTGCAGATCATGTGCATGACCGGCGAGGGAATGACGAAACAGGAGATTGCAAACAAACTGTTCATCTCCATAAACACCGTCAAAACACACCGGACCCGGCTGGGCCGCGCGCTAGACGTCCCCAACGACAACGACGCGGCGTTGGTGGTGAAAGCCTTCGAGATGGGGATCCTGCAACCCCTATCCGAGGACCCGTGCGTGGTCCCCGTCATGGACGCCTACGGCATGGACGTGCTGGAGAAGGTGTCAAAGGGCATGCGAAACGAGGAAATCGCCGAAGACCTCGGCCGCAGCCTACACAGCGTCAAATGCAAAATCGGGTCGCTGCTGAAGCTGTGGGCGGCCCGCAACCGCACCCACCTCACCTACCTGGCGTACATGTCCCGGCTGATGCCGTACACCCCCGACGGTACGCCCCTAGCCCCCCAACCGCAGCCGCACATGAACCAGTTGACGAACATCGAGTACGCGGTTATCCGGGCTGTGGCGTCGGGGAAGGCCCGGGACCAAATCGGCGCCGAGATGAACATGTCCCACGGCAAGGTCATGCGCGTCATCTCCGACATCAACGCCAAGTTCGACACCCGCACCACCGCCCACGCCGTCGCCGCCGCCTACAAATACGGGTACCTCACCGTCAACCGCGTAGGGCCGCCCACGCCGCTGCTGGACCGCCGCACCATCCACATCATCGAACACATCGCCAGGGGCCACACGGTCGCGTCTACCGCCGCCCGTGTCGGCGAGACCGAGTCGTCGGTGAAGACGTGCGTGGCGGTGACGTGCCGGACGCTGCGGGCTAAGAACCGGGCCCACCTGGTTAACCAGTCGTTCCAGACCGGCAACCTCGTTCTCCGTAGGAAGCCATAATGAATCCGGAACTGACTGCCCGCGAAATCCAGATCATCGAATACGCGGCCCTCGGAATGGGCATCGGGGAAACCGCCGAGAACACGGGGCTGGCATTCGCGACCGTCCGTACCCACCGCGCCCGCCTCACCAAGAAACTCGGTTCAAAGAACCTGGGAATCACATACGCGGTGACGCTGATGTATAAGCGTGGCGTGTTCAAACCGGATTTGGCGCCGTCGCCGTTCCCGCTGACCCGGCGGCAAATGCAGGTTCTCCTGTTGATAGCGACCGGTCTGGAAAACGAGGAAATCGCTGTCCGTCTCGGCGTGGCCGAGGACACCGTCAAGACCCACGTGCGTCGCATGCTGGAGAAAACTAAAACCGTCAACCGTACACACCTGGTCGGCGAGGCATTCCGGAACGGCACGCTCGTTCTCCAATTGAAGGGAAGACGCCGTGCGTGACAAGACATCCGCCGTCGGCTGGTGGAACTTCGCCGGGCACCGCTGGCCGGTGGAGCGTGTCGAGCTGCAACACGGTGTCCTGCGGTTCGTGGTGGCGTGTGTCGCCACCCACAACGTCCCGGCCGGAACGACCACCGGCGAGCTGTACGGCGCTGACGGCGCCCTGGTGTTCCGGGACACCGACATGCCGCACGCTGATATATGGGCCGGGCAGGCTGGCGCGCTGGTCCTGAACTTCAGCATGCCCCGCGTCGGTGTCAGCGACGACATGGACACGTCGTCCATGGACATGGCTATTGGCAACCTGTTGACGGCGGAGGCTGAGGAGCCGGTGTCGGTCGTCGCGATTACTGCGAAGGCGCGGCGGCGGTGGCAGGCGTGGCGGATGGTCGCGCTGTCTGGCTGGAACCTCATCATTTGGACGTCGGCGACGTCGTTTGGGCTGCCATGGTGGGTTGCGTTGCCTGCCACCGGCGCCGGGACCGTCGCCGCTGTCCTGACCCTGCATTTCGAACGTGGATGGTGGAAAACGTGAACAAGATTCCGATTGGGTGGCCCGCGCTCGACGCGTTCCCGCAGTTTGACGCGGCCAAGGCCGAATGGGAACAGATCGTCCGTGACTTCGAGGACAACCCGGCTGACCTGTATACGGCGTGGCTGTACCTCGGCCACCACCCGCTGTTCTGGGGGACGCAGGTCACCAAGTCCGGCGGCACCGTCGTGCCCGTGTTGGACTTCAGCTCCGCATGGAACCGGCCCGAATGTTTGGAGTTGAACCTGGAGCGTGACGGCGACGCCACCACTGTCGTGTTGGATGTGATCCCGCTGTTGTGGGCCACCGACCCCGACAACTACGACATTGGGTTCAGCCTTGAAGGGAAAGACCACGCCTCGACGGTGGTGGCCTGCGCCGGGATTGTTCACGAGCGGTACGGCAACGACCGGCAGTACATCACCGGCGACAATGAGCGGTGGTACGGGTGACTACCGGGATCAGGGTTTGGGCGTGGCCGTATTGGTGCGTCCACCGCGTGTTCGGGGTGCCGTATTGGGTTCATCGCGCGTACGAGGTTGAGATCCTCGGGCACGGGGTGACGATGGCCCCACAAAAGTCGAAGGTCCGGACGTGGGCTATCGACTACATGGCGTGCAAGTACGACAAGAATCCTGACGATTTCGTTGTGGAGGGTGTGCGATGGATCCGGCACGACTGATCAGGTACCGGCCGATGCAACTCCCCGACGTCCCCTGCGACGGGGACATGCGGGATGTCATCTGGGACATCAAGGGCAGCCAGCCGTCCGTGATCGACGCTGACGACGTGTTCCTGTGGTCTACCGCGCAGACGGACCGTATTGCCCAGTGGGAGAAGATCGTGGCCCGGTACGAGGCCGACCCCCACAACTACGTCAACGCCTGGCAGTACCTCGACTCCCACCCGGCGTTCTGGATGTTTGCGCCGTTCGCCGGGGATCAGCGGTTGCACGAACGGTATTTGGAGGATAGCGGCGGCGTGGGCCGCTGCTTCAGTCTGTACGCCGTCCGCGTCAGCCCCCTAACGCTCCGTATCGAAGATGACGAACACCTGAACACGATGGACGAGGTGTGGATCGAGGGCGGCAAATACCCGTGGCCGGGCACCCGGCACGGTGACCATCCGGTGGGGGAGGTCACGTTCCACGACTACGCGTTGGACACCGGCGGCCCCACCTTCGAAACGGCGTTCGTCCGCATGGCCCACAACGTCGCTACGACGTACGGACACGACCGGATGGTCTGTGATGACCTGGTGCCGCCGCCGCCCGCTACGGACGCGCTGCGGGCGTTTGACGCGTTGATGGCTGGGCTGTCGTCGGCGGTGTATGACCCGATCGAAAAGGACGCCGACGCAGTCCGGGACAAGATCCGGTATTTGGGAGGGTTCTGATGCCGCCGCTCCGTAAACCCTTTGCCCTGTGCCTGACCGGGGGTCCGTTCGACGGGCAGACGCGGACTGTCCCGGATGTGCAGCCGCCGACGGGGCACAGCGAATGGGACCCGCAGGCGGACAGGATGGCCATGTACCGGCCGGTGTACGTCCCTGCGGGGGTTCAGCAGGAGGGCGACCGGTACGTGTACGAGTTCACGGCGTGGGTTGCCGCCCCTGCGGGGGTGCGGTTTCGTCGGGCGAAGGTGGGTCCGTGTCCGGCGTGTGGTCAGAGGTATGAGCGGGCGGCGGCGTCGCATCATTTTGTGCGGTGTGATGTGCAGGACTGCAACAACAAGATGGAGCATCCCGGGTGTTGTCACAGGTGACTTTCGGTAATCGTGCTTGGTATCGGCCGCCGTGGAAGCAAACACGGCCGTGGATTCCCCGCATTTCCTTCTTTGAACACGGGGATGAATTCTGCAACGATGTGGTGGAGATTCAATTTCCATTCATGGGCATGATTGCAGTACGATACCGACGTGGTCCGGTGCGGACCGAAGCATGTGAGCAAATGCAGGCCGAATGGGGCCCCTGGTGCCCCGGCGGCCAACACTGCCACTTCGGACCCCGCTGCCACGAATGGGGACACTGCCCACACCCGGCAGACGTCCCGCTAGGAGACTGCCCCGTCTGCAAGGGGTGGTACTGCACGCTGTGTGAACCAGAGCCGGAGGAAACATGCCCGACAGCATGATGACCGTCAACCGCCACATCGTGATCATCATGGACCGTTCCGGGTCCATGGCGTCATGCCGCCGGGACACCGAACAGGGCCTCCAGGGCTTCCTCGCCGACCAGTTCCACGAGTTCCCGACCGGAACCATTGCGTCCCTGTACCAGTTCGACACCGAGTACGAGCCGGTGTACGAGAACGTGGACATCGCCGACGTCCCGCTGTACGAGCTGACGCCGCGCGGCGGCACCGCGCTCCTCGACGCCATCGGACGCACCATCAACGCCGTCAAGGCCAAGTGGAAGCCGGTGGCGAAGGACCAGCGGCCGGACGTCATCGTGGTCATCGTCACCGACGGCCACGAGAACTCGTCGAAGGAGTTCAACGCCGAAACGATCAAGGAGAAGATCGAGAAGCGCACCGCAAAGGGGTGGACGTTCATCTACCTCGGCGCCAACCAGGACGCCATCACCGTCGCCGCGTCCTACGGCATCAGCCGCGACGGGTCCATGACCTACGACACCGGCAACACCCGCTCCGCGTTCACGACCCTGTCCGGGCTCGTCACCCGTGGGTCCAAGGGCGGCTCCTACTCGTTCACCGACGAAGACCGTACGTCGGCGGTCGAGTAATGCAGGACTCGCTAGGCGACCGGATGAAACAGTACGAACAGGTGTGGCAACACCGGTTCCCCCGGCGCCTCCCGCTGATCATCCGCGTGGACGGCCGGGGATTCCACCGGTACCTCCGCGCCGCCGAGAAGCCGTTCGACATGGAGTTTGTCGAGCAGATGTCCGCCGTCGCCACGGCCATGTGCCAGGACATTGACGGGGCCGTGTTCGCGTACCACCAGTCTGACGAGATCAGCCTGTTGGTGTGCGACTACCCCGGCCTGAACACCGAACCGTGGTTCGGCGGCGGCCTCCAAAAGATTGTCTCGGTGGCCGCGTCGGTCGCCACCACCCAACTCGCCTGGCACCGCCGCGACCGGCCCATGTTCGACGCCCGCGCGTTCGTCATGCCCGACGCCGTGGAAACCGTCAACTACTTTGTGTGGCGGCAGAAGGACGCGAAACGGAACGCCGTGTCCATGGCCGCCCGCTCCATGTTCAGCCACCAACAACTGCACGGCGTCAACATCACCGGAATGAAACAGATGATGGCCGACGCCGGAACCAACTTCGACGACTACCCGCCGCAAGTCCAGCGTGGCCAACAGGTCCGGCATGTTGAGTGGACACCCCGGCAGGGGACGGTCACCGACAACGGCGACGGCAGCCGCACCCTGTCATGGCCGGAACCCCGGCACCACTGGGAGACCGAGGCGGCGTGGGACTTCAAAGCCGACCCGGATAATCTGCTGGCCCAGCTAGTGCCGTCCACGTCGGTGTTCGACGAGCCCGTTGCCCGGTATTGGATCAAGTCGTGACCGCCGAACCGCTGCCGGACGACGTGTTACGTGAGATCCGGCGCCGCAGCGAATCGAACCACGCCGCCGGGTTCACCGTGGACGCCCACAGCCACGGCGAAAAGGGCTGCCGCTGCCTGTCCTGCCGGGTCTACACCGCCGCCGTAGTCACCGTTAAGGACGGGTTCTACTGCGACGAACAGCCAGAGGCCGAACGGGCATCCGACGGCGGCTGCGCGGAATCGTTCCTAGCGAGCGTAGACGCCGAAAACCTGGTTAAGGGCGTCACAGATGTTCGTGTCCTGATGGCCGAAATCGACCGGCTGAAGTCCCCGGCCGGAAAGAATGGGACACCGGCGAACATTCTGCGGAAGCTGTTGAGTTTGGCTCACCACTAGGAGTCGTAAATGCTGTCCGGCAACGAATCCAACTGGATCGTCGGTACGCAAATCCCCGCCGGGTACGGCGACGCGTCCGGCGCTTTCCGGTTCCACCCGGTCTCCGTTGCCGGTTCCTGGTACATCCACCCCTACGAGGCGAACGTGGCCGCGTGGGGCGTGCTGCACGGCGGACAGCAGTACGCCCCGGCCGCCCGGACCTGGTTGCAGTGGTACATGGACCACATGGACCCGGAAACCGGATACGTCCCGGACTACACCGTCAACGTCGCCACCTACGACACGGCGCCGCTGCTGTCGCCGTTCGGGGAACGGTATTACGAATCCACCGATGCGACAGCCGCCACATTCCTGACCGCCTGCCGCAAATACGTTGAGGTCAGCGGCGAGAAAACGTTCCTGCGGCAGAACAAGCACGCGGTGTGGGCGGCGGTCCGCGCCATGGAATCCACCGTTCAGGACACCGGCCTGTCATGGGCCCGACCCGATCGGGCCGTTCATTTCCTGGCGAACAACTGCGAGCGGTACCAGGCACTCAACGACGTCGCGTGGATGTGCGCGAACGTGTACGCCGAGGAGACGTGCGATGCCCCGCAGTACGCGCAGAAAGCCACCGACCTAGGCCGGGAGATCACCGGCCGATACTGGGACCACAGCAACGACATGTTCGTGACCGCGTTGGACCGCGACGGCGGCGGCACCTCATCCGACTGGGCCCACTGGCAGGACGCCGCCGACCAGATGTGGCCGGTGCTGGTGACGCTGGACCTGTGGCCGGAGGAGTTCGACACCATGTGGCCCCAGTGGACATCGGTGTCAGACAACCCGACCCCCGGCGCCATGGTGGCGTACACAGCGGCGCTGGCGGGCCGTCACGACGCTGCGCGGCAGTGGCTCAGATCTGCCCGGCGCGCGTACATGGCCGACGGCCACGCGCTACCGTGGACGATCCGTGAGGCGGCATTCGCCGTTGCTACCGCATGGCTGGAGGACGTTTGACAGACCGTTTGATGATCGCCGGTGACACCCACGGCGATTGTTCCCACGTGATCACACTGCTCGACAACGCCCGCAAACACGGCTGTTCCCGGGTGTTCGTTGTCGGTGACTTCGGCGCGTGGGAACACATGGCCGACGGCCGCGAATTCTTCGACGACGTCAACCGCCACGCGAAGAAACGCGACATCATGGTGTATTTCCTGCGCGGCAACCACGACAAGTCGTCGCTGGTGGAGGAGCTGTACGCGCACCACCAGACATGGGACGGGTTCTACATATGCCGGGACAACCTGATGTACGCCCCCGACGGCCTCACCTGGCAGTGGGGAACCACCACGTTCGCGGCGTTCGGCGGCGCGTACAGCGTTGACAAGGCGTGGCGGCTGGCGCAGGAGCTGCACGACCGCGAGTACTACGGCGCTGACCGGTCCGGGTGGCTGTGGTTCCCGGAGGAGGAGATGACCGACGAGGACATGACCCGCCACCTGGACAAGATCACCGCATCCGGGACGCCGCTGGTGGACGTCATGCTGACCCACGACAAACCGCGCGCGTCCCAGCCCGGATGGAACCGCAAGGATCTCCCCGGGTGCTGGCCCAACCAGGACCGTCTGCAACAGGCGGTCCGGACGCTGCGGCCCGGTCGGCTGTACCACGGCCACCTGCACTGGTACTACGAGGATGAGATCCGCTGCGGCGACGGCCCCGACGACTGGACGCGGGTGTACGGCCTGAACTGCAACCCGCGTGCCGCCGAGGGCAGCACGAACGAAAAGCGTATCTCGTGGGTCATAACGTATCTGGATCAGGTGACCATCCGGTAACGCAAAATAGCCCCCGCCTCGGCGGGGGCTATTTCATGTGCACTTCAGGGCGGCATAACCGTCCTTGATTGACTTCGCGATATCGGGGGTGATCCGCGACGTGGGGGCCGGATGCTCAATGGCATTGATGAAAATCAGATAGAGGGGGCACAGTGCTTTGCTTTGCAGACCCCTCAATTCCTGTTCCGTCGCCGCGTTCTGCCGGACGGTGTTCTGTAGCCGATGGCTGGTGTTCGAAACGTTGTTGATGACAACACCCAACACCACAATCGTGATTGCCATCAGTATCGCCATCACCCGGTTGAACTTTGTTTTCCCGGCCAGCACGTCAAAGCTTTTGCTTAACGCGTCGATCGAACCCTTCAGTTCGCCCGCGACGGAAGCGAGTTCATCCACGCCGTCCGGCTCGTGCGGGGTGTCTGACATCCGGTCCTCCCTGCCGTCAGTCGCCCTCAGTGCGGTTGTCCTCGATCACCTGCAAACGATCAACCTCTTTCTGAAGCTGATGGTAGAACGTGTCCAACCGGATCGTCATCGCCTCCAGTTGACGCTTCAACCGCCGCGTCTCCTTGATCAGTTCCTCGGTGCCGTGGCCGTTCTTTTTGCGATCAAACTTCCGGATCATGGCGACCTCCGCAACACGGCCAGGGCCTCGCCAATCGTCTGAGTAGCGTTGGCCAACTTCTCAACGTATTGAGTTCGGACCAACTCATTCAGTTGCCGTAGTTCGGTTTCCAACCGGTCGGCCCGCTCCTTCTCTCGTTCAAGAGCCTTAACCTCACGGTCGAACAACACCTTGACCGCAGCAATAGCAATCAAAAGAACAGCGCCAAGCCCCCCGTACTGGGCAAGTGCTGCCGAATCCACGGCTACGCCGTGCGCGCCAACGCCTGCGCGAGCTGCGCCTGAACCGCCGCCGCCACCGCCTGCGCATCAACCCCCGTAGACAAATGCCCCTCGATCGCCGCCACAATCTGCGCAGCCAACGCGGACACATCCACCACCGGCGGCTTCACCGCCAACAACTGATCCAACTTCTGCTCGATCACCGCCGCACGCTCAGCCGCCACAAACGACCGGACCATAGCGAACGCCGCCGCGTTCCCGTCGTCGATGACCGACCCCACCGGAATATGCTTCTGCAACTGCGCAGCAACATCCGGGTAATCCGTCTGCCAACCGGCGGACATCGTGTACGAACCCATGTCTCCTCCTCCTGCCGCCCCACCGAGCAGGGCCCTTAGTTGATCAACGGTGCCACGGAACGCGTTGAAGTCCACGTTCTGCTGTTCCGTCCCAGCGTCCGTGAACTGCCACAGAACCGGCGTCACACCGCCGTACGCGGCCCAGCCGGGCCCCGCGTCCCCACCATCCGCCGCGTAGCCCTGCGCAGGCGCCAGCGGCCCGCTACGGGGGTACGCCGACGACACCACGCCGACCCCACGGCCGGACAACGGCGTCAGGTCCGGGGAACCCACCTGCTGCCAATACCAACGCGGCAGGTACACGAGACGGACGTTCAGGCCGCGCCCGTGCATGGCGTCGATGACCGACAACACAAACGGCAGGTTCGGCGCCGACGCCCCCTCCGTCTCCACGTCCAACATCACGGGCAACGTCATGTCGTCGATGTGCGCCGCCAACATCGCCGCCTGCGCCTGCGCCGACGACTCAGTCTTGACAAAGTGGTACGGGATAACAACCTTCCCCGCCGACCTCGCCTGCGCTAGCCACCCGGCGTAATCCGCGTCGGTGTAGTACGTCCCCTCCGTACACTTCAGGATCACGAACGGGTCCGACAGGGCAGCCACGTTCACGCCCTGCTCATACGACGAGATGTCAGGTCCGAAGATCGTCACTGGTCGGCCTCCTCAACATCCGATTCCAACCGGCGCACCACACGCGACATGTCAGCGTGGACAGCATCGAGATCAGCCGCCGACTGTTCCAGGATCTCCCGGGAACGGTGATCCGTCTCATACCCCGACCCGGCCGATTCGTTAACAGCCCGCTGGCGACGCCACGTCACGAGCTGGGGCCCGGCGGCACGACCGGCCCGTACTTCGCCAGGATCGCCAACAACGCCTGCGTCTGCCGCTGCAACTCGGTGTCCTGCGCGGTCAGATGTTCCTGCGTCTGCTTCGTCATCTCCAACACCGCCTCGGTGTCTTTGAAGTTCTGCTCTGACCGCTTGTCAGCCGCCTCTGCCTGCGCGTTCTGCCCCACAATGATGATCGGCAACAGAACCAGCTGGATGAGTGTTTGCGTGATCCATGCGACGATCACCACCGTGTCGCCGGTCTTCAACACCCCCGGCAGCGACACCAGAGACAACACCGTGAACGCGTACGCGCACATCATCGTGCCGACACCGGCGGTGATCTTCACACCCAACGACTTGTTGAACCGCTGAAACGGTGTCGCCGCCGGATGCTGATCCCCCACCTTGACCGGCCCGTGTTCCAGCCGATCCAGAATGTGCGGATGCGGCACATGCTGGTAAAGAGCCATACCCCACTCCTTGTTCATCTATTTAGGCAGATCCTTAGCCGCCACAAACTCAGCGGCAGCGGCGGTACCTGCGCGGTGGAACCGCAGCGCCTCCCAAAGCGCGGACGGAATGACGTGAACCCCGTAGTGGGTCCGGTGATGGTTGACGCACAACACTTCCAGATTGCCGGGCGACTCGACCCACTTCTGGAACTCCTCATCGTCAGCAAAATGCAAACCGAGGATCCGCTGAACCTTCTCCGAATCAACCGCGTTGATCTGAGAGAACTCCACATGCGTGTGATGCAGTTCCAACCCGCCGCCGCACAGGTCATCACCGATAGCGCATTTCCAAAGTCCCTGCCGCTTAATCCGGGACTTAGCCTCCTCAAACAGGTGGTAATGCGGGTCGGACTCACGCCGCATGCTCCGGGATATGCGCCATGATGTGCAACGTCGTCGTCTGGTCATGGGCTGCGGTCATGTCTGGCCTTTCAGGAATGCACCCACAGCAGGTTCAGCGCTGGGCACAGGTCGGTATTGGGGGCGGTGTTGATGCTGGAACCGGAGTCCTGCCACGTCCACACTTCTAGATAGTCGCCTGCCGCCATCTTCAACATGCCGGACCCGGACGCGGCGGTGAAGCTGTTAGCGCCCTTGATGAGCCGCTGTTGCAGACCCGGCACCGTGTTGGGGGTGCCCCCCGTGCTGTTCAACGCCAGCATCACGAACAGGATTGACTGCGCGCCGGTGTTGTTGACCAACGCCACATACCCCTCAGCCAAATACCAGCCCGGGACCTGACACGTATACCTCGTGTTATTGGTGACATTAGAATGGCCGTTGTCGGTATCAACATCCGTAACGTCTAACGACATCGCCACATAGGTGTTGGAGGCAACAGCCTGCGCTGCGGACTGGTGGCCCCGGAACATCGGCGGCGACAGGTAATAGTCCCCCATCGCCTTCGGGCCGCTGTTCCACAGCGAAGACTGAACAACACTGCCGGACGTCTCAAACGGCGTAGTAGGAACAACGCGCGTCACATGCCCTCCTCACGAATGCACCCAAAAAACATTCATGCACGGGCACAAGTCAGTACCGCCGAAAGTGTTAACGGTATTGCCGGTGTTTTGACGTCCCAAGATTTGTACATAGTCGTTGACGGCTAGCTGAACCATCGTGCCCGCGCCAATCGACATCAGGTCGGCGTACATCCACGAGAACGACGCCGAGCCCTGAATGATCGACCCGTTCTTAGTGATCGACGCCTCGAAACGGCCCTGTGCCCCGCCGCCGTTGCTCCACGCCATATACCCCTCGACCCAATACCAGCCGGGAACCTGCGCGTAGTAGTTGGACAGGTTGGCGTTGGTCCACCCGGTCTCAGAGTCCATATCGATGTTGTCGAACTGCGCCGACACCCAGGACCCGGACGGGAACGCCACAGCCGTGACCTGACGGGCCCTGAACACCGGGGGCGCCAGCGCGAACTGACTCAACGCATACGGCCCGGCGTTCCACAACGCGCCAGTGATCAACTGCCCCGACGCCTTCGTTGCCGTCGCCGGAATGGTACGACCCATCGTTCCTCCCTACTTCGAAACCCAAAGGACGTTGAAGTCCGGAGGAGGCGTGGCAGGCGGTGAGAACGTGACACCACTGAATTGCCGGGCCCACAATTCGACATAGTCCCCGGCGTTCAGCCGGATCAGGGTGGACGCGGTATATGCCGTGAATTCGCTAGCCAGCCGGTACATGAACGTGGCCGACCCGGCGAACGTAGACCCGTTTTTGGCAATGGCCGTATCAGTTCGGGATGCAGCCGCCGAGTTCGGGTTCCACACGATAGAACCCTTCACCCAATACACCCCGGCGACCTGGCACGTGTAACGGGTGTTGTTGATCGTCGCGGAATGCCCGGCATCGGTATCCTGAAGGACGGTGTCGTACTGAATAGCCCCCCACGTGTTGTTGGGGATCGACTGGCCAGCGCTGGACAATGCCCTGAAACTCGGTTTGTTCGACAGGAAGTTGTTGACCGCCTGAACGCCGCTGTTCCACAACTGGGCAGTGACCAGATTGCCGGTCTGTTCCATCGGAACCGACGGCACTGTTCGCGCCATACACCCTCCTAGTACGGGAACAACGACGTGTCGAAAACACCCAACGCGTCATATGAAACCCCATTGACCTCAATGACCTGTTCACCAGTCACATGGTTATGGGCCAGGTTGGCAGTCAATGTCAACTGCGCCGTGGTGTAACCGGCTGCCTGGTTCTGCACGCCGCCGGTCGCGATTGTCACAGTCTCCTGATTCGCGCCGGACCCGATGATCAGTTGTTGGCCGCCGGTCAGTTCCGACCGCACCGGGTTGGTAGCGGCATCCGGCAACGCGTTGATGGTGATGACGTTGGCCCCGGACGACGCGCCAGTGTTCAGGGTCGTTTTCAGGGCCGTGAACACGGCATACGCGGTAGTGGGAACAGGCGAGATCTGAAGATCCACCAGCCACTTGCCCTGGTCGTCGCCGGTGTGGGTGATCTGTTCGATAAACCCGTTGATTGAGATCTCGGCCGCGCCGGTCACCGACCGGCGGTTGATAGCGATGTACTGCCCCAACTCGAACTGCAACACCGACGCCCACAGGGCCGGGTTCGCGGCCACGTCGATCGTCAGCGTGTTCACACGCATGTACGGGTTTTTGTACCGCGACACCAGGAAGTACGCCTGCTGCTGGACTTCGGTAGCGTCCGCCGACTGGTTGTTGCGGGTCAGGTTCCGGACGCCGAAACTCTGCTCGCTAGTCGTGTCAAAAGACGTGTATACGTTGCTGGTGGTGTTCTGCGTCACCTGGATCAGGTTGGAGATGTGGGTGGGGTCGTAGTCGAATGCCAGGTTGACATACGGGATTTCCCCGGCCGCCTGGTTCTCCCCGAACGTCCACAGGGGCGTCGTGGTCGTGAACGCCCGGAACCGTGATTGGAACGTGATAGTTCCGTTGACATCCACAAAGTGACGCCCGTACTCGGTATCCACGACATTTTGCAACGACGTCAACGCATCCTGCCCGTTGATGTCATTACACGGCCCCATGTTGGTGGTGGAACCGGTATCGATGTTCTGCGCGCCCAGGTAGTTGGCGTACCGCAGGATCCGGGAATACCGGGCCCCCGAGGTTTCGCCCTGACCAGCAGACCTCCACGCATTGTAGAGAGCGGTTTTAGTACCCGAGCTGAGAACAGTGTTCCAGCTCGCATAATGCGCGAGGTCGCCGACCCAACCCCGGATATCACCCGACTGGCTGAGGCTGTAATAGGCGCCCCCCACCGAGTCGTTGAGATACTGCCCCGGGTACACCGCAACACCACCGGATGAGGTAGCGGTGGTGGTGTCAACGGTCAACGTCAGAGACGACTGGTCCGCCGCCACCGAGATGAACAACAAATGCCAGTTGTTGTCGTTGACCGGGGTAGACGTGGTAACACCAATGCCGCCGCCCCCGCCGGGGCTCGTGAACTGAACCGTAGCCCCGGAACTGCCGTTGATCTGGATCTGAATAGCGGTCAGCGGCTGCGTACCGGCGCCGCTCAACCCGTAGTTGCTGCCGTCGGTAATAGCCGCCATGGTGTTGACCGTGGTGGAGTTGGTGCGGAACGCAATCATCCGGGTCCAGCCGCTACCGTTTACCGGACCGATCGTTGACAGGGCGTTGGTGAAGTTGATGAACGAGCCCTGAAAGTTGGTGCCGTTGTTGAACGTCACCACAGGGCCGGAGCCGCCCAGAAACTTCCCCCCCGGCAGTGTCGCAGCGGTGATGCTGCTGCCGGGGCTACACGACCCCGTACCGGCCGTCACGATGGCCGCGTTGCCTGCCCGGCCGCCCTGTTCGACGAAGGCGGTAGCGCCGCCTGCCTCGTTTAACTGGTAGTACCAGGCCGGTGACGTCTCCACCACCTCACTGACAAACGCGTCAGTCAACAACGTCTGCGACAACAGGGCCATAGTGTCAACACCGATAGGGGACACCACACCGTACGTGCCGTTGTAATCCCACGCCTGCGGATACCGCTCAATAGCGCCAGACATAATCGGATAGCCGATACCCGGCACCGAGAACGACGACGCCGCCGTGTTCTGCTCAAACTGCGAACCATCCATTTGTAGCGTCCACGGCGACGCCGGTGGCGTTCCCTCCAACGCCACAGCCGCGTCCACATACGCCGCACCCGCAGCAAACGACATAGACCGCGTCAGCGTGAGACGGGTCCACCCGGCCGTGGCGCTACCGGTCAGGGTGACGTTCCCCCCAACCTCCTCGTCAATGAAGTTGCCGTTGATGTCGAAGAACTTCAACGCCAACGCCACCGTCGGGTTGATGCTGGCCGTGGTGCAACGCAGATACGTGGACCACGTGTACGTGGGCGTTGAGAATCCCGACGGCGACTGAACCGGGATTTGTTGAATGTAAACGGCGTAGAAATGCACCGGCGACGACGCCGGTACTGCCGCCTGAATGACCTGCGACCCCTGCCACGCCGTCGCCGATGCCGCGATCGTCAACGTGGCGCCCACGTCGGTAACGAACTGCATCGACGCCGGGATAGAACCAGGGGCAACCGGCGTTCCCTCACCGCCGGTTGCCTGGTCCCTGGTCAGCACGTTCACCGACGGCGGGTACTGCGCCCGCATCCGGTAGCCCCGGTACGGCACCACGTCCGGGTAAAACGGTGACGACGTGTTGGACGGGTCCACGAACCCGTCCGTGTTCACCCACTGGCCCCGGAACTCGGCAGGCTGAACCTGATCCAACTCGTACTGCTTCCCGCGCCGCACAGACCACTGCTTGTACAGACGCGGCGTCAGGTCCGTGTAAACAACCTGACCGGTGGAGTAGAACGGGTTCACCGCAAACGACGCCTCAGCAAACAACGTCGGCCAGTTGGGGTTAGGGGTGGTCACCGGTCCTCCTTACCGCTTGTACGGGGTGTACGACGTCGAGTACCGCGCACCCAACTGCAACATCAATGTCTGCACCATGTCCCGGACGCCCTGCTCCGCGATCACTGACCCCTGAACGTTGATCACAACGGTTGGTCCGCCGCCGCCGAGCATCAGATTCCCTGAGCCGCCCGGAGACGCCCCGTAACCCTTCTGCTCGTCCACAGACACCACGTACTCCCCGCCGTGGACGATAGCTAGCTGTGGCGTCCCTGTAGGGCCGTCCACGAACCCGCCCAGCGCGTACGCCTTCAGGTGCCCGCCCGCGCCGGTCGTCTGTGACTGGGTGGTGGTCGAAACACCCGACGTGTCGTTGCTCAGGTCCAGCATCCGCTTCAACTTGCCGTTCAACGTGTCCACGTTCGCTGAGGCGGCGGCGGTGTTGGCGTTGATGTTGGTGGTGACGTCCTTAGGGATGATGTCCAACGTGTCGATGTAGTTCTTAATAGCCAAGCGTGTTTTGTCGGACGTGGTCGCCTGGTTCTCAAACTGGGTGATCTGCGCCTTGAGTTTTGCGGTGGCGTCGTCCGTGGACATGTTGTTTTGGATGTTGGCGTTGTAGTTGTCCAACATCGCCTGCACCGCGCCACGGATAGCGTCACGGTTGGCCATGGCCGCGTCGGAATCGCCGGTAATGGCGGTGCCGTTCTGCTGCAACGCCGTCGTCGTGTCCTTGATCGACTTGCGGAAATCGTCCAACGACCGGTCCGCGTTCAGCCCAGCCGACATGTTCTGCTGCTGCTGCATGGTGTCGGAGATGCTGTTGGACAGGCCGGTCATTGCGTTGGCGGTGCTGTCGATCCCCGTCGTCTGGTTGTTCAACGCCTGCGTGGTGTCGTTGGTGGAACCGATACCGAGGGCCTGGTCCGCCTGCATCTTGTCCAACGCGGCGAAGTACTGCGGGAAGTCCCGCGCAGTGTTGATCAACGCCTTGCCGTGGTTGTCGGTGACCGACGTAATCTCGGCCATCAACTCCTTAGCCCGGGACAACTGGCCGTTCTGCGCCAGGTTCGCCAACCCCGCGTCATACGACGCCAGCGAATTTTTCGCCTCCCCCGACACCTGGTTGACCTTGCCCAGCTCGGCACCCAACTGCGCCATCGGTTCAACGTTCGCGATCGACGATTCCGCCAGGTAGTCAAACGACCGCTTCAGGTCAACAACCTCGGTGCCCTCGAACTTGGCGTTCACCGCCAACTTCCCAGTCAGGGCGTCGTTCAACACCTTCAGGTCATCGGCGGCGTGACCAAACGCCATCGACGCATCCGACGTGTTGTTCTTAGACCGGATCATCGCCGTGGTGAACTGGTCCACGCTGGCAGCCGCGTCAGCCGCTTTCCCCGAGTCGTCAGAGAACGCGCCAGACAGCAGCGTCACACCCAACGCCGCCGCGCCCACCAGCGGCACAGCAGCGCCCAACTTGCCCATGAACCCGCCGAGGCCGGTGGCGCCGGTCGCCCCGGCCATCTCCTCCTGTAGGGTCAGCTCCTCCTTGCCCAGCGTCTTCACCGAGTCGGCGGCGTACATCGCCTTCAACTTCAACGTGTCCAACGCCGTCCCCGACGCGATGGTGTTCCGCATCGCAACAAACCCGTTAAGGACGTTGTTGATGCCGCCCATCAGGGACGTGAAGATGTCCAGGGACTTCAGAATGATCAGGCGTCCCAGAAGCGCCGGGAGGATGACCTCGGCGAGGATCTTGATGGTGCCCGAGTTGTCCTTCAGGAACCCGGTCACCGCCATCAGCGCCGGACCGACCACGTTGGCCAACACCACACCGACGGATTGCAGCCCCAGGAAGAACGCCCCAGCCAGCACACCGGCGAGAGGCTGGACGGCACCCCACAGGTTCGACACCGCCACGAACGCGTCCTTGATCGCCTTGCCGAAGTTCTGGAGGAACTGCATGACGATGGACTCGGCCTGGTGGAGGACGTCGCTGTCCAACGCCTGCTGAATGTCGCGGCCGAGGTCATGCAGCAGCGGCCCGGCGGTGCGCTGCACGTAGTCCATCAGGTCCATCAGCTTCGGCAACAACGCCGTACCGATCTTGATGGCGGTGGTTTCGATGTACTGCCGCGCCTGATCGATCTTGAAGTTGAAACCTTGGGTGATGACCCCCCACGTCTCAATGTTGTCCCCGGCGTTCTTCGCGCCCTCCGAGATGTTCTGCTCGTTAGCCGCAAACGTCGCCAGGTTCACCCCGCCGATCTGCAACGCCGTGTTGGTGTCCACGGTGTCGCCCAAGACCTTCCGCAGAGCACCAGCGAACGTGTCCGCGCCCGGCTGGCCGCTCCGCAACGCCTGGTTGAAGCTGTTGGCGTTCTTGTACAGCGTCACAAATTCCGAACCCTGCGCCTGCAAGTTCGGTGACAACAGTTTGATTGCCTGGCTGTAGTCCTTCGCATTGATGGTGCCGTTCATCACCTCATCGGCGAGGTGCCGAACCTGCGGCGCCATCGTGGACAACATCTGGTTCATGTCAGCCGACGCCGTCTTAGACGTGTTGAACGTGTTCGCCAAATAGGTGTTGTCCGGCCCCAGGTGGTTCATAATCGCCTGGTCAACCACGCCCATCGTGCCCAACAGGCCGCGCTCGCCCAGGTGTTCCTTCAGATCCATCGTGGACAGACCGAACGTCGCCATGGCCTTGACGGCAACAGCGTTCGGGGACTGCAACGACGCGATGGTGTGGCCCAGCATTTGAGCCGAGTTGATGGCGGTGTTACCGGCTACCGTCTCCGTGGCCATCGCGGCAGCAACATCGGCAAACGAAATACCGGCGGCTGCCGCCTGTGGAAGGACAGCACTCAACGACCCGGAGAAGTCCTCCATGGACATCTTGCCCGCAGCGACAGCACGGACGATCATGTTCATCATCGGGACCGAGTAGTCCGCGCCCTTGCCCATGTCGTGCAGGGCCGTGGTCAGGGCATCCGCCACGGTGGTAGCGTTCGCGCCCTCAGCCCGCGCACCCTCGGCGGCGATCTTCATGACCTTCAGGCCGTCAGCGCCGTGGAACCCGGCCGATTCCACGTAGTACATGGCGTCGGCGAGGGCCTTGGTGGACGTGGCCGTGGACACGGACATGTTCAGCAGACCATCGGAGACCTGCTTGATCGGCCCCGCCAGCTTGCCGTTGACGACCGAACCGGTTTCGCCAGCAGACGTCACCAGTTTGATCATGCTGGCCTGCCAGTCACCGGCCATCTTCACCGACACGGCCGCTACGCCGATACCAGCGATCGCAATGATCTTGCCGATCTTGGCGATGCTTTCGCCGATCTTGTCGGTCTTAGCGGAGAACCCCTCCGCTTCCGCGCCCGCCTTCTCCAGACCGTCAGTGAATTCCGCCGAAACCAAACCCAGCTTGATAAAAAGGTCCGCAACCTCGGATGCCACCGACGCCTCCTAGGCAATAACGCGCCAGCGGGAGCCGAACGCCTCTTGGTAAATAAGCCGGGCCGGAACCCCCATAGCGAATTTGAACGCCGGAATCAGAAACGGATACCTAGCACCGTTCCGCAAACCGGTCTTCTCCAAATACATCGCATACTTGTTGGCTGGCGTCTTCCGGCTGCCGTACTTCGGGAACGACCCAATGCCCATACCGACCATGCACGAAAACTCGCCGCCCACAAACTTCACCGGCGTATGGGTGATAGCCCGCCGCAGCGTCCCGGAAATCACCGCCGGGCCAGTCCCCGGCCGTGCCGGGGTCGGCGTCCCATACTTGTGGGCGCCGGTACTGGCGTTGATCTTTGCCTGTTTCTCAACAACCAACGCCAGTTGGGTAAGGGCGGCCTTGGCGCGGATCTTCGTTTCGGCATCCAGTTCCACAAAGATCTTTGCGAACGTGCCCCGACGAACCTCCGTCACCATGGCCGATCCCCCTTACCTCTTAACCCGCCTAATACCTGGAGCGTTTTGTGCCGCCGCCTGCTTTTCGTATTCGCTGTTGTGGATACGGCGGCGGCGCATGATGAAGTCCCAACAGAACTGACGCACGAAAATCGGGGTGGCCTCATAGTCAGCCCACGTCCAATGCATCTCGCGCATCAGCTCAAAACACATCCACTCCTCCGGAGCCGCCCCGGATCCCCACGTCCCGTCAAGGATCGATTCGACGTCAATCAGGACGTCGGAGAATCCGGGGTCGTCGTAGGGTTTTCGCCGACCCGGTTCAACTCATCCGCAATGCGGGCGTTCACCAGCAGCGGCAAACGCGCCACCTTCTCCGCCGTCATCGGCATCGTCAGCATCCCCTGATCAAGGCTCTCGTCCTCGGCGTCGTACATGCGGATGTCGGTAATCAGCCGCGCCAGCCGCTCATACCCCTCCTGCGTCGCCGCCTCCGGGTTCACCGGCTCCCCGCTGGGCGTCAACGCGATACGGGACCGCAACCAATCCACGGGAACGAGTTTCGGGTTCCGCAGCGTGATGTACAGCGGCTCGTCACCCTCCTCCGTCATTTCCGGGAACGTGATGGTGATGAACCGGTTTTTCAAACCCGCCATGGTGTCTCTTTCCCCACTCGGTGGCCATTAGATCTACACAAGCAATGTAGATGTAAAGAAGGCGGGTCCGCCACGTATCGCCGTGGCAGACCCGCCCGTGGCGTCTAGTACGCCGTTGACACGTAGTTGGTGACCGTCGCCGACACGGCGCCGCCGTCGGTCGTGTTGTAGATACCCGACAGGGAGAAGTCCGCCGTCACGTACACGGTGGACAGGTCCACCTTGCCCTTGTACCAACCCGACTTCGACGACGTCAGCGTGATCACAGAACCGCCGGACGTGACCGGCTGCGTGATCGTCGCCGTCGCCGGGAGCTGCGTGTACTGCAAGTACAGGTTCAGGTCCGTGTCGTTCTCGAAGATCGCCTTGTACGTGCCGTCGGCCTCCAACACGCCCTGAAAGACCTCACGCGGCCCCTGCGACCCGTTGGACGCGTGGATAGCGTCCGCCGGACGCTTGACCGTCAGGTCATACGTCAGACCGCGCGTAGACGAGCCGCCGCCGTTGGTCATGGTCCACTGCCAGCCGAGGCCCGGGATCACCGACGAGAACGTTGGGGTTGGGTTCGGCGTCTGCTCCGCCGACAACCACCCCACGTACTTGACGGAGAACGTCATGACAGCCTTCGGGTCGATCTTGATCGCGACTTCCTGGATCTTGCAACCCGGGAACCCGCGCGTAGCCGTCCCCAACCCGTTCGTGGCCACATCAAACTTCGTCAACGACCACGACGTCTGGGCGGCCGTAGGGTTCTGCTTGAACGTGTGCGTGGACTGGCTGGTAACCGAACCACCGGCCGCCGTGTGCGCGTACAGGGTGCCGGTCGTCGGCGTCGTCACCGGCGCCGTGTACGGGCCCGTACCGGTAACCGTACCGACCTGGACATACTCCGTATTCGCGCCGCCCGCGTCCTGAATACGGATGGTGCTGTTGCTGGGTACCGAAGCAGTCAACGACAACGACGTTGCCCCAGCCGACGCGTTAGACGCCAACGTCGTAGACACGCCCGTGGTCGTCACCGTGTCCGGCCCGATCAGACCCCGCAGCAGGTACGGGATAGCGTCGGGGTACGCCATGACGTCGATAGCAAACGTGCTGTCACCGGGGCCCTGGTACATGCCCTGCAACAGGGTGTCGTTGTTGCGGTACGACTCGTCCCGCAACTCAACGAACACATCCTCAGCATCGATCTTCGTGCACGGGATGTAGAACGACGGGGCAACATACGTGCCCTGAGTCACCTCCTTGGCAATCCCGACATACCCAAGCTTCGCAAGAGACGTCACTGCGGCTCACCTTCCTTCGTGTCAGCCGCCGCAGCGGCGTCCTTACGCCGGGCCGCCTTCGGCGCCGGTTCATCCGCTGGTTTGTCCACCGGCACGAACCCCGCCAGCAGTTCCGGGAAATCAATGTCCTCGTCAACGCCGACGCGGAACGGGGCGCGCGTCGGGTCGTCGTCGGTAGGCCACGCCGAAACCTCCTGCGCATAGCCGCTCTTATTGCGCTGCCACATAAATGCCTCTAATCGTTGAAGTCGCGGTCATCCGCCGAATACGAGATCGTGGCCCGGAAATCAATACCGTTAGACATGGTGGTTTCCGGATCCTCGTAATGCACATGAATCCCCGACGCGGTACGCGTGACATCCGAACCCTCAGCAACCTGAAGAAACGCACCCCCATGCGTCTTGTCCGCACCGCCCGGCTGGTTCGGACCCACCCCACGGATCCGCAGACACAACAGGTGGATAGCGGCGTCAAACGCCCGCTGATCCGACTCGGCGTTTCCCTGCTGGTTCGACAACGGCCACGTCAACCGCAACATGAACTCGTAACCGAAGATCGAACGAATATGCCCGAACCGCTCCACATGCGTGTCCGTGCGGTTCACGAACACCTGCGCCTTCCGCATCGCCGGGGTACGCGGTGAATACGCCTGCACGACGTCCCACGGACCGCCGTACGTCGTCAGCAGCGACGGCAACCCGTCCTGCGTGGTGCCGGGCAGCGCCAGCCACCCCGCCTCACGGTCTACGGCGTCCGCAGAGGTCATGAACGTTCCGGGCACGGTGCCTCCTAGTGATGGCGCCGACGGACCGCCCTACGCCGCGTGTGATGGGATGAGCTGTGCCGGGACGAGGAACGCGTGGATGCCTTCTTCGCCCGGGTAGACGCCTTGTGATGCGCCGGATGGGACGCCCGCGTGGCCGCAGCCTTCGCCTTACGCGCAGCCTTCTGCGCCGGGGTCATCCGTGCGTTAGCGGCCTTGATCGCCGCCGACATTTTGATTTTGCGTGCGGCACGCTGAGCGGCGGTCATGTTGGCGTTAGCCCGCTTGATCGCCGCCGACATCTTCTGCTTCCGGGCCAGCTTCTGCGCAGCCGTCATGTTCGCGTTATGCCGCTTGATAGCGGCACTCATCTTCGCTTTGCGCATAGCCCGCTGGGCAGCAGTCATATTGGCGTTGCGCCGTTTAATAGCAGCGGACATCTTGGCTTTACGGGCGGCTTTCTGCGCCACCGTCATCCGCGCCAAATGGGCCTGCAACGACGCTTTCCGTTTCGCCGCACGCGCCGCACGCTGCGCAGGCGTCAGCTTCGCCAACGTCGCTTTGCGTTTCGCTGACATCTTCGCTTTGCGTGCGGCCCGCTGGGCAGCCGACATCGCCGCCAGCTTCTTCTTCATCGACGCCACACGCTTCATAGCCAAGGCGTGTTTCTGGGCCTTGGACATTTTGGCCATGCGCGCCTTGATCGATGCCCGCAGCTTCGCCTTCTGCGCGGCGGTCATCTTGTGATGCTTGCCCTTCATCCGCGCCCGCAGCTTCGCTTTCGCGGCAGCGGACATCGGATGGCCCTTGTGATGCTTGCCCTTGTTGTGGCCCGGGTTTTTCTTGTTGTACGCCGCCCAGCCCCCGGCCATCAGCTACCTCCGGGTGTAGGCCGTCAGAATCTCCAGGGCATCCATCCGCAGCGCGTCAGGGTCGTGGCCGTGCATCGCCTGCGCCGGGTCCAACTGCTTCAACACCAGCGACGCCGCCATAAACTCACACGCCTGCTCCAGATCCAGCGGCACGGTGGAGTATCCGCCGCTGTACACCACGACGATGGTGGTTCCGGTCGGCACGTAGGTGCCCAACTGGAACCGGCAGTGTCCGGTGTCGGGTTCGTACTGTGTGGTGTTCGGCACCACCGCCTGCGTGCCGGAGTACGACCGCAACAGTTCGATGCTGGTGATACTCCCGGCCCAATACTCCTGGTAACGCGGCGGGTATTCCCGGACCCAGAAGTGGCGGACCAGTTGGGATGTCCCCAGCGACTGCGCGCGGGAGAAACCAATCTGTGCCGACGGTTCCATAGGGCCGGGGATTTCGGTGATGTCGTCTACGTCGAGGGCCTGTGCCCGCTGGGTTTCGGTGATGTTCGTGAACGGCGCCAACCGGCGGTCTACAGCGGATTCGCATAGCCGGGTGGCGCGGAGCATGAGGTGGTCTAGCGTTGGGCCGCTGAAGTTCCGCACGAGGTCCGCGAAGGCGCCGGATTCAAGTTGGGCGGACGTGCACAGCGGCGTGAGGTTGTCAGCGGCCACACCGCTCCCCTAACTATTCGGTATCGTCGTCGCCGTCGGCTTCGGTGACCTCGCGGATGATCTTTCCTTCGGCATCACGCGGCAGACGCGGACGGCCGCCCTTGCGCTTCGGGGCCTCTTCCTCGTCGCTGTCCGTCTCCGGTTCCGGTTCCTCGTCGGCTGGTGGTTCGTCAACGACGGGGGCGGGTTCCGGGGCTGGGACTTCTGCGAATCCTCCGCCGGGAATGGCGAGGAGTTGCCAGGCGAGTTCGTCGTCTACCTCGATGACGTCACCGGCGTTTTCCCAGGTGTGGCCCGGTGCGGAACCTGCCTGGTCTTTCCGTAGGAACATGATGTTTTTCCCATCCCGGTCCCTGACCGACGTGGTATCGTATGGAAATCACGGACCCACGGCGCACCGGAGGACGCCCCATGGATCACGAAACCGCACAGTGGTACGCCGCACGGCTAGCCAAATCTGAGATCACCGTCACCCCCGCCACCGTCCGGGAAAGCGGACCCCTCGCCAACGTGTGGGGAATCCGCGTCACCGCCCAACCCGACAGCCGCGTCTACGGCCACCCCGATTCGTTCCCGCCCCAGTGGCGGCACGTCCTCGACCACGCCTGCATCAACTGCGGAACCACCATCGACACCCGAAACATGTACAACCAGATGACCGGCGGCTACGACGCGTGGTGTTTCCCCTGCTTCCACGGGGACGCGGCATGAAAAACCTACTCGTCCTAACCCTAGAATTTAACGACCGGCGGGACGTCAAGCGCAAGAAGAGCGTGGTCGAAACGGTGGACGTCACGTTCACCCACGGCGCCGACTACTGGTTCGGGTGGGCCCGCAAAAAGATCGAGGACCGCTACGGATTCGACGAGCCCGACAACGTCTGCGTCGTCCACTGGTCAATGACCGAATGCGGCGCATACGGATTCGAGGAGGAAATCTGATGCGCCCGAGCATCCGCTGGATCCCGATCCCCACGTTCCCCAACGCGGTTGCGCCGTTCATGCCCGGGGCCATCATCACCACGGGGTGCGCAATCGAATCCGGCAACCCCGTGTTCATCGCCGGTAGCCTCACCGCCACCGCGTACGTCATGATCAACATCTACCGGATGGCGTTCCCCCACAAGGAGATCACCGTCCCCATCCCGTGGACCGCGCAACCGGCCGCCATCGAACCGCCCCGCCGCCAGCCGATCGCGTACCCGCCGAAGCCGGGTCAGTGTTTCGTATGCGGGATCATCGACCCCGAGCGGGAAGCATCATTGGGCACCGCCAACCACCCCGAATGCGTCGAATGGCTCGGCGACTGGAAACCCCCAGCACCCCCACCCGCAACCAACCGGGTCAGCGTGCCGTACACCGGCATCACCACGCAGGAGGCCTATGCGGCGATGCGCGACATAAGCAACGCGCTAGCCGCCCCTACCAAACAGGGCTACGTGTTCACGTGCAAGTGCCCGGACTGCGTGGCCCGCTGGTCGTTCCTGCGGTCGTGCACCAACGGCCACCCCACCGACTGCGGCTGCACGGCCTGCAACAGCGTCCGTGACGCCCGCACAGCCATCGGGGACCATCACCGTAACTGCATGTGCGGCGGGGGCCTGTACTGCGCCCGTAGCCGCCGTCAGAAGCCGTTCGCGGTGGATGGGCACCTGACGTACGGCGGCGACTACAGCGACGCTGAGATTCAGGCCGCGTACGACGAGTTGAACGCCCGGTACGCCCGCAACAACATCAAGATCGAGGCGTGGTACCCCTACCCCGACCACACCGACAGCGCCGACTGTAGGTGCGCCGTGTGCAGCATGGTCAACGACTACGCCGAGGAGATCAAAGCGAAACCGCCGATCATCCTCCCCGCCACGCCGCACCACACACCCGTCATGGGGCTAGATGGGCACCTGGAATTCCGGGGCATGCCGCATCCCCACGTCCTCGGCTACACCCACTACCCCGACCACTTCGAACTGTTCGAGGGCCGCTGCGTCGCCTGCCAGTTGATCACCGACTACTTCGCCCAGCCCCAACAGATCAAGCTGCCGCCGTTCGAACCAGACCCGAAGCTGACGAAAAGGATCAAGGAGTGACCGAATACACGCCACGCATCACCACACGCACGTGGCAATGCGCCGAATGGATCGGCCAGTGGATCGCCAACGGCAAATACACGCCGGGGGAACGGATCGACCCGGACAAGCTGCGGACGGAACTGGGCGTGTCCCGGACCGCGTTCCGGGAGGCACTGCGGCTGATGGAGGGGAAGGGCATGCTCACCGCCCGCCCCAACTCCGGAACCCGCGTCACCGACCCCGTCACCTGGAACCTCACCGACGCCGACGTGTGCCGGTGGCTGACACCCAGCAACATCGGACGCATGTTCCAGAACGACGCCTACGTGTTCCACGCGTTCCTCGCCAGCCGCCCCGACCTGAAAAACAACCTGTTTTTCAAGAACGCATACGACGCGGCCACGGCCGTGCAAAAGGAGAAGCAGTGACCAGCCTCGCCGACCTGTTCGCGCCCGGCACCCTCGCGGAGGAGATCGACGCCGGATACGTCCAGACGCGCCGTCACCCCACCGAACCCCTGACCATCTACACGTACACCCGGCACTGCCAGTATGACCGGCACTGGAACAACGTCACCACGCGCTGCCGGGGCCTGATCGCCGACGACGCCGGGACGGTCGTGGCGTGGCCGTTCCCGAAGTTCTTCAACGTCTCCGAGCACGACAGCGGTCAGGACTACGCGCCGCCGCTGCCGAAGGAAGACTTCTCGATCTTCGAGAAGGTGGACGGGTCGTTGGGCATCATGTTCTGGTACCAGGGCAAATGGCACGTGGCGTCGAAGGGATCGTTCACGTCTGAGCAGGCACAGTGGGCGCAGCGCCGGTTGGACGGCTGCGACACGTCCCGGCTGGAGGCGGGGATCACGTACCTGTGCGAGATCATCTATCCCGAGAACCGGATCGTGGTCCGCTACGACGACAACCTGACCGGGCTGTGCCTGATCGGCGCGTACGGGGTCAACGGTCAGGAGATCCCGTTGCATGAGGTCGCGGACGGTTGGGAACCGATCGGGTACCCGGTGCGGCAGTGGGTGGCGTTCGACAAGTTCCCGATGTCGCTGCTGATGGCGTTGGCCGACGGGAACAAGGACCTGAACGGTGAGCCGGTCGGCGGGTCGGACAGCGAGGGCTGGGTGATCCGGTTCAACCAGTCCGGCATCCGCGCCAAGATCAAGTTCGCGGAGTATGTGCGTCTCCACAAGGTGTTGACAGGCATCAACGCCCGCGACGTCTGGCAGGCGTACGGCGCCGACCGGTTCGCCACCATCGACGCCCACGAGCTGTCGAAAACCATCGGTGTCACGTTCTCCGAGGCCATCCGCATGTCCGCGATCCCCGGCGGCGCTATCGGCGCCCTGATCGACGACGTCCCGGACGAGTTCGATCAGTGGGTTCGCGGCGTCATGGCCGATCTGGACCGGCAGTTCTACGCGATCACGCAGCAGATCACGGACCTGGTCGCCGTCGCCCGGACCAAGACCGAGGACGAGATGGGCCGCCAGTACGGGCCGGAGCGCCGGAAGACGTTCGCCCGGCATGTGATGGAGCTGGCGACGGACCCGGTGATCCGTTCCGGGATGTTCATCAAATACGACCATCGGGACATCGGGCCGCACGTGTGGAAGTCCCTGCGTCCCGCCGCCACCGACCCGTTCCGCGCCGATACCAACGAGGAGGCGTAGTGACCGCCGTCAACACCCTGTTGAAGGGCATTGTCGGATCAACCGCCTACGGCCTCGACACCCCCGAGTCCGACGTGGACACGCTGGGCGTGTTCGCAGCCCCCACCATCGCGTTCCACGGGCTGACGAAACCCCAAGAGTCGATGGTCACCCACGACCCCGACAGCACCATGCATGAGGCCGGGAAGTTTGTGCGGCTGGCCCTGAACGGCAACCCGTCGGTGAACGAGCTGCTGTGGCTCGACCAGTACGACTTCATCACCCAACTCGGCGCCGAACTCGTCGGGATCCGGGACGCGTTCCTGTGCGGCCGTCAGGTCCGTGACGCCTATATCGGGTACGCCCGGCAGCAGCTCGGGAAACTGATCGCACGCGGCAACGGGTCGTTCGCCGCCGACATCCCGGAACGCCGCGCGGCCAAACACGCCCGGCACATCATCCGGCTCCTCGAACAGGGCCGGGAGCTGTACACCACCGGGCAACTGACGGTCCGGCTGAAGGACCCCGACATGGTCCGGGACCTCGCCGACTGGATACTCGCCCACCCGCTCCAGGGCCACGACTACATCCACGGCGTCGAAATGATCATGGATGGGGATGGGACACCCCTGCCCGACCACCCCGACCGCGACACCGCCGAACAATGGCTCCTACGCGTCCGCAACCACCACTACACCTACGACACCGAGGACTAGCCCGTGAACGCCCCAGATATCGACGTGGAAAAGTGGACCCACCGCGCCGGTCCGCTCCTCATCGCCGCCGTCATCCTCACCGCCCCCACCATCCTGCTGCCTGACAACTGGTGGGGACGCCTCGTCAACACGGTCACGGTGCTGCCGCTGATCGCGCTGGTGTGCCTGAACCTGTACCACGGCAAGCGGTTCTGCGAATACTGCGCCGCCGCCACACCCGCCGACGGCGTGGGGGCAGCCCGGCGTAAGAGCCGGACGCTGAAGTTCTTCCACAGGTGCATCAGCCCATGGGCGCTCGTCTACCTGGTCGCGATGTTGACGGTCCCGAACCTGCTGCCGCGTGTGTGGCCCTACGCCATCGCGTGGGCCGTGTTCCAACCCGGGCTCCTGTTCTTCCTGTGGGCCCTGCGCGTCCACAACCTGTTGGAACCGTGGTGCCCCTGGTGCAACGGCGACGACGGCCGGGGGCTGCGGGAACCGTCACCCGATCCCGTTATTCCGCAGAAGGTCTAGACAACGGAGGAAACCGTGTCCACCATCCATTTGACCACCGGTTTGCCCGCATCCGGGAAAACCACCTACGCCAACAAGCTCGTTGCCGAATCCAACGGCCGTGTCCGCCGCGTCAACCTCGACGACATCCGCATGATGATGGACCTGAACGACGGGTCCCGCCGGTTCCCCGGCGCCAACGAGGACACTGTGCTGAAGGTGCAGGACGCCGCGATCCTCGGCGCCATCAACGACGGATTCGACATCATCGTTGACAACACCCACCTTGTCGCGCGCCTGCCGAACCGGTACAAGCGGCTCGTCGGCGGCCGGGCAACGTTCCACATCCACGACTTCACCCACGTGCCCGTGGACACCTGCATTGACCGCGACCAGGCACGGGAACGGTCCGTGGGCCCGGCGGTCATCAAGGACATGCACGAGCGGATGCGTCGCAGCAAGTGGCGACTGGCCAGCCACCCCATGAACGATATGGTGGCGCCGGAGCCGTACCGCCGCAACGACGCGTTGCCCCCGGCGGTCATCTGCGACATCGACGGAACGTTGGCGATCCACAACGGACGCGGCCCCTACGACTTCGAACAGGTCGGAACCGACCTGGTGAACCCGGAGGTTCGGCGGATCCTCGACCTGTGCCGCAACAGCGGCGGCTGGGGCGGGATCCGGGACCGCATCATCCTCCTGTCCGGCCGTCAGTCCGAATACCGGGCCCACACCGAGCGGTGGTTGGACGATAACGGCATCGTGTACGACGAGCTGTGGATGCGGGCCGAGGGCGACCGGCGCGGCGACGACATCGTGAAGGCCGAACTGTTCGACGCCCACGTTCGCGACCTGTACGACGTCCGGTTCGTGCTGGACGACCGGGACCGGGTTGTGGCCCTGTGGCGGCGGATGGGTCTGGAGTGCTGGCAGGTGAACTATGGCGACTTTTAAGCCCCGGCCGTTCATCGACGTCACCCGCGTTCACCTGTCCGACCTGAAGCAGGAGTGCGGCAACGGCTGGTGTCTGCGTCGTCACCGCTGGATCGCCGGGTGTGAGTGCGGGTGGCGGAAGGTGTTCAAGCGGCGCCGTGACGCCTGGCACATGCTGTGGAACTGGCATTTGGAAGACGACCACGGAGGGGCAGACGACTAGTGGACATCAGGTACGTGTTCGGGGACGCCACCACGTGCAGCGGCGACCCTACGTTGGGTGGCGGCCACATCATCGCGCATGTCTGCAACGACCGGGGCGCGTGGGGCGCCGGGTTTACCCGGTCCCTGTCCACCCGGTACCCGTGGGCGGAGACGGTGTACCGGACGTTGAAACCGGCTGATTTGGAGTTGGGCAACATCCAGATCACGCCGGTTGACCCCGGCGTGTACGTCGCCAACATGATCGCCCAAGACGGGCTGATCGGCCGGGACAACCGGCGCCCTCTGAACTATGCGGCGTTGGGCGAATGCCTGAACAAACTGGGGAAATTCGCTCAAGCCGGTGGGTACGCCATCCACATGCCCCGCATCGGCTGCGGCCTCGCCGGTGGCGACTGGATGTACGTGGAAAAGCTCGTCTATGACGCGCTGGTCCGCCGCGCCGTCATCACGTTCGTGTACGACTACAACCCGGAGGCATGATGCCAACCGCCCCCTACCGGATGCCCGCGCCACCCCGGCCCCAATACGCCTCATACGTGCCGTCCCGCCGGGGCAAGGTGTTCAAGACCCACGACCGCGTCGGCGACATCATCAACGCCCTGCACCTGCGCAGCGACCGGCAAGGGGTGTTCTCCGAGGACATCACCCTGTACACGCTGAAGGGTGACGAGTACGTGGCGTGGATGGTGCTGGCCGCCGGGTCCCGGTCGGCTGATTTCCCGGAGTTGTTCCGGTCATGACCAAGACCGCGATTGGCGCCGCCGACCCGGGCGGCGGCGCCCACATGTCCGTCATGTGGCACATCGAGGAATACATGGCGACGCTGCATCGACCGTTCTGGTCCATCTCCGAAATGCGCCACGACGAGGACGCCGCGTTGGACCGGCTACGGACCCTCCGCATCCGACACCCCGACAAGCAGTGGCGCGTCAAGAAGGTCACGACCATGACCACCGAGGAAGTGCTGAACGCGTGACCAACACTAGGGAGGATGCGTAATGGGTGAGCCGGTGGACGGCACCCTGTTCTACGGGTACTGCTGGCGGGAGGAAATCCCGTTCGACGAATACCACGAAAACAATGACCTGTCGGCGTTGGTCCGCGAGGCCAACAACCAATGCGAGGTCGGCTGGTACGGCGTGGACGGCCACGAGGCCACGTTCGTGTACATCATCGGCACCGACACCACCGCCGGACAGTTCAACCCGAAACCGGTTGACGTCGGTCACGTCTTCACCAGCGACGCGGCTAACCGGCGGTGGTGGGCCGCGATGCTCGACACGTTCCTTGCCGACAACTGCGTGGAACCGCCGACGGGCGAGAACCAGCCGGGTTGGTGGCTGGTTTCGAGGTACGTGTCATGACACATACCAGGAAGCCGTTTGTGCCGTCGCGTCAGTGCCCGCACCGCTGGTGTCGTCCGGCGCACCGGTGGATCGGGTGGGTCGGTCTGGTGCTGATCGTGGCCACGTTCATCGAGAACCCGATCATGGAGGCGGTCTGTTTCGTGTTCTCCATGATCGTCGCCACCGCGCTGTTGACGTCCCGCATGGGCACGGGCACCCACGGCCGGGTGGCACACCAAACCGCCGGGGCCGACGGGTCGGCCGAAACCGAGGTTGTGGTGGATCACCGGTGGGCAACCATCGCCGCCGCATGCGACGTGGTCATTTGCGCCGCCTCAGTGTTGGAGCTGGCCACTATCGGGTCACTGGGGTCTGGCGCGTACCAGCAGTCCCATGGGATCCCGCCGTTCCTCGGCTGGGCGCTGATCTTCGCCGCCGCCGCGATCACGTTCGTGTTCTATGCGCATTGGCGGGCTACCAGGCCGCGTCCGAAGCGCCGGGTGCGGGTGTGGATCCGGGCGCGTATCCCCATGCTTGCTACCGGGAGGTAACTTGTGGACCGGTTGGAGTGCTGGTCGGCAGTCGCCGCCGGGTTGTGTTCCCTAGCCGCGATGGTGACCGTCGGCGTACCGGCGTACATGCATTACAACCAGGTGGACCCGGGCGAGTGGCGGACTGCCGTGGTGCTCATTATCTGCGCCGGGGCCTTCTTCGCGACGTCACTGGCTACGGGGATCGTGAATGGGGTTCGCCACCGGCGGGAAGACCGTCAGAACGGGGTCGAGATCAAGGAGGAATGATCGTGCCGTTGCCGTATCCCGTTCCACCGCCGCCGTCGCGCCGTCCCGGTGCGCCGCCGGGGCCGCATGATCTGCCGGACGTCGCTGACGACACGGCGTCGTGGCATCCGCAGCATCAGCCGGTGCCGTTGGAGCTGGGCGCGTCGGAGATGTATCCGGGGATGCTGTCGTGGCATCCGACGGGGCATGCGACGTCGCAGCGGAACCCGGTTCTGCCGGTAATGTTCCGGTAAACGGGTTTACGCTGGTGGGAAGCCCCTCGGACTCGCTCCGGGGGGTTTACAACGTCTAGGTCTGGGCATTACGATGTCAGTGCGACATCAACCGATCCGGAGGGACTATGAAGTACTACCTGAAAGACGACGGCGAGACCCGCACCCACGACAAGTGGAGAGACGTCATCGCCGACGCGTCCACCGTCATGACCGACTACGCCGCATCGCTGCGGGCCAGCGCCGACATCCACGACGACCGCAACCACCACGCCGCCGAAGACCTGGAGCAGTGGGTCCGCGTCCTGTCCTACTTCAAACGGGCCAGCGAAGCGAAACTCCCGATCGAGATCGACATCGCCGGGCTGAGCCTGGAGATCGGACGCACGATCACCCTCCCGGCCGAGGCCATGCGGCTGTTGAAGGAGATGGCCGAATCCGCCGACACCATCCCCGCCGACCCGGCGCGCCACAACCACCCGATCCCGTTCGTCGCCATCGGCAGCCCCTACGACGACGGCGTGATGGTCCTGTCCGAACCGGTGGGCATGTCCGCCGAGGTGGCGTCGGCGCGTCTCACCAACGCCATCAACCAGCTCGGCATCCACAACATCGCCGCCCAGAAGCAGGCTGACGTGCGGGACGCTGAATCGTCCGCGAACCGCCGCGAGATCACCGACGGGTTCACAGACCGGCTCGGGGCCCTCGGCGTTAACAACCTGATCAGCATGGTGTCGAACGTCACCGTCATGGTGGACGCGAAGACGCTGGAGGCGCTGATCGGCCTCGCCGAAACCGCCATAACCCAAATGGAATGCGCCGTGTGCGGCAGCACCCGCGAGGTCCGGATGCACCGCGCACCCCACGGCAGGGACATCCCGACGTGCGTTCTGTGCCGCGAGGAGAACCCGACCCCGCGAACCCTGGACGACGTCGAGCGGGACCTGCGGGCCGCGATGGAAAACATGCGCCACAGCAAGGCGTCAGACGCCCTGTTCGCCGTGGAGCTGCGGTTCCGCCGCGAATACAACGCGCTGAAGGAACCGCTGGGCATGTGCATGACGATCGGCTGCCGTAACCCGGCGCTGCCCGGTAGCGGCTACTGCGAGTGCAACCAGCCCCCTACGGAAGGGGCAACCGGGAGCTGATCGCCCCCAGACCCAACCGGGTTTCTCTTCCCCCGGAACCCGGCGGGGTCTGTAGGCGGCCACACCGACCGTCACCCGAGAAAAACGGAGGAACCACCATGAACGCCCGAACCCGCGTCGCCGCCATAGGCGTCGCCGTAATCGCCGCACTCGCGGTCACCCCGGCCGCGTACGCCGGACAGTCCAACGGCCCCGGACAGCCGTCCGTCCCGTCCACCTGGCAGTGCCGCCAGTACGGCCACGTCCAGCCGTACACGTACCACGGCGTCCAGTCCGACGCCTGCGACGGCTATTACGACGGCATGGGCCGGTTCGGCGGCGAGGCGGACGCGCTGGTGTGGAACCGGCACGGCGTCCTGAAGTCCTGCACCGTCCAACTCAACCGGGTCATCGGCCGCCGCGCCTACCCCCTGCGCGGATACACCGCGACGTCCCCGGCGATCGAGTCCGGCCACATCTGCGACGCCCAGGGGTTTTGGCGGCTGCCGCGCGGCTACTACAACGTGACCACCGAGTACCTGTCGGTCGGCGGCGTCCATTACCAGACCGTTCAGGGCCCGGTTGTGTACTGGCCGGGGAGCTGACCGCGCGTGGCGCTACACGGCGGCTACGGGGCCCGTGTAGACGCCACGTACGACCAGACCCCAGCATCTACCGGAGGGATGATGATCACACTCACCAGGCCACAGCGGAACGCGTTGCTCCACATGGCCGAACACGGCCGTATTACCATCGGTGACGGCGCCTCCATCGCCACCCTGCGCGTCCTGTCCAACTACAACCTCGCCCGCATCGACATCGAAAACGCCCGGTGGGTCGGGCACATCACGTCGCAGGGCCGCCACTGGCTGCGGAACCGCGCCGGGAACGCCGCTGTCCGCAACGCTGACGACGTCGCAGCCGATCGGCGCACCCAGTACCGCAACCGGGCCGCCGCGTACCTGACGGCCGCTGTGACGGCGTTGGAACGGCTGCACGGCGGCCACTACAACACCCGGCGGGCGGTGGAGGAACTGCGGAACGTCCCCCACCCCGGCCGTACCCCGGCGCGGATGGAGGCGGCGGGGTGGTGGCTGTACGACAACAACCCCGACGGCGACGTGTACCACATCGCCCGTGCGGTGATCGAGATCGCTGAGGCGTGCGCGTACCGCGCGTACCCCGTCGATCAGATGATGCTGGACCGGCTCGCCGATCACGAGACAACCCTGACCGAGATCAACACCCGACTGGAGATCACGTGACCTGATGGTCAGCTACGAAACCTACCTGACACTCAGTCAGATGAACGCCAACCGGCCACCCGAACAGCGTCAGGGACAGTTCATGTTCAACGTCCTCGTTCTACTCCGCCCCGACCTCGCCGACCGGATCCGCTGCACCGACGAGGACCCGTTCTACGACAACGACCGCATCCCCGCCATGCTCGCATGGCTAGCCGAACACTGGAACGCCACGGAGGAGCCATGACCGTCCGCGAACTCATCAACCGCCTGCTCGACGAGGACATGAACGCACAGGTGGTCGCACCGGTCCGCCGGGACGGCGAAACCGAGTACGCCCACGTCACCGACGTCATGACGGCGTTGTTCGAACAGAACGAACTGCCGAATGGCGGCCGTGAAATTTTCGGCAAAGTCCACTACACCGCATACCGCGCGAAAGGCATCTCGGCCGTCGTGATGTTGCCCGCCGCGTAACCCCACACTGCACAAACAACCCCCCGGCCAACTAGACCGGGGGGTTGATCACTCACTGCTTCGGGGGTGGCGTCTCACCCGTCCCCTGACACGACGCACACACCGACCACCCGTAACACCACACCGGAACACCGTGCTGTGTCCCGTTGGGGTGACTATCAGTCTCCCCGTGTTCGCACGGGTGCTTACCTTTACCGCTGCAAGATCCACAGGTAGCCATCGTCACCACACTACCGGCCGCCGAATGGACCCCGGCGGCCGGTAGAACGAATCAGATGTTCGCAACCACCCGAGACAAACGGCCCGCGTACTTCGGCGCACGCAACGCCAACGTCGTGTCCGTCAGAACAGCGAACGGCAGCGTGTCCGGCGCCGTCACCGTCGGCGCCAACGGCAGGATCTGCATGTTGCGGGTGTACGGACGAACCAGGAAGTTCGGGTCCATCGACAACAGGTAGATGTCCTCGTACGCGTTGAACGTGTTCGCCGCCGGAACCGGACGCGGCTTAGCACCCGCGTTCGTACCGACATACGCCGCCGGGCCCGTGTTGCCCGCCGAGTTCGTCAGCAGGTTGGTCCCGGTGTCCGTGATCGACGTCACCGCAACACCCGTGGTGTCGAACGCGTCCACCACACCCACCAGCGTCTCCGTGGTGGTAGCGGTCGAGCGGTACACCTTGTACAGGATCGGCGCCGCGTTGTCCGGCAACCCCGTCGGGGTAGCGAACGACAACGTCACCGTGCTCGTGGAACCCGTCGTGGTCTGCGAAACCTCCGTCGAGGCGGCGATCTCACCAAACCGCGCCACAACCGCCGACACCTGGTAGTAGTACGTCGTCGCCGCCAGCGTGCCGCCAGTGGTCGCCGTCCCCGTGGTCACAGCGCCCATCTGGAACGAACGCGGCGACAGGAACGAAGACTTCACCATCGGAACACCACGGTACGACGGCACGTTCAGACCGCCGCCGAGGTTCGTGGTCGGCGCCATGAAACGCTGCTGGTTCACGAACAACTGCGACACAGCCGACACCATGCGCCCGGACATCAGGAACATCCACGGCGAACCGTCGATCGGCATAGCCGCGTTCGACTCCACCAGGTCAATCAGCTCGTCCAACTTCGCCAGCGTGATGCTGCCGTTGACGTCCTGCGCGTTCACGAACGCGTTCGAGCCGGTACCGGCGGTGTAGTTCGACACCAGGTAGTCCAGCCCGGAGCACATCGGCTGCACACCGTTGGTCGTCGCCGGGTCGTTGCCCCAGATGAACGAGTTCTCCACAGTCCACAGCATGGACTGGACAGTCCCGTCCAACTCCAACTGCCGCAGGTCACCCACAATGTCGCGGGTAACGGTCTGCGCGAAGCCGGTGACCGAACCAACCGCCTGGAACAGACGGATGTTGTACACCGACTGCTCGTACGTGGAGTTGCTGATCGGCCGGGCGCCACCGTCGATAACCGCACCGGAGTCCGGCCGGTTCACACGACGGTTGAAGAAGTACTGCGTGGAATTCCACTGCTTCGTGGGAATCGCTGCCAGCATCGGCGAGTACCGGCGCTGGTATTCGAGAAGGACGGGGTCAATCGCCTTCGGGATGAGGGGCGTGACCGTACCAGCGGTCGTCACCGCCTCTTCCAACAGGGTCATGCTCGACATATCTTATTCGGCCCTTTCTATGGCTATGTTCGGGTTAGGCTGCCGTGCCCGGCGCCGGGGCCTTCGCGTACATCCCCAGCAGCATGTCAACGCGGTGCTTGTCGAACAGCTCCGCGTCCGTCAGCTCCACCGTCTCCTCGTCGTTTTCCGACAGGCGGTAGCCCCGACGCGGCGGCAGCCCGTTCTCCTTCAGGAACTCGCCACGCAACTCGTCGCGCAGTTCCTTCCGCAGCTCCCGTGCCAAAGACTCCTTCAACGTGTCCATGTCCACCGGCGCCTTCTCCTCAACGCCAGCCTTAGCGGCGTTCTCGGCAGCCTGGACAGGGACAACCGGCTCGGCCGTCTCCTGCGTGGTAGCAGCGTGCTTCGGTTCCCGCGTCTCACCAAGAGCGCGGATGGCCTCAGCCATCACACCCCCGATGGTCTCCCCGAGGAGCTTCATGTCCTCGGCGCTGAACGCGCGGTTCGTGGGAGCCGCCTCAGCGGCCGTCGTGTTCTCGGTCTCGCTCACAGCGGACTCCTCCAAAGTGTTGTCAACCTGTTCAACCGTCTCCGCCGTCGCCGCCGGAGAAGTCACGTGGATGTGGTTGTGGCCATGCTCATGCGCCGGGCCGTCACCACTGGAATGCACATGCGTGTGGGTGTGACCGTGGCTGTACTGCGGCCCGTCACCCTCCGACTCGTGAATGTGCGTGTGGGAATGGGTGTGCGGGTCGGCCCCGTCGTGGGTGTGGCCGTGGTCGTCGGGCGGCAACGTCATCTCCGCAACCGCATCACCGGCCGCCGCCGTCTCCGCAGGCGCCGGGATCCCAAACCGGGCCGTCAACTGCTCCATCTGCTTCCGGATCAAATCGAACGACTCCTCGTTCATCACCGGCTTCACATTGATCGTGATGGTGTTCCGGTCGTCCCTCGGACCCCGCACCCGGCCGCCCGTAGCAAACGACTCCCCATACACGTCCGTCATGTCGTCATCAGCGCTGGACCCACCCGCCTCGCCCATCACATCAATGTCGGCGTCGTTGTCCGGGTCCATCACGTTGATAGCGTCCATAGCCGCCTTAGCCGCTGCCTGCGCCGCCGCCCGCAACTGGTCCGGCGACACACAACCCCGGATAGACACCGACAGGGGGCCGCTGTACGCGTCCAGGCAGAACCCCGACGCCTCTCCGCCGTCGCCACCGAAGTATTCGGTGATGTCGCCCATGCGGACCTCATGTTCTTTCATCGAACCATCCGCATTCCAGTTGTCGGGGATCAACGCTGCCTGACCAAGAGCTTTTGCACGCTTCATGATGTGCTTACGGACCGCGTCGTGGCTAGCCTTACCCCGGCCAACCGCCCGAATAGCCTTCTTCAGGTCCGAGACATCCGCAATAGGGTACGACGGTTCCCCCGACGCGTTCTTCATCGCATGGCCCTTAGCCAACAGCGACTTCATATCGTCGGCGGAATACTTCGCCTCATAAATCCACCAGCGGTCCGGCAATTCCTTTTCCGACGCCATAGAAACACCACCTTCCTTCACCGTGTGGCCGATATCAGCCCAACCCGAACCTTCCTCAACCACGGTGATAGTGGCTTCCATGGATTCGCTGATCGGTACCCGCCGCAAACCGTCTACCGACTCCCGCGCCTTACCACCGGCGTCGATCAACGCCCGATCAACCCCCGGCGACGCCGTGAAATCGATCGCGTCAATCTCCAAATCGTCGGCAGTCGTCGCATGCTCCCCCTGATACGTGACGCTGCGCGGATCCCCCATCCAGTACCCGTGGATCGACACCGACCGCAGCGCCGGTGCCTGCTTACCGCCTGGTTTCACCAACGACGCGATAGTGCGGCCGTGGCTGGTGTCGAACAGTTCCGCGTCATACCGCAACGCCGAATCGTTATCGACCTTCACCGACGTCACCCGGCCCACGATCCGCGCCGAATCGTCCCCGGCCTCATGATGGGTCCGCATCACAATCGGCAGCCCGTTCGGGTCGGACAGCCGTTCCTGCATCCGCTTAGCGGCCTTACCGATGATCTCCGGCGTGTACAGGCGGTTGTTGCGGGAAAGCCCCGGCACCAACGCCACGCCGCTGATAGTGGCGAGAGCACCCACTGTGGACTCCTAATGGAAACTGATAGTCAACGCGCCGTTGGTGGCGGCACCAACAACCAAACACCCGGCCTCAAACGGCATCCCCAGCGTGTAAACGCTGCCGACAGTCGCCGACGCCGGAACCACCCCGATGATCGTTCCGGTGGCCGCGCCGGACGCCGGGCTGTTCGCGTCATAGATGTTGATCGCTGCCGCGCCGTTCGCGGACGTCACCAGGACACGGCCTAACGTGCCAGGACCCGTCTTGATCAACGTGTTGCCGGTGGTGCCGGACGCAACCACGGCCGTGGTGTCGCCGTCCGTGGACGGCGTGAACAATGGGGCAGGCATAAACCGCTCCTACGTGAAGAAACCCCCGTAGTCGGGGGAAAGAGTGAACTCCGCTGACGCCACACACCGGCACAGCGGATGCGCGGGCATCGTCGGGAAGTCGGTGATCAGGAACGGCGATTCCTGCCCGTTGGTCTCACACACAGGACACACACGGCCGTCACCGGCGGTCAGCCAAGACACCTGCTGCACACCCTCAGACGCATACAGGTCCAACGCGCCCCTAGACATGCCGGTAGACGCCGCCCAGTCCACAATGAACCCGACAATGTCCCTGTCCGCCGTGGTGTCCTGCAACACGTCCAGCCCGGCCGCGACCATCTGTTCATAGTCGGCGCCCTGTGATGCGAGATCCCCTAGTGTCCGGCCGAACTCGTCCGCCGCCCGCCCCACCATCCGCTCCAACCACGGATCAGCCGCCGCCCACGCATCACCCAGGTTCTCCATGGCGTCATAGGCGTGTTGGAACGCAATGTCGAAGTCGAAGCCGATCATCTGCTGTTTCGACGCCGCAACCGCCAACGCCGACGCATACCCCTCAGCCCGCCCAGACGTCACCACAGCCCGCATAGCGTCCCGCAGCCCCTGCCACGCCGCCTTACCCGGGACCCACTGCAACAGGCGCACAGCGGCGTTTCTAGCCGCCTCCTTCATGCGACGCAGCGCCTCCCGGTCCACCGCCTCAGACAGGCCGACCTGTTGGCGGAAGATCTGGACGGCCCCGGCGACGTCCACGCCGTCCAACGCAGCCCGCCACGCCTTCAACACCGCATGAATATGCGCCCTGTACAGGGCCTCCCGGCGTGCGAACACCTGCGCCCACACACCCTCCAAATGCCCCAGGTGAAGCGCGACCTCCAGGACATCCGGTTCGTGGGCGTGTTCCACACACAGGTCCATGACCGCGATACACCCCGCCCGGACCTCATCAGTCATCGGGCCGCCCGATGCGGCCCAGCCCTGCGCGTAGGCGGTGCGGGCGTACGGGCGGATGGATTCGGCAGTGTCGTCTGACAGCGGAAACGCCGTCCGCTCCTCCCCATACACCACCCACACGGTGTCGAACCCGATGGGGTCGGTGTCCAGCCGCCGGAACGGCGCCGGATCGTCGGGGTTGACGTACATCAACGTCATATGCGGCGTGTACCCGTGGTCGGAGGCGTTGCCGATGTCCTCGATGGCTAGCACGTCGATCAGGTCCCGCCGTAGCTGCTCAATCTCCGGGGCGTCGATCAACGCAACGATCACGTCCTGTTCATCACCGGTGAACCGGGCATGACCGGACACGTTGGCGGTGAACGCCGGACGCGGCGCCAACGCGCCGACGGCACGTTTCACCGCGTCCGCATCGACCTCGTCCGTGTGCCCCAGGTACACCATCGTCACGTGCATCTCGTCCGCCGGTGTCCCATCGATCAGGACATAGCGGGCCGTGTCGGTGGCCGACGGATACAGGGCAATCATCACGCCGTCTTTGACGTCTGGCTGATCAGCCATGAACCAACCTCCTACGATTAGGGCATGGATAACCAAGACGAATTCCCGGCGTTGCTGGCGGCGTTGGAGAATGCGCAGCCGGGCATGTACATGTCGGTTGAGGCGATGCGGGCGCTTGTACGGGAACTCCACCGGCTGTACCAGGAATGCCGGGAACTGCGGCGGCGGCTGGACACGTTCGAAAACGCCGCACGCACCACCTCACCCGGCTACCGCCTCTAGCAGGGGCAGCCCACGGCGGCCATTGACGGAGGAACTGTGAAACCAGTCATTGCGTTAGACGTGGACGGTGTCCTGTTGCCGTTCCGGGGAGATTTCGAACTCAACCCGGAACACGGCGTGTGGCTACGGGAACTGTCTGACACCTGCGAACTCGTATGGGCCACGTCATGGGGCTACCAGGCCAACACTGAACTGTCCCCAGATCTGGGGCTGCCGGATCTGCCGGTGGTCAGTAAGGACCAGGTGCCGCTGTACGGCGCGCCACGGCCGCTGGTGTGGGTGGACGACATGTTCCACGGGCAGGCGATGCCGGACCTAGCCGACCGGGTCCATGCGACCGGCCGCCGTGCCCTGTTCGTAGGTACCGATCCGCATGTTGGGTTGGATAAGCGGGATATGAACGCCATCCGGTTCTACGTAGGGCTTGACTGGTTGCCGTAGGGCGGAAGGTGCCGGATTCGAACCGACCCCGGGTGTTAAACCGGCACGCGCTTCCAACGCGCTTGACACGCCAAATGTCGGACCTTCCATCGCGGTAGGTGAGGGATTCGAACCCCCAACGCCGTCAGACGCCACGGCTTTCAAGACCGCTTAGCGCACCAATGCCGGACCTACCAACGACACCGAGCGGTAGGTGCAGGAATCGAACCCGCTACGGTGTTACCCGCCACGCCTTTCGAGAGCGTTTGCCACCATTGGCGTACCTACCATGCCCCACTGCGGGTTTCCCAGGACTAGAAAAGATCACACAGCGGGGACGCGGAGAGACGAGGGATCGAACCCCGGCCGGGTTGCCCCGGGCATCGCGCTAGCAACGCGTCGCATTACCGCTCTGCCACCTCTCCAACGTCGGCGTAGCAGGACTCGAACCTGCGCATCTCCTGATCCCAAATCAGGTGCCTTACCAACTAGGCCACACGCCGTGGCTGCCCTCTAGACGGTGCATGTGCCCGTGAAGTACCAGACACCGCCTATCAGGCAGTGGAACCGGTGGGACTCGAACCCACAACCTGCTGTTTGCAAAACAGCCGCTCTTCCAATTGGAGCTACGGACCCATTCTCCGGAACGTGCATCCCGTACACCACCAGGAGCCGAGGCGCCCGGCAGGGGATCGAACCCTGTCCTTTCCGGTACCGCAATGCTAACCCTGTACGGTGCTATTCGTCACGTCCATATGCGCTGTCCCGCGCCCGCCGCAACACCTTGATCAGACGGTTGATGTCAGACCGCGACAACACCGGCATGAACCGTTCCGTTTCCGTGTTCATCACCGGACCCGGATGCACATCCACACCCGCCGCCTCAAAATCCGCCCACGGCATCGGCTCCTGCGACACCAACGCCATCTGCACATAACCCCCGACCAACGAGTTGTCGTGCCACCGCACAACCAACACGTCGTCGATCTCAGCCGTCGCGTCCTCATCAGAACCGGACGTCCCCGGCAGCCCATGCCCATGCTTCCGCCACTGCGGAAAGTTGATCTGTTCCTTCGGCATCACGCCAGCTCCCATCACAGGAAACCGCCCATCACGGGCAGTACTAGCGTGATCCTAACTCAGCCGCGAGTGATGCGTACCCCAGACCCCACACCGGCGATGTGAAGCGCCAACGACGCCAACCCCAGCAACAGAAGCGACATCGGCGACAACCACACGTTGGTATGCGACCCGGCGCCGTTCAGGACGAACGCCACACCGAACAGAACCGCAGCGATCACAGCAAACACCACACACCTCCAGGTACAGTCTCACAAGGCGCAGGACCCCACTCCAGGCGCCTAGCGGATACCCGCCGACACTGACGCGTGCCCGGCGGGTATCCGCACCTTGACCTACGCCTGATGCGGCGGAACGTGCTGCTCCCAGTCCTTCGCGTTCTGATCAGCCTCCGACGGCACCCAATCCTGCGGCGTCGGATGATCCGTGTGCAACCGCCACCGGTTCTCCGCAACATGCACTGCATGATGCCCCTGCGGCCACGACGTACGCCGCACCGGAACCTTGTTCATTGTCGCGATCTCATGTGCCTGCATGTACTCCATAGAGCCCTACGGTACCCACTACGCCGCCACCCACACCCCGTCACGGATGAACCCGTGGTTCCCACACGCCCGGCACAGCAACGACGGCGACAGAGTCAACGGATCCATGGACAGCACATCCCAGCCGTGTTCAGGACTGTACGAACGGAACGCGACAAACCCGTAACACCAGCCGTCCCCAGCCCGGTGAAACTCGTTGATCGCCACCACCTCATCCCGGTCATGCGCCGTCACCGGCACATACCCGTGATTGTGGCCGTCATCCAGCCACACCGTGCCGTCCGGCGGCTGACCATTCACCAACGTCATACCATCCCCCTACCCGACCGCAGCCCACATCGGAAACGCGTTGGTCGCCGAGTTCGACGCCGGGGTAATCGACGCCGGAAGGGTGGTTTGGGCAGTGCCGTTCACCGCATACCGCATCGACGCCCCGGTAAGACCAACGTTCGAAACCGACAGGGTAGCGCCGGTCCCGCGCTGCAACAACGCCGCCGTGGTCGCGTTGTTCAGATACGCCACCCAATACGTCCCGGCCGCTGCTGCATACGGCGTCACCACAGCCTGCATCAGGTTCCCAGCCGACGTAATCGCCGCATCGATAGCCCCAGCCGCCGTGACCGCCACACGGGTCCCTGCGGCGGTGTACAGGCCGAGGAAGTTTTGGTTCGCCGTCACCGTCGCCGCGCCGGTCGCGATAGCCACCGACAGTTTGTTGATCGTCTGCGCGTACCGCAACACCACCTGCGCCAGGAACACCGTCCCCGACACCGCCGACGCAGAACCCGACGTTATCGCCGGATCGAACGTCCATGCGATCAGGCCGAGATCCGAACCGAAGTAGTGGTTGCCGGGCACCTGCACCCCGTTGACCGTGTACAGGTCGGTGTTCGGCATCTCCACATGGTTGTACGTGGTCGTGCCGCTGTTCGGCCACATGTTCTGGAACACCGGCGCAACCGCCCCGTTGTTCTGAACGTTAGCCGTGGACCCGTTCTGCCAGGTACCGCCCACAATCATCGGGGCAATCACACCGGACGAGATCTTCAAACCGATGTTCATCGTGTCCGCGTAGCCGCCAGTGATAGTGGTCGAATGCGCGGCCGTGTCGAGGAAGATGCCGTTACCGGAACCAGCCTCAACATCGGCATGAACAATGTTGGTGGAATGCGAGTTGGTGATGTAGACACCCGACGATGCGGCGTCGTCTGTCTGCGGCAGCATCCGGCAATCGATGATGCTGTTGGAATGCGAACCGCCGGTGATCGAGATGCCCTTCGATGACGCCCCGCCGTAGCTGATCCGGCACGCACGAACCTGGTTGTAGTGGCAGGTGGAGGCGTTCATCAGAATACCGGTGTTCGGTGCCACACCCGACGCGCCGCCGCCGTCAATCAGCAGCATCTCCAACACCGACATGTTGAAGTTGGATGCGTCGATAGCGACGCCGGTGGTGGTGGCGTTGGTCTGTGACAGACGCAGCCACCGGGCGTTGACACGGATGTTCGCTGAGGCGTTGATAGCCGGGGTCACTACTGTGCCGTCATACCGGATCTGTGAACCCCAGCCGTCACCCTGGAACGTGGTCCCGGTCGTGGACACTGTCAGCGTCGAGGAGATCAGGTACGACCCGGGCGGGAAGTACACGGTGCCGCCGTTCGCCGGTACCGCCGCCATAGCGTTCTTGATCGCCGCCGTGTCATCGGTGGTGCCGTTGCCGGTAGCGCCGTACGACATGACGTTCAGCCACGCCGGAGAGGACACGGTGATACTGGCGGGCACGATCGGTGACAGGGTCGAAATATCAACAGTGGAACCCAGCGAATGCGGGATGTTGATGCTGTACGACCGGGGCGACATACCCGCGATGGTCTCCGTGACCGTCCACGACCAGTTAGACGGCGTCAACTGGCCGGTACACGGCAGAACCACGGAGAACGCGCCGGAGGCGTTCAGCGCCACCGTGGTCCCGATACCGCCCAGCAGAACCGCGCCGACAGTATCCACCAGGATCGGGGTAGACGGCGCGAACGTGACCGTCCCGGACATAGCCGTACCCGACGGGTTCAGGTATGTACCGGTCACCGTGATGGTGTTGATATCGCCTGGCAGCGGCATAGACGGTCCTTCCCTACGGCAACAGGGCCGTCAAATCCACAGTTGATCCCAGCGAATGCGGAACGGACTTAGCCGGGTACGACGCCGTCTGTGCGCCGTTGATGGTGGGCGAGATGGTGTAGGTGAACGCCGACAGGTTGGCGTTGTCGGTGCACGCCAACACCGTTGAGATCTGACCGGAGCCGTTGAGTGTCGCCACTGTCGGGCCGTCCACGACCACATGCCCCACGTTGTCGATCAACGGCACCACGGACGGGGTGAACGTGACCGTACCCGATGCCACGTTCCCCCGAACGTCCTTAAACGTGCCCGTCACCGTGATCGTGTTCAGGTCACCCGGCAGCGGCATGAACCATCCCCTACTCCAGAAACCATGTCGCGGTCGTCGGCGTCACGGTGCCGTTGATCTGAATCCACGCCTGCGGCCCCACACGCACCATCAGCGGCGCCAGCGTGCCGGATGCCTGCGAGTAGACGGTGGACATCGTCGGTGCCGATGGTCCGCCGCGTAGCGCCGATACCTGAATGGAGGTGACGGTGCCGCCCGCTAGGGTGACGTTCACGTACCGGCCGTACGGGTTCATGATCGCCGTGTTGATCGTCAGGGCAGGCGGTGAGGATGCCAGCCCCGGGAACTGAAAATCACAGATCACATCCAGCGGGGTGCCCGCGCCCAGCGTCGGCGGTGTCCCGCCGTTGCCCTTCAAATGCACCACGCCACATGCGGCGACCATCCCGGACGTGTTGTCCCGGATCACCGACGCACCCTCAGTGTCGAAAGACCCTGACAGCATCGGACCAATACCCGACTGCCCAGGACCGATGATCTCCATGTCCTGATTGCAGCCCTCAATCGAGATCTGCTCAAGATCCATACCGTGGGATGCGCCGACACCGCTACCGCCGTCGCCATAATTACCGACCGGGCAGATACCCGACCAGCAATACAGCATCACACCGCCCTTCCAGACAGTGTGCTCAGTCATAAACAACCCCCGCGTATAGCCGCCGTGACAAACCACATTGTTCATCACATTGTTGTCGTTGTTCCCGGCGGACGGCAGCAGAACACCGATACTCAACCCGGCGGAGAACCCGTTCGGGTTGTTGAAATCGTTATCGGCGTACACACCGGTGGTGCCGTACCCGAAATTCTCCAAAGCGGCAGCCGCCACACCATGCAGGTTCAGCGCGCTGTACGTCCAGCCGTTCGCCGAATGCGTGGTGTAGATCTGCATGTTCTGGAACCTGACAAGCACGTTGTTGTACTGCAACGTGCTCCCGCCCCAACCGTTCGCACCCGTCTGACCGCTGATCACCGCCGCCGACCCGTTGGCGTTGAGAGCGTTGGTCTGCGCCGTGGCATTGGCGAACACGCCGAAGCTGACGAGGGTGGAACCGCCCATCTGCGGAACCAACTGTTCCCAATGCCGGGTGGTACCGCCGTCAGTAGCACCCAGGAACCACAAAACAACCTTGTTGTTCACCGCCTTACCCGCCACACGCGGGTTAATCGGGATAGTCAACTGCCCGTTGGCCTGGTTCGTGCCGCCAGCAGACAGGGCACCGGCAATGCCGTAGAACAACCCGGCAGCAGGCGGGATCCAGATCACGGCCACGCCGTACTGCTGAGCGTACGAGAACGCCTCGTTGATACATCCCTGAATCGCTGCGGTGTCGTCGGTGGCCCAGAGGAACCGGCCGCCGGACGCGATGGTGTTGGTGGCGTTGGCGCCGATCGTCACCGTGGTTGCCGACGTGTAGCCGGTGATGGTGGTGACGAGGGTGGTGGCGCCGGACGTCAGCGCGTTCTTGATCTGGATGGCCTTTCCCACATCCGACCGTTTGAACGGGCCGGACGGGGATGTGAGGACGTTGTGGCCGGACGTGATCTGCCCATCGGTGCCGCACTGCCCGTCGCCGACGGCGCCGAAGGTGCGGACGTCGAACACCCACGCCCCGGCGTTGACTACGGACTGGTAGGTGGATCCGGCGGCGGTGTTCGCTACCCCGACCTGACCGACCTGCGCGGTGTTGGTGTAGGTGGTGTTGTTGACGGGTGCGCCACCGATGCTGATGGAGTTGGCGGTGACCTGGTCTAGGTACGTCGGTCCGGGGATGAACCGTTCGGTGGTAACCACATATGGCTCTGCGGCAGTCACAGCAGCGTCCTTCCCGGACGGTGGGGGAGTGTAAGTCGTCGCAGGTCACAGCGTTGGGCTGTGGCCGGGTGGTGGTGGTTCCGGGCCGGAGAATGGCCTACACCGACCCGGAACCACGTGTAAAAGGTGCTGGCGCGCATGCTCCCACTCGTTCACGCGACGTCAGACCCGGTATTGGTAGCGCGGACGTGTTGTCCGGCCGGTGGGCGTGTCTAAGATGTCCGTTTCAACGCTTTGTGCGCTTCCGGCGGGGCTTGACCTGGTTCGGGGGTGCCACGCGGTTCCGTTCGTCAGCATCCCGCAGGTACTCGTACGCACGCCGAACCCGCGCGGTTGTATCCCCCAGATGCCCCAGACCCGTGTTGCACGCCACGCAAAGGATCCCGCGCACATGCCCCGTACGGTGGTTGTGATCAATGCATGGTCGGCGTTCGTCAGTGAACTCCCGGCGGCAGATACCGCACGTGCCACGTTGTTCTGACCACAACCGGCTATACGCTTCATCCGTTAGCCCGTACTTGCCGTGGGCTGTCTTAGCGATGGTCCGGGGAACGCAGTCCGGTTCCGGATCGGACGCCGGATACTGCGGTACTGAATCAACAAACGACTGTTCACGAAAGTGATACGAGCACAACCCAGCAACAGACGCCGGGGCACGGCACCCCTTGGTATTACACGTAGGCTTAGCCATGTCGGACACCGTCTCCTCGGTGATCGGCTGGCCCCTAGCCTGTTGCCGCAGACGAGGGGCCGTTTTCGTTCCCGATCTTACGTCAGGTACGTGTAGATCTGGTGGTTCGTCGTCGGGGTGATCGTGCCCAACGACGAACCCACCGCAACCGGCGTCGTCTGGCCAGTCAACGCCGTACCACAGTAGATAGGCGCCACCGTGGCGATAGCCGCATGCGTCAACGCCGGGGCAGCAGCGAACGTCGGAACAGTCGTTGCCGTCACGTTCACAAAGGCGTAGTAGAAGCCGGTGTAGGTGGTGGTGAACGGCGTAGCGATAGCCGTGGTGGTGACGGTGTTAGCGGCGAAATACGCCGCACCGGTGTTGTCGGCGCTGACACCCAGGACCGTACCGGCGCTGTTGGCGATACCCACCCACGCATGCGTGCCCGTCGCCTCAGCAGCAATAGACACCAGGGTCATGTTGGAGATCAGCAGACCGGCCTCGATCGGGATCGCGAACGCCACGACGGTGCCGGAGGTCGCGACCGTGGACGTGCCCGTTGCCGACATACGGCCGTCAATGCTCGACGCCTTCGTGCCCGTCGGCTCAAGGTACTGGTACATCCACGCCTTCGTACCGCCCGACAGCAGCGACACCGGCCCGGCAAACTGGTTGACGTTGGCTGCCACGCCGGAGTTGACGCTGTCCACGTTGAGGACGCCGGGGGTAATGACATTGGTTGCCGCTGCATACGGCGTCTGTGCCTGACCCATGGTTGGGTCTCCTCACTGCCCCGCAGGGCTACGCAATGATCTTTGGAATGAGCGGCAGAACATCCGCCGCCCGCAACGCGTGCCCACTACACACGATGGCCCCTTCCCGGCCCCGGCAGCGCCTTCAGCGCCGCTTTCCGCCGTGCCCGGTACGACCGCTCCCACGACTCGCTCAACGCCCGCGTATCGCGCCCGTACGCCGTTTCCTTCGGCGGCGTGCCCTGTGTGGCGTCACCCGACAGACCCGGCTGATCCTCAGGACTGCGCGGCGCATTCGGTTTCATGTCCGGAACCGGCGCCACACCCGGTTTCCCGCCCGCCAACGCCATCGCAGCGGCCATAGGCGGCAACTGTGGCGGTTCCGGTTCCTCGGCGTCCGGCAACCCCGGCACGTAGCCGTTGACACCTGCCGCTGTCAGCGGTGCCGCCTTGTTCCCGATAGACGCCTTCGACATGGCCTCCATGTCGTCCCACGCCACAATGCCCTGACGGGTCTCGATGATGTTGATGTCACCACCATCGATCGGGGGCTTCCCAATCTCCGCCCGCCAGTCGTTGACGGAGTAGGCGCCGTTCTTCAGCCGTGTCTCCCGCACATTCTCAACGGTTTGTGAATCGCGGAAGTCAACCTCGGCGAACTCCAGATGCCACCCGGTGATCCCGAACCCGGACATCACCAGGTGATAGTTCAACTTCTCCAACAACAGGTTGGCAATAGGGATGATGGTGTTGACCTGGAAAGACTTGTTCTGTGCCTCACCCGAACCGCCGCCGATGTTGCCGGTTTCGATGATCCCGACCTTCGCCGGTGGCACACCGAACGAGGCAATGATCTGATCCCGCAGGTCCCGGGCAGCGTCCAGATAGTCCGTGACCTTCCGGTTGTCCAACACGGTGATCACACCGCCGCCGGTGGTGATCAGCGGGTTGCCCACAGCCTTCGGGCCCATGTTGTACACCTGGTGCTGTTCGCGCCAGCGTTGGACATCGTTGTCCTCATAGTGGGCCAGATCCACGTGAATACGGGGCGGGTCGCCCCTGCGGAACGTCTCCTGGATCGTGGCCATGGTGAAGATCCATGCGGTGGTCGGCAACAGCGCCAACTGTGCCGGTGACGTGCCGTACAGGCCGCCGCGTGGGGCGTCGAGGCTGATGTGGATGACGTCCTCGACGTTGAACGACGCCTGACGCAGCCCGTCCACGTCCTGCCGGTACCCGGTCACCTCGCCGTGCTGATCGCTGATCACCGTCATGGTGGTGGCATCGAGCAGGTACAGGGCGACGGGTTCCCCGAACAGCCGGATGACCTCCAGGTATGAGTCACCGAACAGCATCAGGTCGATGATGACCATCCGCAGCAGTTGGATCATGTCCTCGGTGGGGTTGGTGAACTTCACCAGCCGCCGCAGCCGTTTCACCTCCGGCGGTTCCTCCGGGACCTCGTCCTCGGGGATGTCGTCGTCTGGCACGATCTCCAGGCCGCCAGCGGTGACGGTGCGTGCGATGACGTTGATGGCCGCGCTCATCCACGTGCAGGTGTTGAAGGCGTCGTGGAGGTGCTGCAACATCTGTTGCCGCTCGGCTGTCGCCGCCATTTGGGCGGATGGCATTTCCGACGTCAGCGGGACGCCGAATTCGAAGCCTTTGCGGCGGATCTGTGCTGCCGTGTATTCGGGCATGATCGCCTGCGGCGGTGGGGTTTTCGCCTCTTCGACGGGTGCGGTTTCGGCGATGGGTTGTGGCCGGAACAGTCGGGCCAGCGCGGAACCTGCGCCCATGCGGGCCTCCTGTTTCTTCTCGGATCGGGGTTGACGGCGTTTAGGTTCTGGCAGTACGGTGTTCCTGTCGGAACAACAACCTGGAGGATGATCCAAATGACCACGACCACCACCGCCACCAGCACCTACCAGGGCAAGACCGCCGCCGAGTGGCGCGAAGAGTCCGCCGCCGCCAACCGTCTGCGGAACGAGTCGTGGGACCGCTGCGACACCGACGGTTTCGTGTCCCAGTGGGCGCACCAGATGACGTCCGGCGAGAACGAGCTGAAGGCGCAACTGGCCGAGACCGGCGGCACCACCGAGATCCAGGGTCTCTTCGACCTGGACGGCAACCTGATCCCGTCGGTCCACGGCTGGGGCCAGTACGGCGAGTACTGGATGCTGCTGGACGCCAACGGCGACAAGACCGGGTTCTTCAACCCGTCGCAGGCCCGCAACGAGGCGACGGCGCGTCGGAACAACGCCCGCAAGGGCTTCTACGTGGGGTCGGTCCGGGTCGAGGGCATGACGAAGATTGTGGGCGGCGGGACCGGGCTGGCCGGTGCGGCGTCGTGCTACCCGGCGATTGTGCCGGTGCACCGGGCGATCACGTCGGAGACGGTGGTGGAGGTCATCGACAACGGCCGGTAGGGGCTGTGGGCGTCAACCCCCGGGTTTCTTGTCCCGGGGGTTGACGCCGTTTAGGTCTGGGGGCTACGATGTCCCTATCGGAACAAGCCAACCAGGAGGACACGATGACCACCACGACCGCCCCCGCCGCCCGGTTCATCACCACCTACACCCCCGGCGCCCGCACCCTCGCCGACACCACCCCCTACCTGGTGGACGGCCAGCCGGTCACCGTGTACCTGTCCAACACCGACATCACCGTCTTCGTCGGCGACGACGCCCGCCACACCGCGCCCCGCCCGAAGAACCTCGGCGAATCCATCGCCGCCATCGCTGACTACGCCATCGAGATCCTGACCAGCGAGCAGGCCGTTCAGGTCGGCGTCAACCGCGTCAGCGACGACATCCTGAACATCACCCTCCGCGCCAACACCGCGCTGTCGTCGAAGAACTTCGGCCGCAAGGCCGCCGCTGCCGCCCGCCGCTACGCCCACGGCCGCCGCGTCGTCCGCATCTCCTCCGGCGGCGCGTTCTGCAACGGCGAGCAGTTCCACAACTACGTGTACGCGATCGCCGACTGACCATAGGCCGAAACGCCGGGAGGCGTCGGGCGGTTGGACCGCCCCTGACGATGGCCGTCAGTGAAGAACCGGAGGAAGATCATGACCGACGCCACGTACGCCCGGACCATCACCATCCACGCCCGCGCCATCCGCACCGCAATGGCCAACGGCACCATCGACAGGGACAGCGACGTCATCCACGCCGCCGTGGACCAGTGCCGCGACGCCGCATCGGCGGCCGGGTTCCACAACACCGTGGGCATCAGCGACTTCTGGGACGAGATCCAGGCGGACGAGGTTCCCCACCTGGTCGAGATCAAGAACCACCAGGAGTTCGCGAACCAGTGGCAGGCGCGGCTGAACGAGCACCGGTTCGACATCGGCACCCGCGACCACGGTGACTGTGTGGCGTGCAGGGAGCTGGCGGCGTCGGCGCGGTACAACCGGTACGCCGTCCGCATGTACCTGACCGGTCAGACGCCGCTGACGGGTGCGGCGTGGGCGGCTGGTGAGCGGGCCCGTATCGCACAGACGGAACTGCCTGCGCTGTCCACGCTGTCGGACCGTGGCATAACGGCCGGGTTTGCGTCGCAGGGTCTGCGGGATGCGCTGGACGCGCTGGCCGCCGCATCCCGCCCGCAGAACCCGCCGACGGTCTGACAGCCCCGTACACGGCCCTGTAGGGCCCGCGACACCCCCAGTACCCGACTGGGGGTGTTCGTGTGTCTACAGGCCCCACGGGTTGCCTGACGGGTGCAGCACCGGGAAACCGCCGATAGTCTGACCCGCATACGCCGGTGTGAACTCCCCACGCGCCCCAGGATCAATCTCCCGCGACGCCGCCGGATTGTCCTTCGGCCAGTGGAACCGCTGATCCACACCCAGGTTGATCACCATGTACCGCAGGGCGTCCGCAGCGTGATCACTGGCCTTGGTGTCCGCGTCCTCAATGTTGCCGCTGGACGCGTGCGGAAGGTCCCGCAACTCCCGCAGCAACTCAGTACACGAATCAAAAATGTGGATCATCGGGCATTCCTCAAGACCCTGCGACCGGTGAAACAGACACGCAGGCGCATCAGCGAGGAACGAGTGGATCCGCTGCCACCCGGCAATCCGGGACCCCGGACCCTTCCCCGCCTCCTCCAGATGAACCCCGTTCTCCGTGTAGATAGTCGCAATCGGTTTAGCGTCACCACGGGTAGCCCACAGCGCATCGTCAGCGAACCGCCGTGGACGCTCCGAACCCTCCGCCGCCTTAATCCGCAACGCCTGGTCCTTCTCGCCCACCTGCGTCGCATACAGCTCCCTGTACACCCACAGACGCTTGTCCTCATCCAACGCGCCCCACACCACCGCCCACGGCGCCGTGTAGCCCCAGTCAACCCCGGCATAGCGCCGCCACGACGACGGCAACTCCATCGGGAACACCACATGCCTGTCCCGCGACAACTCCGGGAACATCTGCCCCGCCCACCGGTCCCAGTCGCCGTCACGCATCGCCGCACGACGGTCCGGGTCCGGAATCTGATCCAGACGGTGCCTGTACCCCGCATCCAAGTGCGGGTTGTCCGTGGCCTTCGCCTGAATGAACCGCCGCGTCAGGCCGCCCTCATCATGGACGATGTGTTTGCCGTAGTCGGTGGCCTCGATATACCGCTTCTTCACCTCACCATGCGACGGACCACCCGGGTTGCACGTCATCCGGGTACCGATCACCGGCACCCCGTCACCCGACCGCAGACGCTCAAACTTGATGATGTCCACCGCACCCGGCGGCATCAACGTGGCCTCATCAACAAGGAGAAGCTGATACCCGCCGCCCTGACGGCGTGACGCGTCCTCCGCCGACTCCAGATACCGGCATCGCAAAACACTGCCGTTCGGCCAGCGCAGCTCCTTCTCCGTGCCATTCCACCGGGCACCCAGGGCGTTGCCGTACCGGTAGCGGCGAAGCACAGGGAAGATCGACTCCGCCAACTCGTCGAACGTCCGCCGCAGCAACAGAATCCGGATCCCCGGATGCCGAACCGCGTTCTTCATCGCTTCCATGACGATAGCCACGGACTTCCCGCCACCAGCCGCGCCGCCGTACAGCACATCGGATTCGGTAGCGGCGTGGAACAGCTCCTGCGGGCACATCCCGCACGGGGCGGGCAGGCAGTCTTCTGCCATGCCCGCGTCCCGTGCTCTGGCCCGGACCGTACAGTTTGGTTCGTAACCGAGAACAGCGAACACGTCCATGCGTGCATACTTCGCTGCCTCTTGTTCGGCTTCTTTACGCTTCAATTCTTGAAGGAGTTGAAGCCTCTCCAACCGGTACGTTTCCAAGTCGTCGGTCATTGTCAGCCAGCTTCTCTTGCAGACGGGCAATCTCCGCGTCCACCGCGTCAATGGTGATGTGTTCGACGCGCATGGTGGTGCCGATGCCGTACATCTTGTTCAACGATTCGATGAGCCGCCGGGTGGTTTCGATGGCTTTCTGGTCGCCGTTGGTGGCTGCGCTCCATGATGCGACGATCAGCCGTTCCATGCGGAGTCGGTTGAGTTCGCGGAGGGTTTCGCCGTCGGCGGATCCTTCTTTGAGGTTTTGTTCCAGGGATCGTCGGATGTCGTTGTATGCGGCGCCTCGGTCGGCGTAGCCGAGTTGTTCTGCAATCTGTTCGTATTGTGCGCCTGCTAGGCGGAGTGCGATTGCTTTGCGTCGGCGGTCGGCGGTGGCTGCGCGTTGTGCTAGTGATGCGCCCATTTTGTGTGCCGATCGGTATTGGTTGACATGTTACTCGCCGGTAGTTTGTGGGTGTTCGCGGTCGTAGTGATCTTCGATGAGGCCGCGTACGTTCTTAACGTCTGCAACCTGCCAGGTGCATAGGTGGCAGGTTGCGGTGTGGATGGTGGCGTTGGTGTAGCGGCTGGTGGTGACGGACCACTGTGTTTCGTCGGTGGTGTAGCGCCATGCCCATCCGCAGTGGGGGCAGCGGATGATGTGCCCGATGGGCCAGCCGTGGTGGTCTGTTTCTACGGCGACGGTGATGGGGTGGGGGTGTCGGTGGTACCAGAGGGTTTCTACTGGCATGGGTGGTGCCAGGTGCCGCCTGACTGGTTTTCGTCGTGGTAGATGGGGTTTTTGAGGAAGGTGCCGTCGGGGTTGAAGACGGTGAGGGCTACGGGGTCGGCGCCTAGGGTTTGGACGGCGTCGGGGCTGACGTCGTGGCCGACATCAACGGCGGTGATCATGGCTGCGCGGCAGTCCGGTGGGTAGTCGCCGCCGGGGGTGCCGTATGACCGGTAGTGGACTTGTGCGCCGAGGGTTGGTGCATTATCGGCTGCGGGCCCGTGTGGGGCGCTGTCGGGCGCGCACTGGTGGGTGATGGTGCGGTGGTACCAGTCGGGGTGGATGCGGGAGTCTGCATCGAAGCCGCAGCGGGTACAGGCAACGGTGTGGATGTCCTCAACGCCGTGCCGCCATGTGCGGTGGATGATGTGGATGGGGATGTTGGGTTCCGGGTTGATGATCATTCGCAGTCGCATCCGGGGTCGGGGGCCGGGCAGTTGTGGGCGTGGTGCCGGGTCATGTCGTCCGGGGCGGGGGCGTGGTCGTCGCAGGCGAACACTGACGTGTAGTGGGGGCCCTGCGGGTTGCGGTGGACAGCGCCGTACGGGCCGGTGTGGCGGGCGTCCGCGTACACCTCCGTGTCGGTGGCTGCGCGTCGCCACTGGACGGTGGCCCTGCGGTGGCAGTCTGCGTGTTGGCATCCGAAGCCTTGGGGGCCGTTTTCCCCGAGGACTTGCCAATGTGGTTTGGCCATGCCCCGGATGATATCGGGGGGCTACACGATTTGGAGGGTGTCCACGAGACGGACGGGTACCTGCGGGCTGTCAGTGATTTTCACCCACACGTTGTACAGGCCTGCGGTGAGCGGGATTCCGCCGGTGCCGGGTCCGACGAGGATTTCGGCGAAGTAGGCGTTGGTGCCGCCCTGCCCGGTGGTGTACCAACTGCCGGTGTGCCAGTCGCCAGAGGCGGGGTTGGCGTTGGCGGGGTTGGGCATGAACGCGAATTGGACCGTGTCGGCGATGGGGTTGATGGGGAGACCGGACACCAGGACCTGTTCGGGGTAGGCGAGGTATTCGGTGTCGAGAACAGATCTGGTGATCATGTCCGGTCCCCCCGTCGGGTCTACAGTTTGCCGGTCTTGTACGCCTTTACCACGTTGCTGATGTAGGAGGGGAGGACGTCGTACGCCTTCGCCACATCCACCTGTGTGAACCCGAGGTCTACGACCATCGACGCCATCTCCCGGCGGGTGTCCGGCGGGAACTTGCCGTGTTCGCGGCGGCGTCCGATGGTGGACTGGTCACCCCACATCACGTTCCCGGGTTCGAACGCGCCCTTCGGGTCGCGACGCAGCAGGCGCCATGATTTGTTGGGGCGTTCCCCGATCTCGGCGGTGACGTCAGCGCAGAACACGTTGGCGTCGTACCAGGCGGGGTGGAGGACAATCGTGGGGTCGTAGCTGTGGTGGGTGGGCTGGGTGCTGTTGTAGATGCGTCGCCACCCGGTGTAGGCGGGGTGTTTGCTGATGCCGGTGTGGCCGCGTTCGGCGTGTTGCCGTTTCAACGTGGCGGACCAGCGGGACGAGGACAGGCAGCCGCAGGATCGGGTGTTGCCGGTGCGGAGGCTGCCGGAGGGGACGGTGGTGGTGTTGCCGCATTCGCATTGGCACTGCACGTTTTTGCGGTCGTCGGCGTTGGTGACGGTGAGGCGGCCGTAGACCTCGCCGTTTTTGACGAAGTGGGTGGCGCGGGTCTCGGCGGTTTCAGCAGCGCGGTCGGCGCGGAGGCAGCCGCAGGAGTGGGTTCCCTGGCGCAACAGGTTGTCGCAGTGGACTTTGCGTTTGGTGCCGCATTCGCATTCGCAGCGGACGTGGGTTACCCACGGGTTTGCCTGGTCTTCCAGGACTGTCCAGCGGGTGAATTTTTGTCCCGCTTTGAGGAGTTCCCTTTGCTGTCGTTGTGGAGGCATGGACAGTATCGTACAGGACGCAACGATGTACTGTCACCATGCGCTATGTAGACGACGTAACCAGCCGTCGCGCCAAATCACCCGGCGTCACCGCAGCCGGATTACCCCGGCCGCAATTCCAATCCAGACCCGCGCTATCTCCACAAATGGCAACCAACTGCGAACAAATCATTGCCCGCTCCTTATCGGCAGCCGCCGTCAGCCAACCCCATCTGAGGCCAGTGCAACGAAGAGCCAGCCGGGCAATGTCAGTCCACCCGTACGGCGTCCCCAACAACGTCTCAGCCTTCGCAATGATCCGCGCACGCTCATCATCTGTAACAGGCTCGTTCACATCGAACACCATCGTGTCCGTGCCGTAGGCCGAGATGTTGTTGCGGCGCGCACCGCCCGGATCAGCCTCGATAATCCCGCCCTGATCATCAACAACGATGAACGCGTGATTGAACGTGGACCGGGTCCCCCAGCGGATCAGCCGGGCATAGAACCCGCCGGTACGGACACACGCGTACGTGCCAGGTTTCGGCGCGGCCATGACAACCTCCGAATAGTAGCGGGGGCAGGATTTGAACCTGCGCATTCTGGCTTATGAGGCCAGCGGGCTGACCGAACTGCCCCACCCCGCGACGCTACGTGCGCGAACGCACTTCTTCAATGTACCCCATCAGATCCGGGTGCGGTCGGAACCACTCGCCACGGACCTGATGGTCTGCAAACCGCCGATGTAGTTTACTTTCCAACACCGTGTATCCCGGTTCCGTGGCCAAGACCTCGACGTCAGGATGAGAAAAGCTAGTAATGCGCTTATTCAAATCTTGCGTCTTGCCAATCTTAATCAACCCGCCTAAACGGATGAAATACACAAGTCCGTACGTCTCACGCGGCTGTTTAGCTGGGACCCGGGTCAAACCCCCAGGCGATGCGGACCAACGTGCGCCCACACCGTCCCGCGCAGCCCCATTGGCAAACCGCATCACTTCGGCAACGTGAGCCACACACAACGGGATAGGACAACCCGGTATCGGCGTTCCATCACAGCGAGGGTCAGAACATCCAAAATTTTGGGTAACGCTCCGGTCGCCCGGCAATGATCGCGCACCAACTACACTGGCCACGTTGACTCCAATCAGTCAGCCATACTCCGGGGGTGTTAGCGCACCCGCCGGAGTTTCTGTGTCTAAACGCAGTGGTCGAAAAGCTAACACGAGAGTAGCGGCACGATGTCAAGTCCGCTAGTCAACGTTCAACAGGTCGGCAAGGCGTTGAGCCTGACGGCGACGCGGCGCCGACCGCACATGCGCCTCCACCAACATCACCTCACGCAACACCACCACCCGACGGCCGGTCACATCCCGGTGGTCTACGAGGAGCCCCTGTGTGATCCAGCGGCGCACGGTGCGTTCGTCGCGGTGCGCCATCAGCGCAGCCTCCACAATCGTCACCATCATGTCCGGACCGCCACCCGCACCTCAGCCGCCCACGACATCTCCTGCTCGCTGTACAACACGCCGCAGCCACCCAGATCGGGGAGGCATTCGGTGTACCACGGGACGTTGGCGAAGCCCTCGTGTTGAACCAGGGCGCGGACGTCGCAGCGCGGGCAGGGGATCGACAGTTTCCGGCGTGGCCGGTCGTTCTTCACCATCCGCAGCGCACGCAGGTATAGGCCAGTGGTTTCGTCGCCGAAGTCGCGGGAGCATTCGGGGCGGCTGATAGCGGCGTCCCAATTGCCGTTCAGGAACCGTACGGCGGTCTGTAACGCCCGTTCAGACCCGTCGGGTAGATGGGCGGCCCGGACCCGCAGATGCTGCCGCAAATCGTCCTCCCACGAACACATGGTTCGTGACATCTCGTGTCGCAGGTCAACGCCGGGTCCGGGGGATGGCCGTTCGCGGCTGCCGGACACGTGGGTGGCGAGGTCGTCGGATGGGGCACGCGGCGTCATGTACGGGACAGCGTCTAGGGCCCTGTAGGCGGTCGGTAGGGACCGTAGCGCAGTACGGATGGTACCGGCACACGCCGGGCACCATACGGGCGCGCCAGGGACGGGCTGGGCGCCGCTGTCGGGGTTGTTTCGGTATGACGTGTTGCACCGGCCGGGGCATGCAGTCGTCACGGTGTGGTCCTCCAGGGTCAGACTTGGATCACAGTGTGACATGGACTGGAGAACTGCAACAGAAAACCCCCGGCGCAGGCCGGGGGTTTCCTGATCTAGGGGTGTGGCTACTGGCGGATGAGTGCCAGGTACTTCGCCGCGCGGCCACGGCCGCTGTGCCCCTGTGCCCAGGTACCGAGTTCCTGGCGGTTCAACGCCGCCGCCAGCGGACCGGCCACCCACGACTCCAGGTACAGGGACGCCTCGCGCCGGACCTGCGGGTCCACGTCGCAGTCATCGTCGTCGGGGTCGAGGAACGCCAGCAGGTCCTCCAGCGCGGCCGTCAGCGCGTTGTCACGGGCCGCTTCGATCTGCTGCTCACGCTTGTTCATGATCTTCCTCCGGGGTTGGTGTCGCTGTGGGTAGAACACTAAGTCCGGACCTAAACGCCGTCAACCCCAGGGGACGAGAAAACCCCCGGTCGTAGCCGGGGGTCGTCTGGGGTGTGGGGTCACACACCGGCCAGCCGGTGCAGCCGCTTGGAGATGGCCATGCCCTCCTCCATCGACACCGACTCGTACACCGGGCGCATCAGGCGCACGATGGTGTTTTCGGTGTCGAACTGCTGGCGGCGCAGGCCGTCCACCTGGTCCAGGGTGGAGAACGACTGCTCGGCGGCGATCGCCTGGACGCGGAGGCCGTCGGCCTCGCGCAGCAGGGTGACGACCCGGCGGGTGAGGGTGGTGGTGATGGCGGTCATGTGGGCCTCCGGTTGGTGTGTGGTGGTTCCGATAGGAAGAGAGTACGGCCCAGACCTAAACAGCGTCAACCCCCCTTCGAGAAGAATCCGAAGGGGGGGTTGACCAGGCCGTATCAAACCTCGCGGGCCACGATCTTCACCGGGTCCATGTTCCCGGACGCAGGCAGCCGCAACTCGTACGGCAGACCCGGCGCGTCACTGACCGACCAGTACTGGTCGTAGTCGCGGTCCGCGATGTCCATGGCCACGCACACCGGGCACATGTCGAACCGGGCGGTGGGGTGGTTGGCGCAGCAGATCACGTCGGACCCGTCGAACCGCTCACACACGGCGTCCGTCGTCCACTCGCTGATAGCGTCGGCGACGGCGTCGGCGAACGGGTCGAATCCGTCGAACGTGGATGTGACGCCGTTGATGTTGATCTCGTACATGGTTCCTCCGGGGTAGTGTGTCGTTCCGTGGGGGAGACGGTACGGCCAGACCTAGACGGCGTCAACCCCTACAGGCTGTTGCCCAACCGCAACCCGTCAAACTCCGCACGCGACGCATCCGCCGACTCCCGCAACACCGGCCGTGCCGAATCCCGCGCCGACTGAAACACCGCCGCAGCCGCAGCCCGAGACAACTCCCCATCCACCTGCGCAGCCACACGCGCATCCCGCAACGCCCACGCCATCGAATCCGCAGCCAACGCCGCATCGCCGCTGTTCACTCGAACTCCGTCCCGCCCCTGCGCATCAGATACGCCACCGACACAAACTTGGCGACACGCCACCCGTGCGCCCGGGACCGGTCAGCGATAGCGGACCGCACCACCAGCCCCTCACGCATATGCAGCTCCCCACCGGACACCTGCTCGTACCCCTCAGCCAACACCGAGAGAATGTCGTAGTCGTACGGCCCGTCGTACAACACCGGGACCGTCGGCACCGGCAGCAGACCAGACGCCGCCAGCACCGGCCACAGACCGTGGCTGAAGTACTGGTAGCCGCCGGTCCCGTCGGCGTACCCGATGTCGAACAGGGCATACCCGATCCCGTCGTTGCGGGTGGCGTCCGCGCCGTACTTCAAGTCCTGAACACCGGACCCGAACACCTCGCCGAACAGCCCCAGACGGTTCACCCCGAGGTGTTTCGCCAGGTTCTTCGCCACATCCACCAGGCCGTACGCGCGGACCGCACGCCAATACAGGTTCCCGTCGGATTCGGCGATAGCCAGGTTCTTCGCGCCCACACCCTTCGACGACACGAACACCTCGTCAGTGTCCACCACGTACGTCAGCAGGCAGCACGAGCCGTGGACCTTCTCCGTCGCGATCACCCGGTCACCCGGCTCGAACATGTCCGGGACCCGTTTGATGTTCTCGATGTCCACCCACGGGATCAGGTCCGGTGCCGGAACCACATCCCCGGCCATCCCCACCGGCACCGGCGGAACCCACTTGGTGATGCCGAGTTCGGCGGCGAAGTTCAGGCCCTCCTCGCAGACAGCCTGAACACCGGAGCTGTCCCAGTTCCCGAACATCGCGGCCGGTCGGCACACGATCCCCTGCGACAGCTCCCCGCGCAGCCGGATCGCCTTCACCCGGTCCTTGCCCGACCCGGCCAGCCGCCCCGTCAAACCCAACTCGTCGATCAGCCCCGGCGGCAACACCGCCTGCTCGGGGATGTACAGGGCGTAGTCGCCGGTTTTGTACTGGCCCTTCCCCACCACAGCCCGGTACATCCCGACCTGTGCCAGCTCCAACGCGTCGGCGTTGGGGTGGGGGTGGATCACCAACTCCTCGACGGTGACCTTCAACGTGCTCATCGTTCCTCCGGTTTGCTGATCAGTGCCGGACAGTTCTCCGGCTGGTGTTCGCGTTTCCACGGGACGTGATGCCAGGCGTGACAGTCGGCGTCGCAGTCGGGGTCACAGGGGATGTCGCATCGGACGTCGTCTAGCGCGCCGCCGCGTCCGCAGCGGAAACACCAGTACCAGCGGCGGGCGGTTTCGATATGGAACCCGTCTGACTGGCACCACGGGCAGCGTGCGCGGACGGTGGCCACGGCTACCGCCTAGGGACGCGGCGACGTCCCACGTGCGTCACCCACCACGATTCCACCGGACGCAGAACCCGGGTTGCGCGGATGGCCCGCAACAGCCACACCGGCAGCCGGGTCACGTCCGCCCACTCGCCCTCGATGCATTGTTTCATCGGCCGGAAACACCAGCGGCACTTCAGTCCCACCAGTTGCCCATCCTGTCGATCATGCGGCGCATCGCGTTCTGCACCCGCTCGTACTGTTCGGCTGTGGCGTAGGACGCGAACTTGTCGTACCCGGCGAGGTCGTCGCGGATACCCTCCAGGTACGTCCGCCAGTCGGCCTCGCAGGTACACGGGTTGTCGCTGGGGATGATGTGGCTACAGGGGTAGCCGCAGCCGTCGTTGATCAGTTTGGTGGCGGCGGCCTCGACCAGTTTCACGAGGAACGTGTCGAACGACCACCACCACAGGTCGGGGACAACCACGCCCCGGTCCCTGAACAGCGGCAGCAACTCATCCGGGATGGGGTAGACAGTCGGCGTGGCAGCGTCGTTCATGCCGTCAGGGACGGTCGTGGGGGCGTCGTCATTGGGCGTCTGCATGGTTTCCTCCGGTCAACCAAACGATCTACGGACACGCGCTGTACGGGGGTTCAGCGCGTGTCACGTACTTCCGGTCGGATTCGAACCGACAACCTATGGATTTTGAATCCATCGCCTCTGCCGGATTGGGCTACGGAAGCACGGCCACCGTCCCGACTGACATCAGAACGGGGTCGTCCGCCACCATCCCGCGTGAGAACCGGGACGGGTACAGGTGTGGCATGCAATGCGCAACGGGCATGCCAGCCGTCCAACAGGGGGAACGAGCCCTTGCGCGTGGGTGATGAGGGAATTGAACCCCCGAGGCCGAAGCGGCAGATTTACAGTCTGCTGAGACCAACCAACAGTCACCTATCACCCGAGGCCCATGGGGGAATTGAACCCCGTACAACGCGTTTTGCAGACGCGTTCCCGCTGCCAGCGAGATAAAGGCATGGGCTATGTGCGCCGGTCTACCCCACGTACCGGCCTATCCGGTCCAACTCTTCTCTCCGGACTCCCGAGGCGGACTAGCAGGGACGCGTAATGCCGCTTCCGCCCTCCCCGCCACGACAGCGGGGTTGTCTTTGGAGTCGGCGCCCCGGCCCGGCCCCGGCCCGTCATCCCGTGACGAACACCGAAAGCCTGCGCGTGGACCGGTAGCGACGACGTAGCGCGTGCGGGGCTCGAACCCGCAAATCCCGGCTTGAAAGGCCGGTGAGTCTACCTATTCCTCTAACGCGCCATCGTGGTCCCCGGGATTGTGGGTCATGACTTCCTGTACCCGGGCGTTACCGTCATGCACGACCACCGCATGTTCTGCATCGAACGTATGCCGCTGCCCCCGCAGGATTCGAACCTGCGTTGCCGGGGCCAAAACCCGGTGTCCTGCCGTTGGACGAGAGGGCAAATCGTCTACGCGCGGGTGACGGACTTCTTGATGCAGCCCGTGCAGGCGTTCACCTGCCGTGTCACACCACCCACCGCGACGCGGGCCCGTTGGATGTTCGCACGGAACATCCGGCCAGACCTACCCTTGACACGCCGGTGTGTCGCATTGACACCCAGCCGCGACACGTTGTTGCCGAAACCCGGCCCCTTGCCGCACAGATCACAACGAGCGGACACTAAACTCTCCCAACCGAACGGCCATGTAGTTCGCGTGCGGGCTGCCTCTCCGACCTACCAGCCTGTGACACTTTGACAATGTGGGGTGTCATTCGGATTCCGTCCCACACCTTCAGCGCACGCGCTGCCCCGCCAGGATTCGAACCTGGAACCACCCGGTTCAGAGCCGGGTGCGCTGCCGAAATTGCGCCACAGGGCATCGGATGGCCGACCGGACTACCGCCCATCATGGCGGTTGCACCGGAACGACGATTTCCACGTGACCATCACTGTTTCTTTATATGTGGGCGGCCCGCCGGGTGCTTCACATTCTCCCGGGCATACGGCAACACGTTAATCCCGGTACTAGCGAAATCCGCATCCGTATCCCGACCAGGCCTCGGCGCCCTGTTATCAAATGGTGGACATGTGCGCCCCGGTGGGTCCACCAACCCGGGTTCTCCGCACCCCCAAAAGGGATGTACGACGCGCGTACTTCCGGCGGGAGTCGAACCCGCACCGTCAACGCCCTCAACGTTGTGCCTCTGCCATTGGGCCACGGAAGCATTGGACATCCCCGGCCCCGAACCGCATTCGCGACAGGCGGAACGGGCCACGCTGTTGGGGTGGGGAGTCGCGCTCCAACCACACCGGGAACGTCCGTTGAAACCCGCAGGGGGAAGATCTCAACCGGGGCCAGCTAGCCACGGACCCCAATTACCTTCGACTAGTCCCCATTGGGTTTGAGCACCCGGCCGGATTCGAACCGGCGTTACCGCGTTGGGAACGCGGTGTCATAGGCCACTAGACCACGGATGCGCGGGCCACCGGTTCTGTCTGGATCGGGGACATAGCCCGGCGGCCACTAGGGGTGGACCGGTCACGGCACCGGCTGCCCACCATTCGCCCCACACGTACATTGGGGCTGCACCTATACGTACACCGTGAAGGAGCACGTGTCCCCGGCTGGATTCGAACCAGCAACCTTCAGGCTCGGAACCTGATGCTCTATCCGTTGAGCTACGAAGACGCGGCAGCCCGTTTGCGCCGGGGGACTGCCTGCCCGGTTCACCCCCGCCGCTCCGCATCAGGACGACAGGGACGCGTAGCGCATACCGGATTTGAACCGGTGATCTTCTCCTTGAGAGGGAGACGGGCTTTCCAGACAGCCCCAATGCGCCATGTCCCGAGTCCTTCTGTACCTGTATCCGGTAACTCGGGTGGGGGGACTACCGGTTGGACTATCCCCTATGCGGTTCTTTGTGCGTAGCGGCAACCGCCGACCGGTTCACTACGGCCCGCACGGGCCGCCAGGAAACGGCCAGAGCGGGAACGGACGCGCGATCCGTACGGGATTCGAACCCGTGGTTTCCACCGTGACAGGGTGGCGAGGACTCCAGACTCCTCCAACGGACCATGTGGCGGCTGGCGGGGGCCGCCGACCCCTGGTGCTACTTCGGGCGTTGGAAACAGCCCGTGATCTTGGCTCCGCAGTGGAAATACATCGGCCCCGGAATGCAGCGCTTACACAAGCATCCGCATTTCCATCCGAGAAGTGTTTCCCGGAAAAAGGCCATTAGCCTTTCGTGCATGTGTGTGGCCCCTTCCGCAGGCACAGGAAGTGCGAATGGACTGCGCACACGAAGCAGCCACACATGCACGTGCAGCGCTTACCGAACAGCAGATGAAACAACACATCCCCTTCGTTGACAGGGCGACATGCGTTGAGCCCGGCGGCATGTCAGCGCCGGATGCGACATCACCTCGGAGGGTGTTGATCTGCCCGAGCTGGCGACCAGAATCGAACTGGCTCCTCCACGTTGGCAACGTGATATGCGGCCTTTACACCACACCAGCAACTCTCGGGGTGCACGACCGCGCACCGGTTCGGATACCGAACTTTGTAGAAGTATCCGTTCCTATCGCATCGGGAACGATGGCAGTGGCCCCCGAGATCAAGTCAGGTACGGATCGGCATGCTGCGCCCGGGGCATGCCAGCCCGGGTGACCACCGTACGGTGTTGCGCGTGCCCCCAGCAGGAATCGAACCTACGCGCACCGGGCTTCAACCGGTTGCTCTTCCAACTGAGCTATAGGGACCATGGCAGACACTGCACTCCGGGGGTCTGCCAGCCCCGGCCGTCGCGAAACACCCCAGCGGTGGAATGCGTTTCGGCGTGTGCGAGCCGTCACCGGGGTTCGAACCCGGAACGCGTACTTACCAAGTACGAGGCGTTGCCGATTACGCCCACAACGGCAGTCCCGCGCGCCCCGGTCAGCCACGCTCCCCGCAGGGTCCCTATCACACCTGAACGATGTCCACCTCGCGCGGGTTCAGTGGACGTGCGCTTGGGATAGCCAACCGGACCTGTAGCCCATGCCGGATTTGAACCGGCGATCTTCGGCTTATGAGGCCGACGGGGACGACCGAACTCCCCCAATGGGCGTCGAATATGGATCCGTACCGCGTACCGGGTTCGAACCGGCAGTCTTCTGCTTGGAAGGCAGACGTGTTGAACCAATTGACACCAACGCGGCTTGTGGTGGTCATTGCACAGGGGGACCACCCACCCCATTCCCCACATCACGCGGTCCACCATTCGCAACCTGTCCACCACACGTGATGTAAGTGCGAGCCACGGAAGGGATTTGAACCCTTGGCCTGCGCTTTACGAGAGCGCTGCTCTACCAGACTGAGCTACCGAGGCGCGGCGATCATGCGCACGGGGGATCGCCTACCCCGGCCTACAATCCTAACCGGGTCGAAAGGAGTAAAGCCCCCGGCATACGGATCTTGCGCGTGCCCCTGGCAGGATTCGAACCTGCAACCGTCGCGATAGAAGCGCGCTGCGCTATCCGTTGCGCCACAGAGGCAATAGGTGTCACGCACATTTTCGGCGAGATCAGGGGACACTATGGGGTCGTTGGGATAACCGGAAGTGTCGCCGACCGGAGCGTGACCGCACCGGTCCCGTGAAGCGGTTGGAATCGAACCAACTTCAGGCGCCGGTTTTGCGCCCTACCTGACCAAGGTTCACTTCCAGCGGGTAGCTGTCCCGCCTTAGCCCGTCCAGTGTGCGCACACTGAAACATGGGTTGGTACTCCCACCCGGGTTCGAACCGGGAACTCCTTGATTAAGAGTCAAGTACTCTGCCAATTGAGTTATAGGAGCTAGCCCCGTGTCCCCTTACCATTGGGGCCCGCACGGGCACGGGAACCGTCACCGTTAGGTGTTTGCGGTATGTCCGCAAGGACGCTGTCCCAGCAGGGCTCGAACCTGCGACCCGTGGATTAACAATCCACTGCTCTGCCAACTGAGCTATAGGACATTGTTGCGCACCGCGACACCCCCGACCGGATGGCATCCGCGCGCTCTCGGGTTGACAGCCCAAGCAAAACCCGCACCCGGAGGGAACGGGCAGGGTACACACCCGTGGAGAGGTGGCCCGTACGCCCACAAGGATTTGAACCTTGAACCTGATGCGTGTAAAACATCTGCTCTTCCGGATTGAGCTATAGGCGCATTAACGGGCGGACGCAGCCTGAGGAGTGATCCGCCCGGACCCCGGCGTCTGATAACGCCGGTTGTCGTCGTCATGGTTGGATTCGAACCAACGAATCTCTTCCTTATCAGGGAAGTGCCTTACCCAGACTTGGCCACATGACGAAGAAATGTGCTACGCATCAAAGACGACGTTCATTCACTATGCAGTTCTCAAACAGCGTTAAGCGTGTTGCGTGTCCCCGGAAGGAATCGAACCTCCACCTGCGGGTTCGTAGCCCGCTGAGCTATCCGTTACACCACGAAGACTAGACGTGCATATGCAGTTGTTTAGCGTACCTGCGGAGGGATTCGAACCCCCAACATTCGCGATCTGAACGCGACGCCTCTTCCATTGGGCTACACAGGCTCGGGATCCCAGTAGGCCACCGCCGGAGGACGGCCATCGGAACGCACCTCCCAGGATCCCTCGCACCTCGGGCAGGACTTGAACCCACAACCATCCGTGTTGGAGACGGACGCTCTACCAGTTGAGCTACCGAGATTCGATGTGAAGTTGTGGCCGGACGCCCCGTCTAGCGTACGGGGCGTCCGGCCCCTGGTTCACCGGCCGGTTTCCCGGTCGGCGTTCCGTCGTGTTCTATACGATACACGGCCCCGGGGGGATGTCACAACCCCGTATCCCACGGCCAACCAGCATCCTTCCCCCGCGACAACAGATCCATCACCGTGAACATCTTGTCCGAGAACCCACCCGTCTCGAACCGGTTAGGCTTCGACAAATCAACCGCCGTCGCCTTGTACCCGCCCATGTTGATCCCGAACAACGGCACATGATCCGGCACCGCCTTAGACGCCCCCGTGTCGTAGTAGCCGCCGCTGCCACACACCTGCATGTCAGACACCACCACAACGCGCGTGTGGACGCCCTGACGGTACGTGGCACGGATAGCCCCCACCATGTCCGTACCGTGCCCCACAGACCCCACCTTGGCGTTAAACGCCTCCGTCTGCTTCAACACCGACCCACCCTTGATCACGTTGTGCGGGAACACCGAATCCGCCCAGCCAAACAGATCCACCGACGCACCCCGCAACGCCAACGCCACCCCGAACAGCGCGCCGACATCCACCATCTGCACCTGCGACCGGTCCGACACCGGACGCTGCATCGAGCCGGACGTGTCCACCAGAACCAGCGTCCGGCCGTCCAACGCCGGGATGTTGGCGCACGCATGCCCCAACGCCTTATCCAGCGCGTGTCCCCACCGCAGCGACGGCGCGGCCTTGTACGCCGAGAACAACTGGTACGGGAACATGCGGGACCGCTCAATCTCCACCGGGTCCGCCAGCCGCGCGCAGATGGCATCGGCGACGGTGTCGGAGACACCGGCCTGGTCGAAGTTCCGGAGGTTCCTGACGAGCGCCATCGGCTGCATGCTCGGGATGATCGCCTCCCATGCGGCCTTGTCCATCGGGCCCTGCAACCAGCCCGCCAGCGCCTCCCACGTCATACCCGCAGCGGCGAGACGGGACGGCCCGGCCTCGTCCAGGAGGATCTGACGGCGGGTGGTCTTGTCCTGCGCCATCAGGTGGGCGTACGCGGCGATGGTGTTGTTACCCTCCGGCACCCGGATGTTGTCGCGGTTGTGCCGCTTGTCGATCATGTAGCGGAACAGGTCGCCCTGCCACGGCTTCTCCGGGTCGGCGCTGGCGTGGACCAGCTCCAGCACGTCAGCGAACCGGTACGCGGCCGTGTCCGAGTCGTACTTGATGAACGCCTTGCCGTTGTACATGCGGCGGACAGCGTCGGCGACGCCGCGCTTCACCGGCATCGGGAGGCGGCGGCCGTAGTGGGACGTCCAGTACGCCAGGAACTCGCCCGGCTCGTCCGGCCGCTGGCACGCGGCGTCGATGAACTGACGGTTGGTGCCGTGCAGGCTCGCGTCCAGCCGGGCCTTCACCGACTCGGCGGCGGCGACGATCGACGCGGACCGCATCTTGGCGCCGGTACGCAACCACGGGATGAACCCGACCATCCACGCCGGGTCGGTGACCGCAACGGCGCGGACCAGGTCACGGAACCGGTTGTCCCGGTTCCCGGCCGTCTCGTAGAACGTGCCCTCACCGACCATGTTGGACACGGCCAGCATCAGCAGCTCGCTACGGGTATCGCGGGTGTATCCGATGCCGCCCTGTGCGGTGCGGGTGGTCGCGGTGGTGGTCATCGGCGACTTAGCGACCGTCGGCGCTGCCGACATCTTCGGGTTGTTGAACTTGCCCATTGTCTTCTCCTCCGTCTGTGTAGCGGGGGAGGACGTGTGTGTGGTGCCCGAGTTCTAGTCGGATTCGGCGTCTCTTGTTTGATCCCAATTCAAAGGAAGTAGCCGATTCCTGCGCAACGGGCACCGTCACGCTGTCCTCCCGAGTTCTGGGTGGCTACGGAGTAGCGGGTGTCGAAACCCGCAGACCGGGGTTAGCCGGTTTCTCGTACCAAGAAGTATCCGTGGCCTTCGCAACGGGAGTTGCGTATTGAATTGTGTATCCCTGAGTTCTGGTTGGCTGCGGACTGCCCTAGCCATTTGGGCGATGGAGCCAGGTGCGGCTCCACTGGGATTCGAACCTAGAAGTATCCGTGGCCTTCGCAACAGGGATTAAGTTTTAAACTGCCCGAGATCAAGTCGGCGGTGGTGACGTTACGTGCTGCCGTTACACTACCGCCCCACGGGTGGAGCGGGCCGGACTCGAACCGGCACTTCCCTATTCAAATTAAGAAGTAACCATTGCCTTCGCAACGGGCAGTTGCGTGCGCCGTAAGGGATTTGAACCCCCAACCCCCTGATTAAAAGTCAGGTACTCTACCAATTGAGTTAACGGCGCAATGTTTAGTTGTGTTGGACCGGTGCCAAGGAGTTGAACCTCGGAGAGCCTTCCGTGGGCTTAGCTGACTTCACCGGCCGCGCGTACACCGGGAGCGGTCCGCAGCCTATGACACCCACTGACCCGCTTCCCAACGGGGGCACCGGACGGTTATGAAGTTGTTGGCTCCGTGCTACCGGATCTTGCGGCTATGCGAGATACGGCCGTTGCCCAGACCCGTCGCGACCGGTACCGATGCAGGGTTAACCGCATAGCCTAGGGTGAGATACGGGAATCGAACCCGTTACTGCCTGGATCACAACCAGGAGCCAAACCGGATGGCCTATCCCACCATGAACCGCTAGAGATCTGGGACGGCTACGGAGTTTTTCTAAGGAGGAAGTATCCGTGGCCTGCGCAACTAGCGGTCATTAGTATCCGCCCGAGATCTGTGTCGGCAACAGTGTTTCGTTCCTTTGCTCTACCAATTGAGCTACCGGGCGACTATGCGCCCGGGTGGGACTCGAACCCACAACCCCAGGATTAGCAATGAAGTAACTGTTGCCTGCGCAACGGGCGGTATTGAGTTTTCAATCAACAATGCACGTGGTCCGATTTCCCCTGCTGGGTTCGTCGTGTTCTATACGTTACCACAGCCCGGCTTCGGGCAAACCCCTTTTCGGAAACGGGTCAATAGTCGTACCATCCGGCCGGTACTCCCACAACGGGATCCCCGCATCCCGCACCAACCGCATACACCCCTGCGTCCCCGGAGACACCCGCCACGACCCCACAGGGAACGCCACAGCCATATCCGCCCCACGCCCCACCATCGCCGCGTTACGGCGCATCCCAGCCCCCGGACAGTACCAACCACGCCTGCCCCGACGCCGGTGCGGCTGCGGCAACCCAACACACTCAGGAACACAGTTCAGCCAATCCGCCGGAACAGGTTCCGTCGGCCAACCCCACGACGTCCACAACCCATCGGCCATAGCGTCCGCACCGTCCGGACACGCCCCATGAACCAGCGTCACCCGGCGCGCGCCGTCGCCGTACCACTGCTCCCCCCACGCCCGCAGAACACGCGGCATCACCGGGCCATCCGGCCACAACCGGGAACCGGTCAGGAGGATCCGGACGTCAAACACGCGGCACACCCCTCAACGCCACCTGAATAGCCTGCTCCCACGAGTAGCAGGACGCGGCACCCGGATAAAACCGGATCACCCACCGGCCGCCGTCAGCCCGGATCACACGCGGGATACGCAGACACAGCCGCCGGTGACGCGCAACCATCGCGCGAACGTCACTGCGGTCCGGACCCACAGCCGCGTCCCACCACAACATGCGCCCCCGGCTAGGACGCTCCGTAAGCCCATAGCACCGCTGACAGATCACGCGTACACCGGGGCCGATGTCACACGGTTCACGTAGGCCACGAGACCCCGCAGCACGGCGTCAATGGAGTTGGTGTCACGGAGCTGCGCGGCGGCCGTCTCGGCGGCGTCACTGTCGCTGTACGACAGTTCGATCAGCAACGAGGGGACGGCGTACGGGTCGGCCGGGATCTTCGGGAGCGTCTGCGTTTTGGTCAGGTTCTCGTGGATCTCCGGCGTTCCCGTCGCGTCCCACATCCGCCACCGGACCGGCATGTCCGTGGGGCGGCTGCCGTTGGTGGGACGGAACCAGGTGTCATCGACGACCGTGGGGCGGGCGTGGACCCTCAGCGCGCCGTCGGTGTCGCGGGCGGCGTGGCCGGTGAAGTCTTTCACCGCGTCCAGCGCCTTCCGTGCGGTCCGGCGGTGGGGCTTCGTGGCGAACAGGCGGGCAACAGCGGTCTTGATGACGTTCATGGTGGTTTCCCTTCAGGGGCTACTGACGCGGTGTTGTGGTGGCGCTTTCTGACGTGGTCGGGTGGCTGGTCGGGGTGGTGCTAACGGTGCTGGGCGGTGGGGTC